>R25__coassemble_301_pt1 | contig 30684 bp, 28 predicted proteins | sample R25__metabat2_low_PE_006 | metagenome-assembled genome bin R25 | reverse complement strand
TTGCTATGCACAAGTTGCTAAAGCTGAACTAGAAAAAATGGAAGAAATAGATTTTTTTTATTTTTAAAATGATAAAAAATTGCGAAAAAATACAAGGAAATAACTCTGTTTCTTTTCTCTTTTTAGAAAATGTGACGAAGAAGGAAAAAATCGTTAAAAAATGCACAAAATATTTTAGCGAATTAAAAAATCTTTATGCACACTTAAGAAGAAGTCGGTGCTATTATAATACTCGTAACCCCCCCAATACATTATATAGTTTTTGCTACACCCAATAAGTAACAAAAATACCTTCTCCAAAAAAGGACAGCTGTTTTTCGGCTGTCCTTTTCCCTTTCTCTTCAAAACTTGGATTCCTGTATGGGGAACTCTTTTTTGATTTGCCATATCATAGAAAGAAACATGCCATCGGCATGTTTTTTCTATGGGTTCTTTTCTTCTATGTATGAAAATGACAATCTTGATCCGGCATGTTTCATTCTTCATATTCTACGCGAATCGTTGGCGCTCCAAGCTTATTCTTCATATTCTACGCGGATTGTAGGTTCTCCAAGCTTCGTGATATATTCATAATTCACATATCCGGTTAAGCCCTTATAATTTCCATTGATGACTTCAACATAAGCAAAATTGGTATTCTCTACAAAATTGATGACCTGCATATGGGTCATAGGAGCTAGTCCCCCGCCATCCTCGATGACAGAAGCCGCATCGCTGTCCGGAGCCTCACGTAAAGTAAGAGACTGATGTACATCGGCGATGTAAATATTATCATAACCCTCTTCGGTAGCATCCTCCGTGCTTTCGTCGGAAGTAAGCGCTGCGCTGTCTTCAATCTGGGTCGGAAGATTTAATCCTGCCTGGGCGCTGCTGCCAGGAATGAGAAAGAAAACCAGACAAACGATACCGAAAACACTGCAGGCTACAAAAAACATACTTAATAATGTAACTAAAATTTTTTTGATCATGTTAACCTCCATGTATATAGATAGATTTTATCATAATCTGCCCGAAAAGCAAAAGAGAATCTTTATGATATGTTTAAAAGCTTCCATTATCGATTCTCCTCTTGATCTCTGCCTTCCTTTCCATCAGAAAATGTGACCAAAATCTGCTTTTTTCTTGAGATTTTTCTGCCCAGATGCAACAAATTATAAGAAAAACTTAAAATAAATTTGACAATCCATTCTTTCTAGTATATTATGTTTGATGTTAAAGACGAAGACGGAGACAGTAGGCATTTTCTGAAAATCACAGTGAGATGGAGATAGTGAGAATCCATCATGAGTAAGAGATGAACGAAGATCACTCCTGAGTTGCAGTGCTGAAGTTTTAGTAAGTGCTGACGGTATCTCACCGTTACCTGAGAGACATATGTTGGTATGTAAAGGTGGTACAATGATTGCGTGGCTTTCATCCGTTTACGGATGGGAGTTTTTTTTTCTATATAAGAAAAAATAAAAATTTTCACAGGAGGAAGAAAGGTGTACAAAAAAGTATCGACAACTCTCAACTTTGTGGATCGTGAAAAAGAAACCGTAAAGTTCTGGAAAGAGAATAAGATTTTTGAAAAAAGTATTGAACTTCGCGAAGGCAGTCCGGTATATACATTTTACGACGGACCTCCAACTGCGAATGGTAAGCCTCATATCGGACACGTATTAACTCGTGTCATCAAGGATATGATTCCAAGATATCGTACCATGAAGGGTTACATGGTTCCAAGAAAGGCCGGCTGGGACACCCACGGACTTCCCGTAGAGCTTGAAGTAGAGAAGCTTCTTGGATTAGATGGAAAGGAACAGATTGAAGAATATGGTCTGGATCCTTTTATTGGAAAGTGTAAAGAATCCGTATGGAAATATAAAGGTATGTGGGAAGATTTCTCCGGAACCGTAGGCTTCTGGGCAGATATGGATGACCCATATGTTACTTACCATGATGATTTCATTGAGTCTGAATGGTGGGCCTTAAAGAATATCTGGGATAAAGGACTTCTTTACAAGGGATTTAAGATCGTACCTTATTGCCCTCGTTGTGGAACTCCTCTTTCCTCTCATGAGGTTGCACAGGGTTATAAGGCAGTCAAAGAACGTTCTGCAGTGGTTCGTTTTAAGGTGATCGGAGAAGATGCTTACTTCCTGGCATGGACCACTACACCTTGGACCCTTCCTTCTAACGTGGCACTTTGTGTGAATCCGGAAGAAACCTATTGTAAGGTGAAGGCTGCAGATGGCTATACTTATTATATGGCACAGGCACTTCTTGATACGGTTTTAGGTAAGCTTGCCACAGAAGAGACAGCTGCTTATGAAATTCTTGAGACTTATGTCGGTAAAGATTTAGAATATAAGACCTATGAGCCACTTTATGCGGCAGCAGCAGACGTCGCTGTAAAGCAGCATAAGAAGGCCCATTTTGTAACCTGTGATAATTATGTTACCATGTCAGATGGTACCGGTATCGTACATATCGCCCCTGCTTTCGGTGAGGATGACTCCCGTGTTGGCCGTGACTATGATCTTGCCTTTGTACAGTTTGTAGATGGAAAGGGTAACATGACACCGGAGACTCCATTTGCCGGTCTCTTTGTAAAGGACGCAGACCCTAAGGTATTGGTTGACCTTGATAAGAGAGGACTGTTATATGATGCTCCTAAGTTTGAACATGATTATCCATTCTGCTGGAGATGTGATACCCCACTGATCTATTATGCAAGAGAGTCCTGGTTTATCAAGATGACTGCAGTGAAAGAGGATCTGATCCGTAATAATAATACCATCAATTGGATTCCGGAATCGATCGGTAAGGGCCGTTTCGGTGACTGGCTGAATAATATTCAGGATTGGGGTGTTTCCCGTAACCGTTACTGGGGTACTCCTCTTAATATTTGGGAATGTGAAGGCTGCGGACACATGGATGCCATAGGCAGTCGTCAGGAATTGGCAGATAAGACTGGTAATCCGGAGGCAGCAAAGGTAGAACTTCACAGACCATACATTGATGAGATTACATTTGCATGTCCGGATTGTGGCAAAACGATGCATCGTGTACCGGAAGTAATCGACTGTTGGTTTGACTCCGGTGCTATGCCATTTGCCCAGCATCATTATCCGTTTGAGAATAAAGATCTCTTTGAACAGCAGTTCCCTGCTCAGTTTATTTCTGAAGCGGTTGATCAGACCAGAGGCTGGTTCTATTCCCTTCTCGCAGAATCTACTTTATTATTTAATAAAGCACCTTATGAGAATGTTATCGTTCTTGGTCATGTACAGGATGAGAACGGTCAGAAGATGAGTAAGTCCAAGGGAAATGCGGTGGATCCATTTGATGCCCTTGCCAAATATGGTGCCGATGCGATCCGTTGGTACTTCTATATTAATAGTGCCCCATGGCTGCCAAACCGTTTCCATGGCGATGCAGTTGTGGAAGGTCAGAGAAAGTTCATGGGAACTCTTTGGAATACTTACGCATTCTTTGTACTGTATGCAGATATCGACGAGTTTGATCCGACCAAGTACAATTTAGAGTATGATAAATTATCCGTGATGGATAAGTGGTTATTGTCCAAGTTAAATACCTGTGTAAAAGCTGTGGATCATAATCTTGCAAACTATAAGATTCCTGAGACAGCGAAAGCCCTGCAGAGCTTCGTCGATGATATGAGTAATTGGTACGTTCGTCGTTCCCGTGGCCGTTTCTGGGCTAAGGGTATGGAGCAGGATAAGATCAATGCCTATATGACATTATATACTGCATTGGTAACAGTTTCGAAAGCAGCCGCTCCGATGATTCCATTTATGACAGAGGATATCTATCAGAATCTGGTGAAGACTGTAGATGCTGACGCTCCGGAAAGTATCCATCTGTGCGATTTCCCTGCTGTAAATGAGGCATGGATCGACGCAGAGCTTGAGAAGGATATGGATGAAGTTCTTAATATCGTTGTTCTCGGACGTGCCGCACGTAATACGTCCGGTATTAAGAATCGCCAGCCGATCGGACAGATGTATGTCCAGGCCGAGACAGCACTTGGTGATTTCTATAAAGAAATCATTGAAGATGAATTAAATGTAAAATCTGTAGAATTCCGTGCAGATGTTTCCGATTTTACATCCTATACCTTTAAACCACAGATGAGAATTCTTGGACCGAAATATGGAAAGCAGCTAGGCATGATCAATAAGACACTTGCTTCCATCGATGGCAGTGCAGCTAAGAAACAGCTGGATGCAGAAGGCGTTTTGACAATTGATCTGAATGGTGATAAGATTGACCTTACGCCGGAAGAGCTTTTGATCACTATGTCTCAGAAAGAGGGCTATGTATCACAGGCAGATAAAGGAATTACCGTTGCTCTGGATACGAACCTGACCGATGAGCTCATCGAAGAAGGTTTTGTAAGAGAAATCATTTCCAAGATCCAGACTATGAGAAAAGAAGCTGGATTTGAAGTGACCGATCATATTGAAGTCAGTGCCAATGGCAATGAAAAAATAAAAACTATTATGGATACTCATAAAGATGAGATCAAATCTGATGTATTGGCCGATGCGATTTCTTTCGATGTTGAGAAAGGATATTCCAAAGAATGGAATATCAATAAGGAGAAGGTTGTACTCAGCGTAGAGAAGAAATAATGCCGATTTATTAATTTAGGAGGATTGACCAATTGATTAAGAAAGCACCATTTGACAAAAAACTTTTCAAAAAGCAGCTTGAATCAAACTGTCGTATGTTATTCCGTCGTAATATCGACGAAGCAACACCGGAGCAGATTTATCAGGCAGTTGCCTATTCTGTAAAAGATGACATCATCGATAACTGGATCGCTTCTCATAAGGCTTATGAGAAGCAGGATCAGAAGATGGTATATTATATGTCCATGGAGTTCCTTATGGGACGTGCCCTTGGTAATAATATGATCAACCTGACTTGTTATGATGAAGTAAGAGAATGTTTGGAAGAGATGGGATTTGACTTAAATGTCATCGAAGATCAGGAGCCGGATGCAGCTCTTGGTAATGGTGGTCTTGGACGTCTTGCAGCATGTTTCCTTGATTCCCTCGCTTCCCTCAATTATCCTGCATACGGATGTGGTATCCGTTATCGTTATGGTATGTTCAAGCAGAAGATCGTGGATGGAAAGCAGATTGAAGCCCCGGATGATTGGCTGAAAAATGGAAATCCATTTGAGATTAAGAGAGACGAATATGCCGTAGATGTTAAGTTCGGTGGTTATGTAGATGTTGAGATGCATGACGGCAAGGCAAAATATGTACAGAAAAACTATCAGAGCGTTCGTGCGATTCCTTATGATATGCCAATCGTAGGATATGGAAATGGTATCGTAAATACGCTCCGTATCTGGGACGCAGAAGCCATCAATAACTTTAACCTTGACTCCTTTGATAAGGGAGAATATCAGAAAGCAGTAGAGCAGGAGAATCTTGCCAGAACGATCGTTGAAGTATTATATCCGAATGACAATCATATGGCTGGAAAAGAGCTCCGTTTAAAACAGCAGTATTTCTTCGTATCCGCATCGATTCAGCGTGCGATCACAAAATACAAACAGCTTCATAATGGAGATGTCCGTAAGTTATACGAAAAAGTGTGCTTCCAGTTAAATGATACACATCCGACGGTAACTGTTGCAGAATTAATGCGTATTCTCGTGGATGAGGAAGGCCTTGAATGGAATGAAGCATGGGAAATCACAACCAAGACCTGTGCATATACCAATCATACCATCATGGCAGAAGCTCTTGAGAAGTGGCCGATCGAGCTCTTCTCCAGATTACTTCCACGTGTTTATCAGATCGTAGAGGAAATCAACCGCCGTTTTGTACTTGAAATTCAGGCGAATTATCCTGGAGATCAGTCCAAGGTTGCCAGCATGGCGATCCTTTATGACGGACAGGTTCGTATGGCTCACCTTGCCATCGCCGGCAGCTTCTCTGTAAATGGTGTTGCAAGACTTCATACGGATATTCTTATGAAGCGTGAGTTAAAAGATTTCTATCAGATGACACCTTGGAAGTTTAATAATAAGACCAATGGTATTACACAGAGAAGATTCCTTCTTCATGGTAATCCATTGCTTGCAAGCTGGGTAACCTCCAAGATCGGAGACGAATGGATCACAGATCTTTCTCATATGAAGAATTTAAATGTTTATGTGGATGATCCTAAGTGCCAGCATGAATTTATGAATATCAAGTACCAGAACAAGATTCGTCTTGCAAAATATATCAAAGAGCATAATGGTATCGATGTAGACCCTCGTTCCCTCTTTGACTGTCAGGTTAAGAGACTTCATGAATATAAGCGTCAGCTCATGAATATTCTCCATGTAATGTATCTCTATAATGAGATCAAAGAACATCCGGATATGGATATCGTGCCACGTACCTTTATTTTTGGTGCGAAGGCAGCGGCTGGCTATCGTACTGCCAAGCTCACCATCGAACTGATCAATGCCGTTGCAAATAAAGTCAATAATGATCCATTTATCAATGGTAAGATCAAGGTTGTCTTCATCGAGGACTACCGTGTATCTAACGCAGAACTGATTTTTGCTGCAGCTGACTTAAGTGAACAGATTTCAACGGCTTCTCGTGAAGCTTCCGGTACCGGTAATATGAAGTTTATGTTAAATGGCGCTCCGACAATCGGTACCATGGACGGTGCAAATGTCGAGATCGTAGAAGAAGTCGGTCAGGAGAATGCCTTCATCTTCGGTTTATCTGCAGAAGAAGTTATGGAATATGAACGGAACAAGAATTACTATCCAAGAGATGTATACAACAGTGATGAGAATGTACGTAAGGTGCTGACACAGCTTGTCAATGGATATTACGCTCCTGAGAATCCTGAGAAGTTCCGTGAACTTTATAATGCACTTCTGGATCAGGATGTTTATTTCACTCTTAAGGATTTCGATTCCTACAAAGAAGCACAGAAAAGAGTGGATGAAGCTTATCGTGATCAGACCAGATGGGCTCGTATGGCTATGATGCAGACGGCAAATTGTGGCAAGTTCTCTTCCGACCGTACCATCGAGGAATATGTAAGAGATATCTGGAAGCTTGGTAAAGTTATCCTTGATAAATAATAAAATGAAGATTGGTTCACCTGGATAAGGTAACCTTTCCTATGGAAAGGCAGGATGAAGATCAATGATCTGCATCCTGCTTTTTTTGCATCCTGTGGACTCACGCGTATCATAAGAAAAGAGTCCAAAAAACACATCTTAATGAAATAAAAGTAAAAATAACCTGACAAAATGAACAAAAATCAGAGTTATAATCTAGTAAAAGACACAAAAAATACAAATATGAATGAAAAAAGTAGTTGAAAAAATTGCTTTTTAAGGCAAAAAAGTATAGAATAGAAAATAATAGTAATATTATGATGGGGGAGTTTGATGAATACGATTGATGAAATCATTGATTCTTTAAAAAAAGGTCAGGGAAAAAGAGTTTCCAATCTCGTCAAAGTAGCCATAGAAGAAGAGGTGTCACCTCAGACGATCATGGAAGAAGGCTTCTTAAAAGGGATGGAAGAGGTCGCTGACAAGTTTCGCAACGAAGAAGTTGGTGTTCCGGAAATATTAAGTATCACAAGAGCGATGGAACAAGGGGTTGCTGCCCTTCGTCGTTATACCGGCGTTCGTGTTACAAAAGACGTCGGAACGGTAGTGCTGGGTACGGTAAAAGGCGATATGCATGACATCGGTAAGAATCTGGTGAAGATGATGCTTGAGACAAAAAATATACAGGTGGTAGATCTCGGGGTTGATGTTTCACCACGACGTTTTGTGGAAGAAACCATGGCCAGCAAGGCCAGTATAGTAATTCTTAGTGGGATCCTGGAAAAATCAACAGAGGATATGAAAGCAGTGGTGGAAGAATTTGAGGAGAAGGGGATTCGAAACCAGCTTTATATCATGGTTGGCGGATATTATATGGATGAAAAAACTGCAAAATATGTCGGGGCCGACTGCTATACAGCGGATGCGACTGCTTGTGCCGAAAAGGCTTATGAATATCTTACCAGAAGAAGTCGAAAAAAAAGATCAAAAAATATAACTTTGAACCCATGATTTTAAGATTTCTAAGTATTTCTTGAAGGATTGGCCGGAAGTAGCAGGAAGATAGGTTTTGCATTTATTTAGGAGTAGACAGTTTCGCATATGGAAAATATAAATATAGGTGATGTAATTGATATAAAAGAACTGCAGACCTTGCAGGAAAAATGGGCAAAGGCTACGGATATTGCATTTGTTACGGTGGATGTGAATGGTACTCCGATTACAAAGGAAAGTAACTTTACTCCATTTTGCACGAAAATCCGTCAAATGCCGGAATATAGAGAAAAATGTTATTATTGTGATGCTTGTGGAGGAAGAAGAGCCAAAAAAATCGGTAGAGCATATGTGTATATTTGCCATGCCGGTCTGGTAGATTTCGCAATTCCTATTATTCTGCAGGGACAGTATATTGGTGCCTTTTTGGCAGGCCAGGTCTGCGGAGAAGGCATGGAAAAACTGAAATGTATCACGAACAAACAGACGGATTTTTCCAGTGCAGCTAATTCTGAAGAACTGGCACAGTTATATTCTCAGATTCAATCCATGCCGGTAGAGAAGATAGAGGCGGTGGCACAGATCATATGTGATAGCTATAACTATTCTGTGGAGAAGGAATATGCGAATAAGATTGATGCAGAGCTTCGTGAAAAATCTTTGAAGTTAATTAAAGAAGAAAAGCTTCGCATCGAAATGGAGAAATCACTTCGTGATATCGAACTGAAGGCTTTACATTATCAGATTAATCCACACTTTATGTTCAATGTTTTAAATACCATCGGACGTTTGGCCTTCTTTGAAAATGCAAAGATGACCGAGGATGTGGTTTATGCATTTTCTGATATGATGCGTTATATCTTACGAAAAAGCTCCGATCCGCTCAGTTCCTTAAAGGATGAAGTGACGCATGTCTTGAATTATTTAAAGATACAGAAGATAAGATTGGGAAGTCGTTTGCAGTATTCCATCGATATTCAGGAAGAATATTATAAGGTGAAGCTTCCATTTCTTGCTTTGGTAACCGTTGTGGAGAATTCCATTAAGCATGTCATTGAAAAGAATGCAAATGGAGGTTCGATTCGTATTTTCGCCCATCAGGAGGGGGAAAATATCCTGATTGAGATATCCGATGATGGAGAGGGAATGTCAGCGATGCAGATCAATAAGGTGCTCCGTGGTGACGCATATAAGAATCCCAAGGAAAGTGCAGTTGGCTTATACAATGTGAATACTCGTCTTATGAATTATTTTGGCGTGGATTATTCTTTGCAGATTCTAAGTGAGAATAAAGCGCCTCTTGGAACAACTGTGATCATTAAGGCGCCAATCAGTTATAAGCGTTGATCAGAATCAGCTGTTCTATGTGAGAGTAGGGAAGGATGAAATTATGTATAAAGTTCTTGTGGTAGAGGATGAAGAATTAGAGAGAACCTCGACGAAGATTTTTCTTGAGGAGAATATTCCTGAGATTGAAATAGTGGGAGAGGCAAAAAGTGGCTATGAAGCCCTGGAAATAATCGACAAAAATGACATTAATCTCATGTTGGTTGACATAAATATACCGGGCATTGACGGCTTGGAAGTGATAAAATATGCTAGGAAGAAATTACCGAATGTCGTGATCATTATCACGACGGCTTATGATGATTTTAATGTAGCTCATTCCGCGATTAAGCTGAAGGTCGATGATTTTTTACTGAAGCCGATCCGGAAAGAAACTCTTCTGGAATCCGTGAAATCATTTTCGGATCGTGTGGGTAATACCACAGTAACAGATAAGAGTAATAAATTACTTACCCACCTTGAGGTTGAATTGAAGAAGTGTTCCTATAAGGCATCCGTTGATGTATTAAGAGATTATATCGATCAGCTCTATCAGGAGCATCACGATGTGAATATCATTTCTAAGAGATTACAGGATCTTGCCAAGATGATCGTCCGCATCGGAGAGGAATTGGGCATTGGCGATACCAATGAATTAGTGGTTCAGATGGAAAAACTGAAGATAAAATATCTTCTTTATAATAATAAGCATGATGCATTTAATGAGATCATTAAGATGGTAGATATTCTATTTGATAAGATGAATATCAAAGGAAAGATTTCCGATAATGGTATGGAATCCGTCGTCGATTACATTGAACGTAATCTGAAGAAGGGAATCAGCTTGGAGGATGTGGCAAATCATGTGAATATCTCTACGTACTATCTGAGCAAGATTTTTAAGAAAGAAATGGGAGTGAATTTTATCACCTATGTGACAGACCGTAAGATGGATCTGGCCAAAGAGATGTTGGTGAATACAGACATTCCTGTTTTAAATATAGCCCTGGATCTTGCCTATAATGAAGCGAATTACTTCAGTAAGGCATTCAAAAAGAAGACGGGTCTCACACCGTCAGAGTACAGGGAGAAGTTCAAAATAAGAAAGGAGGAGGAAAATGAAACGTTTTAAACTGTCTACGGAAGTATTATTCAGTGAGGATGCGCTTGATGCATTACTTGAGTTCAAGGATGTGGCTGCAGTCCTGATCACGGATAAGTTCATGGTAGACTCCGGTATGGCAGATGTCATCATTAAAAAGCTTCATAACTGCAAGTCTGTTGCAGTATTCAGTGAAGTTGTTCCGGATCCGCCGATGTCATTGGTAAGAAATGGTATCGAGTTTCTTTCGGATAAGGATTGTGACATCGTCGTAGCTCTTGGTGGAGGTTCTTCCATCGATGCTGCAAAGGCAATCGTATATTTTAAAAAGCAGTATGATCAAGCCAGCAATCCGGAAAATGTAAAAGACATTAAACTCATTGCACTTCCTACAACAAGTGGTACAGGTTCTGAGGTAACACAGTTTGCAGTGGTTACGGATACAGATACCGGTAAGAAGATTCCGTTGATCGATGAGAGTCTGATGCCGGATCTTGCAATCCTTGATCCGGAATTGGTAAAATCAGCTCCGCCATTTATCACAGCAGATACTGGTATGGATGTGATCACACATGCCATTGAGGCATATGTATCCGAGACAGCAAGTGACTGTTCTGACTGCCTTGCTGAAAAGGCTTGCGAGCTTGCTTTTGAGTATTTACCAAAGGCTTACCGTAATGGCTATGATATCAAGGCACGTGATAAGATGCACAGAGCTTCTTGTCTGGCAGGTATGGCCTTCAGCCTTGTGAATCTCGGTGTGAATCATGGTATTGCCCATGCTCTTGGTGCAATTTTCCACATCCCACATGGTAGAGCGAATGCTTTGGTTCTTCCATATGTCATCGAATTTAATGCCGATGTAACCAGAGAAGCAAACAAGCACAGTAACGATTCTGCAAAGAAGTATCAGAAGCTTGCAAGAATCGTTGGTCTTCCGGCTGCAACACCTAAGGTTGGCGTAGCGAACCTTGTTGCAGAAATCAACCGTCTGTTGAAGTATATGGATCGTCCGACCTGCATTACTGAATGTGGTGTAAGTCTGGAGGATTTTGAGAAAAACAGAGAAGAAATCGTAAAAAGAGCGTTAGCAGATGCATGTACAGTTGCCAATCCGAGAAAGGTAGAAGCAAAAGATATCAATCGTATTCTTGATAATATTGCTAAATAGACAGATTTTTCCTATTTTTTGTATTGGGTAAAATGTCAAAAATGTATCAGAAAAAATACTTTTCGCATGGAATATCATGCATGTTAAGGCTAAAATATACATCTTTAAGCCAAGTAATTTTGTGAAAATTGCTATATAATGATACTATCCTGTAAATCAACCAAAAGTAGTCTGTCTAATTGAAGATGGTAGACAAAAACAATTTAAGGAGGTCAATTATGCAGAAAGAAGCTTTAGGAATGATTGAAACCAAAGGTTTAGTTGGCGCTATCGAAGCTGCCGATGCTATGGTTAAATCAGCAAACGTAACATTAGTAGGATACGAAAAGATCGGTTCCGGTTTAGTTACAGTTATGGTTCGTGGTGATGTAGGTGCTGTTAAGGCATCTGTTGATGCTGGTACTGTTGCAGCTGATAAAGTTGGTACTGTTGTTTCCAGTCATGTAATCCCAAGACCACATACAGACGTAGAAAAAATCTTACCACAATAAGGAAGTCCAATCTGATCAATTATTAATGGAGGTATAATTCAATGAAAGACGAAATGATGGCTAAAATCATGGACGAAGTTATGAAGAAAATGGGCGGATCTACAACAAACAGCCAGGCTTGTGATTGCGATCCTTCCTCTAAAATCAATGCTGATCTTTGCGGATTAACAGAATACGTTGGAACAGCTATGGGACATACAATCGGTTTAGTTATCGCTAACCTTGACTATAGTGTTCATGAATTATTAAAGATCGATCCTAAGTACCGTTCCATCGGTATCATCGCTGACCGTGTTGGTGCTGGCCCACAGATCATGGCTTGTGATGAAGCAGTAAAAGCTACAAATACAGAAGCAGTTATCATCGAGTGCCCACGTGATACAGAAGGCGGCGCTGGTCATGGTTGCTTAATCGTATTTGGTGCTGAAGACGTATCCGATGCTCGTCGTGCTGTAGAAGTTGCTCTTAGCTTCGTAGAAAAACAGTTTGGTGATGTATACGGCAACTCCGCTGGACATCTTGAGTTCCAGTACACAGCTCGTGCTTCCTACTGCTTAGAGAAAGCTTTCGGCGCTACAGTTGGTAAAGCATTTGGTCTTACTGTAGGTGCTCCATCCGGTATCGGTATCGTATTAGCAGATACAGCTTGTAAGACAGCTACAATCGATCCTATCGCTATCGCAACACCAGGTAATGGCGGAACATCCTTCTCCAACGAGGTTAACTTCTTCTTTACTGGAGATTCCGGTGCTGTTCGTCAGGCTATCATCGGTGCTAGAGAAGTTGGTAAACAGTTACTGAAAGCTCTTGCTCCAGACGAACCATTAGAGTCCGCTACATGCCCATATATCTAAGATATATTCTGAATTAGTTTTGCTTTTTATATCAGGTGAGAGTGATATAAAAAGGGTGTTTGCTTGATCCGGGGGTGAGAGCCTGGATTAAGTAAAGAATATTAGGATATTTCTATGGTACCTAATCGTACATAGATTTCATTTAATTGAGAATTTGAGAGGTGTTGAGACCGTGAGAAGTAAACGTTTTGAATATTTAGATGCAAGACCTGTTAATCAGGATGGCTATGCTTTAGATTGGCCAGAAGTTGGATTTATTGCGATGAACAGCCCATATGACCCTACTCCATCTATCAAGATCGTTGATGGTGTTGTAGTTGAAATGGATGGTAAGACAGCAGACGAATTCGATATGCTTGATGCTTTCATCGCTAAATATGCTATTAACCTTGATTTCGCAGAAGAAGCTATGGCTAAATCTTCTCTTGAAATCGCTCGTATGCTCGTTGATATCAATGTTAACAGAGCAGAATGTTTAAAATATACTACAGCAGTTACTCCTGCTAAATTAGTAGAAATCGTTGGTAACCTGAACGTACTTGAAGCTATGATGGGTATTACCAAGATGAGATGTCGTTTAAAACCAGCTAACCAGTGTCATGTAACAAACGTTAAAGATAACATGATCCAGATCGCAGCAGACGCAGCTGAAGCAGCTGTTCGTGGTTTCGCTGAGATGGAAACAACTGTTGGTATCGTTCGTTACGCTCCTTTCAACGCTTTAGCTATCATGCTTGGTGCTAACGTTGGACGTCCTGGTATCCTTACACAGTGTGCTGTAGAAGAAGCTACAGAGCTTGACCTTGGTATGAGAGGTTACACCGCATATGCTGAAACAGTTTCCGTATATGGTACTGAAGATGTATTCATGGATGGTGATGATACTCCATGGTCCAAAGCTTTCCTTGCTTCCTGCTACGCTTCCCGTGGTGTTAAGATGAGATTTACATCTGGTACTGGTTCTGAAGTTCAGATGGGTATGGCAGAAGGAAAATCCATGCTTTACCTTGAGGCTAGATGTCTTGGTGTTACTCGTGGTGCTGGTGTTCAGGGAACTCAGAACGGTTCCGTTTCCTGTATTGGTGTTCCTGCAGCTGTACCTGGTGGTATCCGTGCCGTTGCTTGTGAGAACTTAATCGCAGGTATGCTTGACCTTGAAAATGCTTCCTCCAATGACCAGACATTTACACATTCTGATCTTCGCCGTGTTGCACGTTCTATCCCTCAGTTTATCCCAGGAACTGACTACATCTGTTCCGGATATTCTGCTACACCTAACTATGATAACATGTTCGCTGGATCCAACTGGGATGCAGACGATTATGATGACTGGGTAGTAATTCAGCGTGACCTTAAGGTTGATGCAGGTTTACTTCCAGCTACAGAAGAAGAAGTTGTTGCTGCTCGTAATAAAGCTGCAAGAGCTATCCAGGCTATCTTCCGTGAATTAGGATTACCTGAAATCACAGATGAAGAAGTTGAGGCTGGTACATACGCTCGTGGTTCTCAGGATATGCCTGACCGTGACGTTGTTGCTGACCTTAAAGCTGCTACAGAAATGCTTGAACGTGGCGTAACAGGTCTTGACTTTGTTAAAGCTCTTTACAAAGGCGGATTTGAAGACGTTGCTGAATCTATCTTTAACATCCAGAAAGCTAAAGTTGTTGGTGACTACCTACATACAGCTTCCATGCTTGATGATAAGTTCCATGTAATTTCTGCTGTTAACAGCCCTAACTGCTACGAAGGTCCTATGACTGGTTACCAGATCAGCCCAGAATTATGGGAAAAACTTAGCAACATTCGTACAGCTGTTGACCCATCTAAGATTGGTTAATCAAGTCTATTAAGGAAGGTGAAATAGAATGGCAATTGATGAAAGATTATTAAAAAGCGTTATCGCTGAAGTTCTTAAAGAAATGAACGCTGCTTCTGCTGCAAAAGCTGAAGAAGTTTTTGAATCTGAAGGCATGACCATTACTGAAATCGGAGATGCTGAAAAAGGCACAAATCCTAACGAAGTAGTTTTAGGTTTAGCTCCTGCATTTGGTGCTTCCCAGACAACAAACATCGTTGGCATCCCTCATGCTGATATCGTAAAAGAAGTTATGGCTGGATTGGAAGAAGAAGGCGTAGCTTGTCGTATCGTTAAAGTTTACAGAACATCTGACGTATCCTTTATCGCTCATGACGCAGCTGAATTATCTGGATCAGGCATTGGTATTGGTATCCAGTCCAAAGGTACTACTGTAATCCATCAGAAAGACCTCCCACCACTGTCTAACTTAGAGTTATTCCCACAGTGTCCATTGATCGACCTTGAAACATATAGAGCAATCGGTAAGAACGCTGCTAAATATGCTAAGGGAGAATCTCCAAATCCTGTACCTGTAAGAAATGACCAGATGGCTAGACCAAAATTCCAGGCTCTTTCCGCTGTTCTTCATATTAAAGAAACAGAGCATGCAGACAGAGATAAAGCTCCTAAAGCTCTTAAAGTCGTATTTAAATAATCGGAGGTGGCAATAGTGGATCAGGAATTATTAGTAAGACAGATTATGCAGGAAGTTCTGAAAAACATGAACATGCAGAGCTCCAGCGCAGCTTGCGAATGCGCTGATAAAGTTACAGTTGCTGATTACCCAATCGGTGAAAATAAACCAGAATTAATCAAGAGTGCTTCCGGAAAGTCCTTAGACGAATTAACACTGGAAGGTGTTATCGATGGTTCTTTAACAGCAAAAGATTTCCGTATCACAAAAGAAACTCTTGAATTACAGGCACAGGTTGCTGAGTCTGCTGGACGTGGATTCTTCGCAGTTAACTTAAGAAGAGCTGGCGAATTAATCCCTGTACCAGATGCTCGTCTTCTTGAAATCTACAATGCTCTTCGTCCATATCGTTCAACAAAAGCTGAATTATATGCAATCGGTGATGAGCTGATCAACCAGTACGGTGCTGTTGTATCCGGTAACTTCGTAAAAGAAGCTGCTGACATCTACGAAAAACGTAACCGTCTTAAAAAATAATGAGTTGATGTTTTTACATTGACGGAGGATATATCGTGAAATTAGTTGCGGGTGTTGACATTGGTAACTCTTCTACTGAGACAGCGGTTGCCAGAATCGACGGAAAACATGTGAAGTTTCTTTCCAGTGGAATCACAGATACTACAGGTATTAAAGGAACGAAACAGAATATACATGGAGTCTTTAAATCATTGAAACAGGCTCTCGATAAGATTGGCCTGGATATCAGTGATTTGGATGAAGTGCGTGTCAATGAAGCAGCTCCGGTTATCGGAGATGTTGCAATGGAGACGATTACCGAAACTATTATCACAGAATCAACTATGATTGGACACAATCCCAATACCCCTGGCGGTATTGGGATTGGTGTTGGAATCACATGTATGATCGATTCTCTCCACGAAGTGGAAAAAGGAACCGATGTGATTGTAGTTATTCCATCAAGAATATCCTTCGAAGCATCAGCGAAACTCATGAACCAGTATAATAAAATAGTCAATATCAAAGGTGCCATTGTCCAGCGCGATGATGGCGTTTTGATTAACAATAGACTTGAACATAAGATTCCGATTGTCGATGAAGTCGGCATGGTAGATAAAGTACCACTTGGAATGATCTGTGCAGTGGAAGTAGCACCGGTTGGTGGTGTTGTAGAGGTTTTATCGAATCCATACGGCATTGCAACTTTATTTAAGCTCTCCTCTGATGAGACGAAGCAGGTTGTACCAATTGCCAGAGCTTTAATAGGGAATCGTTCTGCTGTCGTTATCAAAACACCGGAAGGTGATGTAAAAGAACGTCGCATTCCAGCTGGTTCCATTGAGATTATTGGTGCGAAAAAGAAGGTAATCGTTGGCGTAGACGAAGGTGCAGCTAAAATGATGGAAGCGGTGAACAGTGTAGATGTCATCGAAGATATCAAAGGTGAACCGGGAACCAATGCCGGCGGTATGCTTGAAAAGGTTAGACAGGTAATGTCCAGTTTGACCAATCAACATCCAAAAGATATTAAAATACAGGATCTCTTAGCAGTAGATACCTTTAATCCACAGCAGGTTAAAGGTGGTATTGCCAATGAATTCTCCATGGAGAGTGCGGTCGGAATCGCTGCTATGGTAAAGGCAGACAGACTTCAGATGGAGATGATCGCAGAGGAATTGACTGATCGTCTGAAGATTCCTGTATATGTGGGTGGTGTAGAAGCCGATATGGCAATTAAAGGAGCTTTGACTACTCCAGGTACGGATAAACCACTCGCAATCGTTGATATGGGTGCAGGTTCAACTGATGCATCGATCATCAACAAAGAAGGTGAAGTGAAGCTTGTTCATCTTGCAGGCGCAGGAAACATGGTAACTTTACTAATTCAGTCAGAGTTAGGATTGGAAGACTTTAATACAGCGGAGGATATTAAGAAGTATCCATTAGCGAAAGTAGAAAGTATGTTCCATATTCGTCATGAAGATGGAACAGTACAGTTCTTTGAACAGCCGTTGGATCCTAACGTATTTGCAAAAGTTGTATTAGTAAAAGATGGAGGCGAATTGATTCCGATCGAAGGATTTGATTCCATGGACAAGATAAAGATGGTCAGAACGAATGCAAAGAGAAAAGTATTTGTAACAAATGCGATTCGTTCTTTGGCAAAGGTAAGTCCATCCGGTAATGTACGAGATATTGAGTTCGTAGTATTGGTTGGAGGATCTGCACTTGATTTTGAAGTCCCGACATTAGTTACTGATGCATTATCACAATATAATATTGTTGCTGGACGAGGTAATATTCGTGGATGCGAAGGTCCAAGAAATGCCGTTGCAACAGGACTTGCAATGTCATGCGCTGACTTATAGGAATCGTTAAAGGAGTATCGTAATATGGCAGGAATATCAAATAAACCATCCATTAAAGTGTTTTACGACTGCGATAACTTAACTGAAAATTCTTTCCTTAATGTTTTATTGGGTATTGAGGAAGAAGGAATTCCTTATGAATTAGAAGCAGTTCATTGCAGTGACGCGTTGGAATTGGCACACGATGCCAGCATTAATTCTAGATTAGGGGTGGGCGTAGGCATCAGCAAAGAAGGAGTTGTCCTTCAATATGAAAAGCTTGATAAAGCAGCACCTCTTTTTAAAATTAAATTTTATCAATTAGATCTATTCCGTAAGATTGGATCTAATGCAGCAAGACTTGTAAAAAAGATGCCTTTTAAGAGTCTTGATTGATCTTTAAACATACGAAGCAAGGAGGTGTAGAGGTGGCCAAGAAGAGTATTGGTTTTATCGAAACCTTTGGTTTGGCAGCATGTGTAGCAGCAGCAGATGCCGCTGTAAAAACTGCAAACGTTAAATTGCTTGGATTTGAATACGCAAAGGGCGGCGGAATGTGTACCGTAAAGGTGGAAGGTAACGTAGGTGCTTGTAAAGCAGCTTGCGAAGCCGGAAGACGTGCGGCAGAAGCTGTCAGTGGTAGTCTGAGTGGAACCAAGAGTGTTCTTATGAAGGGCAGACCAGCGGATCAGATTTTAGACGTAATGGTTTACAATAGAGAAACAGTCGGTGGTGACATCGCTCTTGCAGAAGGATATCGTCCGAAAGGAGATACCAAGAAGCCTGTTCTCGTTAAGAATTGGAAACCAAAAGAAGAACCAAAGGATGAGGCTCCAATCGAAGCTCCGATTGAAGAAGCACCTGTATCATCACCTGTAGAGGAAGATTTAAAGGAAGAAACTGAGGAAGAAGACGACGCGGATCCTGAGTCGCAAGAACCTGCTATGGAGGTTGTTGTAGAGGAAAAAGTGGAAGAAGCAGAGGAATCAACGAAAGAAGCAGAATCTGAGGTTGTAGCTCCTGAATCTGTAGTTACAGAAACAGTCGAAACTGAGGATGTAACCATTACAGAAGAGGTTGTAGCTCCTGAAGAAGAAGCAGTAGAAGAAATTTCACAAGCCATCGAATCGGTAGAAGCTCCTGAATCAGTAATCACTGAGGAGGTTGTAGCTCCTGAGGAGAAAGCAGAAGAAATCAATGTTGAGGAAAAAGCAGAAACTTCTGAAACAGAAGCTCCGAAGAAATCAACATCAACAGGAAATAGAAGAAGATCTAGAAAGAAAAAGAAATCTGATGAATAATTTCATTGGATGAATTGATCTTTCCACCATATAATAAGACCGGACGGGGACACATAAATGTGTGTCCGTCCGTTGCAACATATATAATGGAGGAAAACATGGGTACATATAACGACGAAACTTTAGTAAAACTGATTACTAAGCTTGTTGTGGAAGAACTTTATGGAATGAGTACTCAGATTCCTATTGGGGTATCTAATAAACATATTCACTTGAGCAGAGAAGATATGGATGTTCTTTTTGGAGAAGGTTCCGAATTGACACCGATCAAAGACCTTGGACAGCCAGGACAGTATGCTTGTGCAGAAACACTTGCTGTAAAAGGACCAAGAGGTGAATTCTCTCGTGTTCGAGTATTAGGACCACTCAGACCGGAAACACAGGTGGAATTATCCAAAACAGATGCACGTACTCTCGGTGTAAAGGCACCAATCAGAGAGTCCGGAGTACTGGAAGGAACACCAGGTGTAGAATTGGTCGGACCAAAAGGATCCTTAATGCTTGAAAAGGGTGCAATTGTAGCTTTAAGACATATTCATATGACTCCGGCACTTGCCAAAGAATGGGGCATCAAAGATAAAGATATCGTTGATGTAAAGGTTACTGGCGGTGAAAGAGCAGGTGTCTTAGGTAATGTTCTTATTCGAGTTTCTGATAAATATGCGCTTGAGATGCATGTTGATACAGATGAAGCCAACGCATGCTGCCTTGATAATAATGATACGGTAACGATCATTAAAAAATAAGGGGAATAAATGAACGATTATAATAACGTTTTGGTTGGATTTTCAGAACTGATCAAGAACGAAGAGTACCGTCCTTATGAAGGAGAACTTCGACTTGGTGTGGACCTGGGAACTGCAAATATCGTAGTTTCTGTGGTTGACTCTAATGATACACCGATTGCCGGAGCATCCTATCCATCTACCGTCGTTCGTGATGGTATTGTCGTAGACTTTATGGGAGCATCCAGAGCAGTATCTCGTATGAAGTCCATGTTGGAGGATATGATGGGTGTGGAGTTTTACGAAGCAGCCACAGCGATTCCACCTGGAATCATGGATGGTAATGTTAAGGTAATCTCCAATGTAGTCGAATCGGTTGGCTTGGATGTTATTAAGGTAATCGATGAACCCACTGCAGCAGCATCTGTACTCGGGATAACCGATGGTGCAGTTGTCGATGTAGGTGGTGGAACAACTGGTATCAGTATCTTGAAGAATGGGGAAGTTATTTTTACTGCTGACGAGCCAACAGGCGGAACGCATATGACTTTAGTTCTTGCAGGCAGCCTGGGATGCAGTTTTGAAGAAGCAGAAAGAATCAAAAAAGATCCAAAGCAAGAGATGCTGGTATTTCCGGTGGTAAAGCCGGTAATTGAAAAAATGGCAGCGATTGTTTCCAGATTTATTGAAGGATATGATGTGGACGTGATCTATGTGGTAGGCGGTGCCTGCAGCTTTAAGAAGTTCGAGAGTGTCTTTGAAAAGGAAACCGGAATTAAAACAATCAAGCCTAAAGAGCCATTATTGGTTACACCATTGGGAATTGCAATGAATTGTAAGAAACAATAGGTGACATAATGAATAGAACCGAATTTGAGAATGCGCTTATGTCAACCTTTGTTGACTATATTTCGGATCAGATCATTTTAAGATATATGGATGCCTGTAAAACGGCAACCGTACTCTTTACAGGTGCCTTAATTGGCTATGGCGATGCGGTTACTTCTTTAAAAGAATTAAAGGAGCAGGGCTGGAAACTAACAGCAGTCTTATCCACAGCAGCTTCTGAAGTTCTTACAGAAGAACGAATCAAAAAGGACATCGATCCGGATGTCATTTATGTTGAGGGCGCACCGGTAAATGGAAGAAAAATCATTGATGATAATGCTTTGGTTATTATTCCAAGTCTGACAATTAATACTGCAGCTAAGATCGCGAATTGTATCAGTGATAATCTGATCACGAATATGATTTCGAGAGCCATGTCTACCGGAAAACCAATCGTGGCAGCAATCGATGGTTGTTGTCCGGATAATGAAGTGAGAGCAAAGATTGGCTTTAAAGTGACGGAAGCATACAAAAAGCGTATGAGACGTAATTTAGAGGACATACAGTCTTACGGCATTATACTTACGGTAGATAAAAATCTTAGTAAAAAGGTAACAAAGGTTCATGGAGCCAGCTTCGATTTCCCGATTCCTTCTTCTGATACGAAGATGGAAGTGATGGATACGAAAAAGAATCCGGAAGAGATTAGCAAGCAGTTTGCACAAAAGTCAGAAACAGTTAACACAAGTTTAAAACTTGACAAGAAAGTAATTGGACGTATTGATATCGCTTCCAATGCAAGATATAAAACAATTGTTGTTCGTGAGGATGCAGTAGTAACCGGTCTTGCAGTTGATGAAGCGAGGAGACGTGGGATTACATTAGTGAAAGAATAAGTAGGTGAAGACATGTATTTAGGTAAAGTAATTGGCACAGTAGTTTCCACAATTAAAGTACCAAGCCTTACAGGTTCTAAGTTTCTGATCGTAGAGAAGATCAATCAGGATCTTACTGCAAAGAAACAGACTGAAATTGCCGTTGATACTGTCGGAGCCGGCGATGGTGAGACTGTTATTGTAGTAGGCGGCAGTTCCGCAAGAATGGCCGGTGGTGATAAGAGTCTTCCAGTCGATGCAGCTATTGTAGGTATCGTAGATACCGTTGAAGTATCACAGTGTTAAGGGGTGAATAAATATGGCCAATATTTATACAAAAACCGGTGATAAAGGTACGACGGGACTTTACGGTGGCTCTAGAGTAGATAAAGACAGTTTGAATGTCGATGTCTACGGCACGATCGATGAGGCAATTTCCGTTTTAGGTATGGCTTATGCACAGACTGAAACAGCGGAGATTAAAGAATATATAAATCATATTCAGAAAAGAATGTTCCAGGCAGGTGCCGAATTCGCCAGTGACGAAAGAGGTATGGCGATGTTGAAAGATAAGATCAGCGAGGACGATATTAAGTATCTCGAAGATATTATCGATAAATCAACAGAAGTCAATGGACTCATGAGAGAGTTCGTTGTGCCTGGAGTAAATCCTTCTTCCGCAGCACTGCATGTTGCAAGAACTGTAGTGAGAAGAGCAGAACGCAGAATTGTAACTATGGCGAAAGAGATTCCTGTTCGAGAAGAACTTCGTAAGTATATCAATCGTCTTTCTGATGCTTGCTTTGCAATGGCCCGTCTTGAAGAAGCAAAAGCTCAGGAAGCAGAGATTACGGAACTGAAGGAACAGGTTCGAAAAATCGTGAAAGAATCTTTCATGAAAGAAACAGAAGGAGTAAATAGTATGGACATCATGTCTTTGGATAATCTGAAAAAGATGGCAGGCTATGTCGAAGAAAAAGCAAATGAAATCGGTGTTCCTATGGTATTTTCCGTAGTGGACGAAGGTGGTAATCTTGTTTATTTCCAGCGTATGCCTGGTTCCCTCCTGATCAGTATCAAGGTATCACAAGATAAAGCATATACTGCTGCATCATTGAAATGTCCTACATGTGCTCTTGCTAATCTCACAAGGCCGGGAGATCCTTTATGGAGTCTTCATAATTCTGGCGATGGTCGTATCGTTTGCTTCGGTGGAGGATATCCGATTGAGGTCGATGGCAAGATTATCGGCGCGATCGGAGTAAGTGGTGGCACTGCAGATGAAGATATGTCTGTAGCTACCTATGCATTAGGGAAAATGCAAGGAGGAAATGCATAAATGAATATTGATGTTGAATTAATTGAGAAAGTTGTCAAAAAAGTCTTAAGTGATGTTGAGACAGCAAATCCAGCTCCGGAATATACTTATGGTATTTTCGAAACAATGGATCAGGCAATCGAAGCATCTCATAAAGCACAGAAAGAATACATGAGCTACTCTATGTCTGACAGACAGAGATTTGTAGAAGGTATTCGTGAAGTTGTTTGTAAAAAAGAAAATCTTGAATACATGAGCCAGCGTGCAGTAGAAGAATCCGGCATGGGCGCTCTTGAATATAAGATTATCAAGAACAGATTAGCAGCTATGAAGTCCCCTGGTATCGAGGATTTAACAACAGAAGCTTTATCCGGTGATGATGGTTTAACATTAGTTGAATATTGTCCATTTGGTGTTATTGGTGCGATTGCTCCTACAACAAACCCAACGGAGACTGTTATCTGTAACTCTATTGCTATGCTTGCTGGTGGTAATACAGTAGTATTCAGCCCACATCCACGTTCCAAAGGCGTTTCTATTTGGCTGATTAAGAAGTTAAATGCAAAATTAGAAGAACTTGGTGCTCCTCGTAACCTTATCGTTACTGTAGAAGAACCTTCTATTGAAAATACAAATATCATGATGAAACACCCATTAGTTCGTATGTTAGTAGCTACTGGTGGTCCTGGTATTGTTCGTGCTGTTATGTCCACAGGTAAGAAGGCAATCGGCGCTGGTGCTGGTAACCCTCCTGTAGTTGTTGATGAAACAGCAGATATCGAAAAAGCTGCAAAAGACATCGTAAATGGATGTTCCTTCGATAACAACCTTCCATGTATTGCAGAGAAGGAAGTTATTGCAGTAGATCAGATTGCTGATTACTTAATCTTCAATATGAAGAACAATGGCGCTTACGAAGTAAAAGATCCTGCTATCATCCAGCAGCTCGTTGATTTAGTTACAATCGACGGAAAGAAACCTCAGGTTAGCTTCGTAGGTAAGAGCGCACAGTACATCTTAAGCCAGGTCGGCATTAATGTTGGACCAGAAGTAAAAGTTATCATTTGTGAAGCAACAGAAGATCATCCATTTGTTCAGGTTGAATTAATGATGCCTATCCTTCCTGTTGTTCGCGTTCCTAACGTAGACGACGCTATTGCAATGGCTGTACGTGTAGAACATGGTAACAGACATACTGCTATGATGCATTCCAGAAATGTTGATAAACTCACAAAGATGGCAAAAGAAATCGAAACAACAATCTTCGTTAAAAATGGTCCATCCTATGCAGGTATCGGTGTAGGCGGAATGGGATATACCACATTCACAATCGCTGGTCCTACAGGTGAAGGTTTAACATCTGCAAAATCATTCTGCCGTAAGAGAAGATGTGTATTACAGGACGGTCTTCATATCAGAATGAAATAAATAAGAGGTGAGTTTAAATGGAGAAAAACCTTATTGATATTATCGCTCAGTCCGGTATCGTTGGTGCTGGTGGTGCAGGTTTTCCTACTCATGTAAAAATGAATGCTCAGGCTGAATACGTAATTATCAATGGTGCAGAATGTGAGCCATTGTTAAGAGTTGACCAGCAATTAATGGCAGTTGAAACGAAAAAGATTTTAGAAGCATTAAAGCTTGTTATGGAACAGGTTGGCGCATCTAAGGGTGTCATTGCTTTAAAAGATCATTATCACGATGCTATTAACAGCTTCAATCAGCTGTTAGGAGGATATGAAGGGATTTCCCTTCATCTCCTCGAAAACTTCTATCCAGCTGGTGATGAGCAGATCATGGTATATGAAGTAACAAAGAGAATCGTACCAGAGGGTGGTATTCCGCTTATGGTTGGCTGTATTGTTTCTAACGTAGAGACAATGCTCAACATTTATAATGCATACTATGAAGATGCACCTGTTACAGATTCTTATGTAACATTTGCCGGTGAAGTTAAGAATCATATTACACTGAAATTACCTTTAGGTATGACAGTTGCAGAGGCTCTTGAACTTGCAGGCGGAGTTACGGTAGATGGACCTTATGTAGTTATCAATGGCGGTCCTATGATGGGTAAACACGTAGCATTGGATTCCAAGATTACGAAAACAACAAAGGGTCTGATTGTACTTCCTGTTGATCATAAATTGATTCAGGATGTAAAGATGGACGTATCTAAGATGCTCCATCAGGCAAAAGCTGCATGTTGTCACTGTAGTATGTGTACAGAAGTATGTCCACGTAACTTAATCGGACACAGCATCGCTCCTAACAAGACTATCAGATTTGCTAGTTATGGAAGCTTATGTGATGGATCTGAGACTCCTATGATCGCATTCTTATGTTCCGAGTGTAGATTATGTCAGTATGCATGTATCATGAATCTTCAGCCTTGGAAGGTAAATCATGAATTAAAAGGCATCATGGCAAAACAGGGTATCAGAAACTCATTAAAGAATGCACCACAATCCGCTCATCCAATGAGAGAGTATAAGAAGTTCCCTATTAAGAAATTAATTGCGAACCTTGGACTTACAAAATATAATGTTGCTGCACCACTTGTAGAATTAACAGAAGAAATCGATCATGTATCCATTCCTTGTGCTATGCATATTGGTGCACCTGCAGTTCCATGTGTTAACGTTGGCGATACAGTAGTAAAAGGTGACGTTATTGCAAAACCTGCAGAAGGCAAGTTAGGTGCTTGTATTCATGCTAGTATCGGCGGTACTGTTAAAGCAATCGCTGACGGTTGTATTACAATCGAGAAATAAAGGATGGTGTTTACACAGTGAGAAAAGCAGTTGGATTTGTAGAAATTAAGAGCATTCCTGTTGGAATCCAGACCGCAGATGAGATGGTTAAAGCAGGTAATGTAGAATTATTACTGGCTACTCCAATGTGCCCTGGTAAATATATTATTATCATCGGTGGACAGGTTGGTCCTGTAAAGGCTGCTATGAGCAAAGCTGAGCTTGTTAGTGGAATTTATTTGATCGATACACATGTACTTGATAATATCCGTGAAGAAGTTCTTCCGGCAATCTCCGGTATTGGTACACCAGGAGAGATCCAGGCAGTTGGCGCTATTGAAACAATCTCCGCTTTGACCGCAGTTATTGCAGCCGATGTTGCAGTAAAGGCTTCCAAAGTTAGCATTGTTGATCTTAGAATTGCCAGAGGTTTAGGTGGTAAGGGTTATCTTGTAATTACAGGTGAAGTTTCTTCTGTAAAATCAGCAGTAAATGCCTGTCTTGCAAAGCTTGGAATTAGTGGTGAAGTTACATCTACATCTATCATTCCTCGTCCACATAAACAGATTGTTGAAAATTTATTAAAATAATTTAAAACAATAAGATAAAAAGGGTTACTATGAATCTTGATTCGTAATGCGAAAAAAGATTTGTAGTAGCCCTATTGTCCTTTATTTATCAAGGAAGATTAAGAAAAAAGTAAAAAGCGCCAAGCACCCTTGGAATATTGCAGGTGAATCTTATAGCATTTTGATAGATGCAAGACAAGGATCATCCATAAGATGGAGAAATAAAAATATGGCAAAAATGATTATTCCCATTACAGAAAAGAATGCAAAATTTATTAAAAACTTTATTGGAATGTGTAGAATGAATGGTTTAGAAGGAGCGGCCGTGCCTTCCTTTACATTCAGAGATTATAGAGAAGAATTAGATGGTGATGTGATTTTTGATATCTATTATCAGCAGAATACCATAACAGAACCATGCTGGAATATGACAGTTAAGATTGACACATCAGTGAGATTTCACGATGATCAGCCATCAAAAGCGGGAGAAACTTATTGTTATCTGGATTCTTACAGAATCGAGAAAGGAAGCCTTGAATTTATCAGCAAAACATCGAAATTTAATGTATTTGCATTTTAAAATAGAATATCGTAAATGAATCGTAAAAAAAGTCATCTGAGCTTCGATAATATTATCAAAGAATAAATATTAGAATCCGATGGCTTTTTTGGTCTTATATTCCAGAAAAATTATGCCAAGAAGTTAAGCACTACATAACATTCAGAAATATAATACGGGTCAAAAATGTGCCTGGCTGATAGGCATGCAAATCTTGGCGCATGTCTAACGGCCAGGCACATTTTATGGATTACTTTCTGCTATGAATCGAAATAAGTTGAATAAGATCGGAAATGATTTCATTCATAGTGTTATAAGAATCCCACTTTTCAAAAAACATCCGATCGATATCAACAGACAAAAACTTAGCCTTCGTTCTTAATGCCTGATCTGTCATGCAATCGAAATCAATCGTTTCCATGTCTCCCATGCATCGACTGAAATTCACACAAGCAGCAAAACCAACACATTCTCTTAAGATATCCAAAGCCAAAGATTCCTTATAACCGCTGGTAATACGATATTCAATCTTGGCATCCTTATCCCAGAAAGAAAAGAAATAACGAATATATTCTGTATAGAAACTTTGAATTAAATTTAAAACATAAGATATATGGCGATTTCTTAAATATCCGGAATCAAAAGGTCGAAAAGCAGCAGAACATAACTGCATCAATAGATTCGCAATAATAAAACCTAGATCATAAGAAAAAGGAGCACCAAAAGTATATTCCATATCGATAACCTTCAGATTATGATCATCAGCAAAGATATTCGAAGTGTGAAAATCACCATGGATTAAAGTCTCTGACTTACTCATAAAAAGATGACGTAAACGATAGCGCTGATACTGTAGCTTCTCATTATAACGAATCGATTGGCAAAAATCTTTATATTCCTGACCGCAGGCCTCGTCATAAGTACTAGCACCAAAAATATGAAGAAAAATGCCATCTTCCATAATCTGACGAAGATCTGTATTCATATATTCCGCCATGAGATTACGAAAATCAGAAGACTTCAGATAGAACTCTGAAGTATAAAAATGAGTTGCCGCAAGGTAATGAGCGCCTTGTTTGGCTAACTCCGGTAAACGCTGGTTATGCGTAAGCTGATAACGAATAAGACGTAGATGAGAAACATCCTCCATAATAAAAATATGATTCTCCAGATCCACATGATAAAGGGCAGGAACATATTCCGGTACGATCTTAGAACGAAGCTTCATAATCTCATATTCTTTTCGATTACGATCCGGGTCCAAATACTTACCACGACGTTTTAGTCTAGCAGTAGACTGCTTAATAATAAAGGATTGCTTTCCATCGGAGACACGAAAAACATAATTACAATAACCATCACCTTCGATCTCGTCTCCCAGATCGCCCTCACCTATCATGAAAACAGAAATAGGATCTTGCAAAGAAATAGAAGGAACAGAAGTATGAATATAATCAATAATATTATATTTATCTAATATAATCATGACAAACCTCCTTCTTAAAAAACAAGATCCTTAATATTACGACAATAAATCTCTTCAATTGTAAGAAGATCATGGATAAATTCATCAATAGTCTGATAAGATTCCCATTTTAAAAGCATCTGCTTATCCATGATAATGGATAAACATTTCGCATTATGACGCGCAACAGAATCCTCAATTTCATCATAATCAGCATAAGGAATCATATTACAAATACGTCCCAACTGAGCAGAAGCTGCAAAACCGATAAACTCTTGTAAAGTAGTCAAACAAAAATCCTCCTGCAGACCAGGAATATTCTGATACAGCTCTTTTGCATCTTCCTTCCAATAAGTGATAAAATACCTACAAAAATGAAGATAAGTATCACGAATAACACTGAGACAATATTCTTTAAAGCTACGACGCGCATCCTCACAAGGAAATGGTCGAAAACAAGCGCAAGCATATTGTGCAATAAAATTAGCCAAAAAGTAACCCAGATCATAGGAAAAAGGAGCACATATGGTATACTCCATATCAATAACCTTGGTTTCCGTCTCTCCGGCAAATATATTCGAAGTGTGAAGATCACTGTGGATCAAAGCTTCTCCCTTAGACATATAGAGATGTCTCAGCTTCTGTCTGGAAAGCAAAACATCCGGATCTGCACAAACAAGCTTAGAAAAACGAATAAAATCAGGATCCAAAGGACGACCAACCGTGTCTTCTTCAACCACTTTCGTTAAAAACATTCCGACTTCCATAATTTCACGCATGGTAGGATTCATAAAATGAATGGAAAGATCACGAAAATCCTTCGTTGGAAGATAATATTCCGAAGTATAAAAAAGCGTAGCAGCCATATATCTGGCAATGTCATCCGCTAAATGAGGGAAAGTGACACCCTTTAATAATTGAAAACGAGAAATACGTAAATAAGAAACATCCTCGGTAATAAATATACGATTCTCCTCATCACAATCATAAACATCAGGAATCAGATCAGGAACGATAGCATGTCGAATCTTCATAGACTGATACTCGAACTTATAACGATCAATATCTAAAACAAAATCTCCCTCAAATCGACTATTCAAACGAGACTGCTTTACAATCAGATTATGCTCGCCATCCGATACACGAAAGACAAAATTAATGAAACCATCTCCATCTTCCTCGACACTGCCCTCTCCAATTACAGAGACAGAGTAAGGACCTTCCTTATGAAAGAAGGAAAGTCGACGAATCACATATTCAACAACATTCTCTTTTGTAATCAGTATCATAAAATCACCTTCGGAAAGAAAAACAATAGTTATAGATAAAAATCAGTCAAAATAATCATCGGCGTAACGTCTGGCATTCTCAATCTTATACTTCTGTAAAATAGTATGTAAACCATCCACCAATTCATCGATGCCTTCACCTGTTAAGGAACTGACAGCGAAAATATTCTGACATCCGGCCAACTCCAAATAGCCACGTCCCTGTTTTTGTTTTGAATCAGAACGATCAATCTTCGTAAGAATTCCAACCACCGGCTTCTCAAACTTACTGGTTAAGCCGCCGGAAAACCAGCAATCATCACTGGTAGAATCCTGAACGAGTCCGATCAGATCCGCATCGTGTGAAGTGATCGTTAAAGAACCCCAGTAGCCTCTTTGCTGCATATATTCTCCGGGAGTATCGATAAAATTACCAACATACTCCACGGTTTGTGTCTTATCATATTTAATTTCTTTGTCGATCAGGCGCTGGATCAAAGTAGTCTTACCGGCAGCTGAAGGACCAATTAACATAACTCGCATGAAAAGTTACCTCAAAATCAGGTCTTGGTGATGGAAACTGCGTCAAAACCGAGCTTGTTATAGAAAGTGGAAATTACACTATTAAGAGCAGACTCCACATTTGCCGTAGAACCTACGATGATAACAGAACCTGAAAAACGATCAACAAAACCAAGCTTAATGGATGCAGCCTTTGTACAAATATCAGCAGCGATAATGGTAGCTTCCGATGGTGTGATGGTAAGAATACCAATCGCATCGTGATAATCATCCGGCAGACCAAGCTTTTTATATACCGATGCCTTTGGACGAGTAACCATATGGGCCAATGTGATCTGCTTGCCAGGTACATATTCCTGTATCATACGTGACTTATCGCCATCCGCATTGACACCATTATTAATCATATCTCTAGCCATAGGAACTCCTTTCCTTTTCCTCTTTAAAAGGAAGAAAAACATAATAAACCAATTTAGTAATATTATATAAATTTAATAGGAAAAAGTAAATGTTTGTCCTGCAAAATGACAAGTATTCTTTTGTTGTGCTAGAAAAGAAATGAGTAAAAAAATGCAAAAAAATAGTAATAAATGAATGAAGAGAAATAATT
>R25__coassemble_290_pt1 | contig 31695 bp, 23 predicted proteins | sample R25__metabat2_low_PE_006 | metagenome-assembled genome bin R25 | reverse complement strand
ATATTGTGTAATATCGCCTACCCATTGGCGTCTCATATCCGGCTCGTTCCATATCTCCCAATACTCCATATCATAAGTGAAACCATCATCCCAGCCCTGGGTATAATGTTTTATAATATGAGAACAGATTTCTGCCCATTTTTCAAAATCTTCCGGTGGATACTGATAGGTAGCTGTCTCTTCCGATTCAGCGATGGATTCTCCTAATCGGTAAAAAGGCATGGCTCCGGATGCGATAATATTCTCGATATATTCATCGGTGCCCGCAAAATCATAGGAGGATGGATCCTCCACATCCGCATCAAAATCCGGGAAAATACAATGAATATCAATAAAGGTATCGCTTCCATCCGGATACTCTGTATCATGGGTACGCACATAAGGAATCTGTAATTCTTTATAATATTGCGTGGCATCCAGATCCCAGTTATAGGAACCCTTTTCTCCGCTATGATGAGATTTTGGTCCATTATTGATTCCATTGACCGGCTTGATCTCGCCGATGGATTTTGTAAAATCGATACGAATGGCAATGGTTTGCTCTTTCGTCGTACTCGATTCTTCCTCCGCTTCTTTTGTACATGCGCATAAGATACTAATGAGTACCATACTCAAAAAAAGAAGAGAAATCCTACGAGAAAAGTGTAATTTTTTTATTCTGGCCATATGACTTCCTCCACTTTAGTTTCTTTTATGCTTTTTGACGATATCGTCTCTATCCTTCCTTACATTGCATAAGAATCTCACAGATCCGTTTCACATCACTTTCCGCCAGATCCGGATAGATGGGCAGGGTCAAAACCCTCTGACTGATTCTTTTGGCCACCGGGGTTGCATCGCTATCAAAGATATCCTTATAACAATCAAACATACTGGTCAAAGGATAAAAATACTTTCTGACATAAATGCCTTCCTGGGCCAATCGTCCGGCCAGCTGATCACGATCCATACCGAAAACATTCTCATCCACAATGATCGGAAAATAAGCATAGTTTGATCGCACATGATCCTGCTTGGGATTTAACTGCAAGCCGGCGACCTTCTCCAGATTATTTCGATAGATCTCTGTTAATCTTTTTCTTTTTGCAATGTGCTCCTCAATATGACGTAGATTACATAAGCCCATGGCTGCACAAAATTCATTCATTTTGGCATTGGTTCCGATTCCATTTACCAGCTCCGGACCATAGATTCCAAAATTCTTCAATTCATACAAACGGCTGCCCAATTTCTCATCATTATGACAGACGGCACCGCCTTCAATGGTATGGAAAACCTTGGTCGCATGAAAGCTGAAACAGGATGCATCACCAAAAGATCCTATACCACGATTTTTATAAGTACATCCAAATGCATGGGCCGCATCATAAATCACTTTCAGGCCATGCGCTTTGGCAATTCTTTCGATTTCTTCTACCTGACAGATATTACCATAAACATGTACCGGAAGGATGGCACTGGTCCGATCCGTGATCAAATCCTCTATTTTCCTAACATCCAGCGTAAAATCCTCCGGATCGATATCGCAGAATACCGGTGTCAAATGATTTCTTACGATGGCATGTGTCGTAGATGCGAAGGTAAATGGTGTCGTGATCACCTCTCCTGTCAGCTTCATAGCCTGAAGGGATAATTCCAATGCCATATGACCATTGGTAAAGAGATCGATTTCCTTTACCTTAAGATAGTCTCTCACCTTTTCACGAAATAATTCATGCTTGGCTCCCATATTGGTCAGCCAATGGGTCTCCCAACAGTCTTTTATTTCCTCGATGTATTCCTCAAAGGAGGGCATGGCAGATTTTGTGACATAAATCGAATCCTGCATAAATCCTCACCTCATTTTCTTGTATATCCGGGACGAAGAATTCCCAGGATAAAATAAAAAGAATCCAAACCCAGTAAGATAGAACCCAAAAGATAAATCAGCATACCCAAAGGAACCTGAATCAATAATGTCAAAATCGGAGAAAGATTCAAACAGCAAATGGGATAAACTAAGATTCCCATTCCGACCGCCAGAAGAATTCCCGGCATAATATCCTTTAACTGGTTCCAATAGCTATAGTCTAATAATTTTTTATTGGGCCATGCATTGATTACCTGGGCAATCACACTCTCCACCAATAAGCTACAAACCATAATATAAACGCCAAACCACATACTGATCAGTAAAATGGTCATACCGACGATTTTTTTCATAATTTCCAATTTTAAAAACAGATCACTTCGTCCCAAAGCCTTAATGGCATTAAGATTGGCTGTATGAATCGGATAAAATATAGAGGCAATGCATACAATTCTCATATAAGGCAAGCTTGGAAGCCATTTTTCTGTCAGTAATAGTAGGATCAGTGGCTGTCCACAGCAAACCAGGCCAATCATCAAAGGTGCCATCAAATAAACCCCCGTTTTGATGGAACGACTGGTCATATTACGAACCCGGCTGATGTCATCCTGCTCCTTAGACATGGCCGGAAGCAAAACACTGTCGATGGAGGTCGTAACATTGGTCACAAAAAGGTTGGGAAATTGCTTTCCGCGATTATAATAAGCCAAATCAGAGGAAGTATACATTTTACCAATGATCAACTGTCTGATGTTATTATAGGTTGTTTCCAGCAGGGAGGAAAGCAAGAGCTTCCATCCATAGGTAAACAAACGCTTGAGACGCTCCTTGGAGAAGAGGAGTTTCGGTCTCCATCTTACCGTGATCCAAAGAACCAGCGTGTCGATCGTGGTATTCACCACTTGCTGGGCTACCAGAGCCCAGATGCCATATCCACAGTAAGCCATAATAATTCCAACGATGGCCGCGCTTATGGTACCGATCAGCGTCGAAAAGAAGAATCTTTTAAACTGCATGGTAACGGACACATAAGCCTGTTGCACGTTTTTTAAGCCGGATATGATCAAGGTCAGACTAAGCACCCGGATCACCGGTGTCAGGGTCGGCATCTGATAAAATGTGGCAATCAAAGGTGCGCCAAAAAACATAATGACATATAGGACCGTACACATGCTGATGTTAAAATAAAAGACCGTAGAGAAATCGAGGTCATCTACATCCTTTTTCTGAATCAAGGCATTGGCCATACCACTATCGATAAAAACATTTAAAATGGTGATAAATACTGTAATTAAAGCGATGGTTCCATATACTTCCGGTTCCAGCAGACGAGCCAGAACCACAGAAACGAGAAAGGTCACCAGCTGAGCGCCACATCGCTCCGCAAATCGCCATAGAAAATTTGTAAAAACTATTTTTTTATTCATTCTTTCGTCTTCTTCCAAATCTTTACGATCCAAGGCATATAACACTGAAGAAAGATGACCAGTCGATTCTTCCATGGAAGTTCTTTCCGTATCTTCCGATATCTTTTATCGTAAACTTTTTTCCCATTTCCTTGCAGAGTGGCAAGCTGAAATTCATACTTGCTTTTTTCTTCCGCGATCGCATCCGCATATTGATATGCTGTATCCTCATCTACTAATTCCAGGACCCGAAACATTAGCTTGATATGCTCTATCATGATCGAAGGATTTTTTGCCATCCTTACGGTCCAGGAGTTCTCTGCGCCACGCCGGTAAGAAGACATATTCTCCGACAGATATAAGATACCGCCACGACTGGCCCCTCGCATCTGCATGGCATAATCCAGATGACAGATTCGCTGATATTCTTTCACAGAATCCTGAAGCTCTCTACGATAAAACAAGGAATTGGTTGCCATATAATTACCGCCACCAAGAATCACCTGTCTCATGGTTAGAATGCCGTCCCGGCCCAAAGGATCGATGACGGAAATCACTTCCTTGCTATCGGCCTTTACCATATTTGCAGCATGGGCACACATATCGCATTCCGGATGCTTCTCCATCGCATCATACTGCCTCTGCAATTTATCCGGACAAGTCCAATAATCATCCCCTTCACAGAAAGCAAAATACTTTCCTCTAGCCATAGCATAAATAAATCCTGTAGGGGAGATTCCTCTGGAATAACAGTTCTCCTCGTGATAACAAACCCGAAGCTTGCGGGGATATCTGGCTTCGTATTCCTTCAGGATCTCCGTCGTTCCGTCCGTGGAAGCATCATCATTGACTAGAATCTCATAGTTAAAATTTGTTTTCTGCATCAAAAAGCTGTCCAAAGCATCCTTTATATAAGACTTTTGATTATAGGTGATGCATAATATACTAACTTCAATATTATTTTCCAAGATCTTATCCTTTCCTTCGCAGAAGATTACAAGCATTTAAAAACTGTTGAAAATCTTCCTTTTTGATACTTTCTTCCAATTCCGTCTTCTTCCCAATCCTGGTGTGATAGTCTCTAAAGTATTCCTTTATTTTATGCGCCAGAAGAAAAAAGGCAGCTTCCTGGATGGCTTCCTTCTCCACAAAATCATCCAGACGAATCTGATTCAGAACCATTTGATCTAAAAGATATTCATAGTAGGACTGACCAAAAGGAATTCCCAGGGAAAGGCGATCTTCCCACATACGTAAAGTGACCCAGACGGTATCTATACTCTTTGGATTTCCTTTGCTTCTATGGGAAATGGACTGTAGATTGATTCTTCTTTGATATATGACATCTTTGATTCCCACTATTTTTTTCGCGCGTGGGAAAATGATATGATGCATCACGCTATCTTCAAACCAATACTTTTCCGGAAAATGCACTCCATCAAACAACTCACGCCGATAAATTTTCCCCCAGGCATGACCGCTTAGGTCTGATTCCGACGGCAAATCTCCTTCTTTTTGTAAATAATTTCTTCGAAACCAGGGAAATACTTTAAAGTTCCCATAGCTTCCTGCTACTAAATCTGCCCCCTGCCGGATCATTGCCGAGAGCAGCTTCTCTACGGCATCATCCGGAAGCAGATCATCGGAATCCACAAACATAAGGTAAGGGGCCTTACTCAAGGATAAGCCTGCATTTCTTGCACCGGAAAATCCTTTATTCTTCTGATGCACAATCATAATCTCTTTTTTATCCCCAAAAGAATCCACGATTTTACCGGAGGAATCCGTAGACCCATCCTCAATCACGATGATCTGATAAGGATATTTCGTCTTTTGCTTTAATAAAGAACGAATACAGGCGGCAACATATTTTTCCATATTATAGACGGGCAGAATGATATCCAGCATATACGCTTGTGTATCTTCCTTCCGATTGGCTGTCTTTTCCGTAGAATCCTCTAAGAAAGGATGGTTTCGCCCTTGGATGTCCTTAGGAATCACTGTCTTTTCTTCCAGGATAGCGGATTCTCCCTCATCAGCATGGATCTGACGCAAAAACTCAAGGGCAGCCTCATATTTTAACTTACTCATCTTTCCACTCTCCCTCTTCAAAGCTTTCACGATCCGCCATCGGACCTATCATCCACGATATAGGGGTCCATCTGATTCTGCCGGATCAGGCAGATCATGATCATCGCATTAAATAAAGGCTTGTAATAGTAGATCGACAGACTGCACATCATGACCAAATATCCAACATAAGCAGCGATCACAAAAATATCCTTGGTTCTCCAGGCATTGAGAAAGAAGGTAAGCTGCAGGCAAAGAAAGAGAAGTAAGCCAACCATTCCCCCCATGATCAGATGATCCAGGAAAAGATTATGTGCCACCAGATAGTTATATTCATTCACATAGGCGGTCGTACCAAAACCAAAGCCAAACAAAGAACGAAAGATATTGGCTTGATAAAATCGATGGATCAGATAGCGCCAGATGGCAAAACGACCGGTGAAGCCATGCTGCAGGATATAAGATAAGCTGAAACGCTCCGAAACAGATTCCGGTAACAAATTCATAACCCCACCAAAATACAGCAGGCAAAAAAGGACGAGGAGTAGAAGGATAAAAATGACCGTTCCATGCCCCTTACCCGAGGTGAAGAGCAGATAAAAAATCATAGTCATGCTAATACAAATTAAAGCAATCAATGAGCCTCTGGACCCTGTAGCCAAGGTAAAATACAAGATTCCGCCCACCAGGGCAATACAAGGGAGTCTCTTATTTTTCACCAATTCCCAAAAGAAGAAAATATAGGCGAAAAAGAGATAGCCATTGAGATAATTCTGATCCTGTGCCTGTCCATTGACAGATAAGGTAATTCTTCCAATCAGACTGTAATCCGCGAAAACCAAAGTCAAAAGAATGGTCGTAAGACCGCCAATTACCAGACATTTTTTCAGAAAACTTATCTCTCTGTCCGTATACTCATACATGAAAGATACCACCATCACAAGCGCCAGGTTCAGAAAAATACGACGCAGGAAGCTAAAGCTTGCATCCAGATTGACGGAAAAAGGCAGAGTGACCAGCATATAGGCACAATAAAGCAAAAGCATCTTACTCATGGAATTCCAGATAAATGTGGAACGTAATTTAATAAATATGACCGCTCCGATGGGCAATAAGGAAATCAGACGGAGAAGAGAACCCAAGCCGAAGACAGAGAAATTATCAAAGGACATCATCATAAAATACAGGCCAAGACAGATGGTGACGGCCGACAATGGTGCTCTTTTTGATAAAAATCTCTTTTTTCTAAAAGATGTTTCAATCTCGTTCATTTCTTCCTCCTTTCCTTATCCTTTCTATCTAATGATTGTATTTCTCATATAATCTGACATATTGTCCGGCAATCTCTTTGGAATCATATTTCATCACACGGGCAAATGAACTCTCTCCCATATTCCGGCAGGCTTGCGGATTCTTCAAAAGGGTGAGTAAGGCCAAGGCAAAACGATCCTTGTCTCCTTTTTCCAGCAAGATTCCATTCTCACCAAGCAGATCCTTCACACCACCTACATCCGTAGCAATGATCGGCAGAGAAGCTGCCATGGCTTCCAAAATAACCAAAGGTAACCCTTCATAATCCGAACTCAAGGCAAAAATATCTGCTTTCTTCAAGTATTCCTCCACATTTGATACATATCCCGGAAAATGAACCGAAGCTTCCAGTCCCAAAAGAGATACTTGCCTTTCCAGATCCTGCCGCAGTTCGCCGTCTCCAAGAATATATAATTCTACATCCGATACTTCCTCCCTGACCTTCGAAAAAGCATCGATCAGCATGGCTTGATTTTTCTGTTTGCTCAATCGGCCAATCGTGAGGATCATCCTTGAATGACCTTCTCTGCTCATAGTCCTGTTCTTGGTCTTATCACAAGAAGTCTGATCTGCCTGCGTAAGAATCGAATCTCTTTGATACTTTTCCACATCGACCGGATTATATATCAATTCCGGATCTCTTTTTAAGGAATAATAGTCTGTCAGTAAACTCTGTATCTCGTGGGAGATGGCCACCGGAATGGCTTTACCGCAAGCATACAAAAGACGCATGACTCTCTGTTTTATTTTAGAAAATTCATATTGTGGCATATTATGAACCGTATGGATCATCTTAACAGGATGTGTCATCACATAAGGTGCACAATACATGGCAGCATGGGTATGCGTATGGATCACATCCGGATCAAATTCTTTTAAGAGCTTCGAAAGAGCAAGGATGGCCGCCGGAGAAAATCCCAGACCCTTTCCAAGATAACGAATGGGCACGCCATGCTCTCTTATGGCCTTCTCCAAATCATTCCCCTGTGCCTGTCCATAGGTACAGATGACCTGCACCTGCACACGATTTAAATCCAGATGAGAGGCCAATCTCGAAACCATGGCTTCCGCACCACCATGCCCAAAAAATGGAAGAACTATAGCCACCTTGGTCCTGGAAACCGGCCATTTCTCTTTTTCTAACCGAAGACGATACTCTTCAATCACCGTCCTGGCATCATATTGTAAGGCTTTTTTCTGATTCTCTTCCGATATCTTCCGAAGTTCCTGGCGATGCTCACAGACATAGATCATCCTCTTTGCAAGAGCTTCGACATCTCCTTGTGGAAATAGATAGCCATTCTCCTCTGTGATGATCTCCGGCAAATGATTGATATCACTGGAGATCACCGGAAGTCCTGCTGCAAAGGCTTCCACCAGGACGGCCGGAAAGCCCTCTCCCGCATACTCGGAAGGAAAGACAAATACATCATATCTTCTCATCAGGGCTAACACAGCGGAATTCTCTACCACACCACCATAAGATAGTCCCGGTGTATCTTCTATGGTTTCCATAAGGTCCGGATCCAAATCCGGCTGAATGGGACCATAAAAATCCAGTTTTGCCGCGTAGCCTTCCTCCTGTAATCGCTGGAAGGACTGAAGTAGGGTACGGATGCCCTTCTGATTCATCATATTGGATAAAAATAAGAAGGACAGCTCCTCTTTCGCAAATCGTTCTCTTTTCTCTTCTTGATCTTCGACACAAGCTTTAGAGATTGCTTTAGCGGACAGTTCTTTATAATTGGTCATCACGTGAACATTTTGTAAAGAAAAAGCCTGTTCCAGTTCCTTTTTCATATCCTCCGTTTCCACAGTCACCACATCTGCCTCTTTTAGGGCACCCGAACTTAATCTGCTGTGGAAGGAAGAAACCACATTTCCCCCGATGATGATACAGGAATAGTGGATCCCGGAGATTCTTTTCTTACATCGAAGGAAGGGATACAGGAGATTTCTTCCCCGATAGCTTACAGCCACCACCACATATTTTTCCCTGGAGAAAAGTATATTGGTGATCGCACCGATTCTGGCCCGCAGACTTCGATCGTATGTATTCCAAAGTCTGATATTGGCAGACTTTTTCAGATATTTCAGAAGTATTTTATTCTTGATTGCCGGACCGCCCTGATTGGCAACCGGTCCGATAAATAATATGTTTTTCTTCATTCGATTCCTCTTCATCCGCAAGTCCATAAAAGCGCATGCGGATCCGGTCTTCTCCTTGATACTTTACCACTTGTATCTTATCCTGCTTTCCGTAGGATGGTGCATAGGCCTGTCGGCCCCTTTGCGCTTTCTCAGAGAAGAAGGTCTGTCGGCACTCTCGCGTCATATGGACATAGGCGCATAAACTGGTCTTTCTTTGCTTCGATTTCTTTCTGGAAGGAATTGCTTCATCCGTGACAGTGAGTATGGGATCATCTGCCGCGGCATAAGTTTCCGGCATAGAAGCGTCCCCCATCTTAGAAGGAAGCTCTGTTATGGACGGATGTGTGGACGGGGCGCCCCCTCCGAAAACAATCGTTCTTTTTACCTTCTGTCCCCGATAGTCCGTCATCTCCATGATATTCTTATCCATTTCCGACGATTCTTCCACAGCGAGAACCTTTACCTGACTCCGCTTGGCCAGACGGAAATTCCCCCAACACTGAGACTGCTCCGCGCCATTGATCTTAACGGTGTTATGGGCGCTGGTACTACGGAAAAAATCTCTCTGCTCGCTTTGATAGGCATAGGTTCCACAATTCACCAGGATGGGCTTCCCTTTATAAAATAATTCAAAGCTCATGGCATCACAGTGGGCATGTCCCGGAATATAAGCCGGTCCCGGAGCGCCGGCGTCAATGATTAATTTCCAGCCATTTCGCCGAAAAATAGAAAAGCCGCTTATCCTTAAATGACTCTGAAAGACCGGTTTTCGCTTAAAATACTTGGCGGATGTGCTGACAAGAGCATGCAAACTCTTGGCCACATTCTCCCCGCCATCGTTAAATAAAGGCAGTCTTTCCAAGCCTTCTTCCAAGGACCAGGCAACATCAAGCATCGACTGCAGATAGGCTTCTAAGCCGGCATCTGCGCGATCATAAATCCTTAATGCATGACACACGCGCAGCATACCTTCCAATATAATCTTATGATACATGGGACTTAATTCAAAATGCATCCCATCTTTTAATATTTCTTCTTTACATTCTTTCCGAAAAGCCTTTAAGGCATCCTTGAAGCCTTTGGAATCCTTCAAAAAAAGGCTGGTGAGTAACAAGGCTTTTAAGTCTTCAAAATAATGATTCCCCAGGATATCTTTCTCCAGATGACAAGAAAGATAGGCATACTGTTCCCGGATGGAAGAAAGCATCTCCTTCCGAAAGGACTCCGGCAGATCTGATGCGACACGATCATAATAACTGATCCAATGGATCAATCGCTGGGATATGGTATAGGAGGACCATCCTATCTTTTTCTTCGCACAGGGATTCCACAAAATCCAACTATGAATCCATTCCATACTTTTCTGAAGATAAGCTTCCTGTCCCGTCACTTCATAGTCATGAAGTATTGGAAATAGATACTCAAAATAATGAAGATTGAAATTCCAAAGAGGGGTTTTCTCCGCTCTCTCCCAGATTGGACAAGAATCCTCATTGGCAAAATCGATCACTGCCCCACTATGCAGAAAAACCATCCGATTCTTCATCAGGTCTTCCGTAGAAAATCGCTGCAAAACATCCGGATCATACTCCAGCTCCGGTAAGAAAAATGCGCCTTTCTTATAAGGCTCTTGTGCACTTTCCCATGCTTCTGATTCAGCAAAATCCGAAGAAGAAAGAGAGAAAGTCGAAGTAGCCTGCGGGGACAGTCTGCAAGACAGACCCATCTTTTTTCGCAGACGATAATAAATCTGACTGACTTTTAAGTAACGCACTGTATTAAGATATAGAGAAAGCTTCTTCATCATCCGTCACACCTATCTTCCTTCTAAGATTCTTACCTCTTGCTTCTAACTACTCTTTTACTCACCACTTATAGAAGTGGAAGTCTTCTTCGAGGAAATAAAATTTTCTTCCAGGATATCCGCAATATATTTACAGGCATTTCCATCTCCATAGGGATTCGAGGCATGCGCCATACTTTGATAAAGCTGCGGATCTTCTAAAAGAAGCTGAAACTCTTTATAAATCGTCTCCTCTTCTGTGCCTACCAGCTTCAAGGTACCGGCTTTTATCCCTTCCGGACGTTCGGTGGAATCACGCATAACCAGCACCGGCTTACCCAAGGAGGGAGCTTCCTCCTGTATACCACCCGAATCGGTTAAGATCAGATGACAACGTGCCATAAAATTATGGAAATCCAGAACATCCAGCGGCTCGATCATATGTAAGCGATCCACGTCGGATAGAATCTCATCCGCGATTTCTCTCACCAATGGGTTCATATGAATGGGATAGATTGCTTTCACATCCGGATGCTCCTGCAGAACCCTTTTGATGGCTTGAAACATATTTCTCATAGGCTGTCCCAGATTCTCCCGACGATGTGCCGTAATCAGGATCAATCGACTATCCCTGGCCCACTCCAGCTCCGGATGGACATAATCTTCCCGGACGGTAAACTTGAGCGCATCGATTGCCGTATTTCCCGTCAAATAGATATGATCCGCATCCTTTCCTTCCCGAATCAGATTTCTCTTGGCCAACTCGGTCGGTGCAAAATGGAAGCGACTGATAACCGATACGGCCTGGCGGTTGAACTCCTCCGGATAAGGGCTGTCAATCTGATAGGTTCGAAGTCCCGCTTCTACATGTCCCACCGGAATCTGCAGATAAAAACATGCCAAGGCAGCTGCAAAGGTGGTTGAAGTATCTCCATGGACCAGGACCAGATCCGGCTGCTCCAAAAGAAGGACCTTACGAATGCCATCCAGTATATTGATCGTCACGTCAAATAAGGTCTGTTTCTCCTTCATAATGGAAAGGTCATAATCGGCCTCCACTGCAAAGGTGTCCAATACCATATCCAACATGCTTCTATGCTGGCCGGTAACACATACTTTCACTTCAAAAGCAGGTCTTTTCCTTAATTCTTTTACCAAGGGACACATTTTAATCGCTTCCGGCCGGGTCCCAAATACTAACATTATCTTCTTCATTACAAATGATATACCTCTGGTAAAGTGAGCACATTCTGGCAATCCAGGATCACTTTTCCCTCTAATTTCATTTCATTTTCTCTGATTTCATCATGCTTCACCATTAAAACGATCATATCAATATCACCAAGAAAGGCATCGAGATCATGATATTGATTCCTTACCACATCCTTTTTAATAAAAGGATCATAGACTTTCAGTCCATTGGCCAGATGTCTCTCCTGGCTCTCAATCAGCTGTAAGGTCGGTGACTGCCGCATATCATCTACATTCTCTTTATAGGTAAGTCCATAAAGTCCTACCCTGGAAATATCCTGCATATGATGGGACTTCATGATCTCATAGATTCGATTCAGAACAAAATCCGGCATACTTCCATTAATCTGCATGGCTTCTCCGATCAATCTGGTTAAAGCCGGATAATCCCCTACCAAAAACCATGGATCGACACCGATACAATGACCGCCCACGCCGGGACCCGGATTCAGGATATTTACGCGAGGGTGCATATTGCATATACGAATAATCTCATACACATCCATATCATCATGACGACATATTTTCGCCAATTCATTGGCAAAAGCGATATTCACCGCACGGAATGTATTCTCTACCACCTTCGTCATCTCCGCCGTCTGTATATCGGTTACTACGATCTCTCCCTGACAGAAAGTCGCATATAAAGCTTTCACTTTTTGTCCGATTTCCTCGCAGTCTGCACCGATCGTACGATTATTATGAAGTAATTCATAAATCATATTTCCCGGAATGATACGCTCCGGTGCATGTACCAGATGAATATCTTCACCGATACAAAATCCACTTTCCTCCACAAGAGGAGCGATATGCTTCTTCATCGTTCCCGGGGAAACCGTGGATTCCACGATCAGGATAGCACCTTTTTTACATACTTTAAGAACATCCCGAACTGCAGCAATCACATAAGTCGGATCCACTTTCTTCGAAAATGGATCATAGGGTGTCGGAACAGATACAATATAAATATCCGTCTCCATGTACGCTTGCTGAAATGTGATACCACTCTCTCTGGCTGACTGAAAGAGTTCTTCCAATCCTTCTTCTTTAAAGGTAACCTTACCCGCGTTCAGTTCTGCCAGTAAAGTCTCATTATAATCACTGCCAACTACTTCTACCCCATGGGAGGCCAGCATCAAAGCGGTTGGCAATCCGATATATCCCAATCCTATTACATTAACCATATTCTATCCTCAATCAATTCAAGGACTCAGACCGATTCTTTCATCCATTTTCTTATATTTTTTTCAAAGGATCTTGCAATCTGCTGCCTTGAATACTTCTCTTTCATTAATTCCATGGCCTGCGCTTTGCGGCCTATGATCTGCTCATATTGATCTACCATCCGATCAAATGTGCCGGCAAGCTCCGACAGATCGTCCGGAGAAAGACAGCAGCCCAAGCCTGTTTCTTTCACGATGTCACAGGAATCTCCTTCTGCCAGGAGAAAGACCGGACAACCGATACCCAGTGCTTCATATACCTTCGTCGGAATACTATCCTTCATATTAGAGCTCTTTAAAGAAATAAAACTAATCTGCGCCTTACTTAAAAGCGTATAAATCTTCTCATGCGGTAAAATGCCGCAAAACTTCACCTGCTTCAGTCCTCTTTCTTCTGCCTCTCGTTCTATTTTTTCTTTTTCGGCTCCCTGTCCAAAAATTAAAAACTGTATCTCTTTATGCTTCGTTTCTTCCGCCAGCTGTAAGAAAGAGCTTAACCCTTGTGCCAGGCCGATATTACCGACATAGACACAGGTGAATTTTCGATCCAGCTGATATTGCTCCGCAAAATCCGGATCATATTCATAAGTAAGGACCGATTCATCGAATCCATTGCTGACGAACTTCACTTTCTTTGTCGCCAATTTCTCTCTTGTGATCGCATAGACATATTTTTTTATCTTTGATACCTTACCTTTTGAAACCGTGGTGATCCTATCAGAATGCTGATACATAAAGCTTGTGATCAAGCGGAATACCTTGTAATAAATACTATCCTTGGTAAAGCTTCCCATCTCCAGGGCAACATCCGGCCAGATATCTCTGACATCATAGACTAGCCTGGCTCTTTTCATCTTTGCGATGATCCATCCTGAAATACTGATCAAAGGAGGCGGGGATGTGGTAATGACCAGATCACACTTTCCACTGATCGCTGCAGAAAATATAGAAGAGATGGCGAAGCTTACATTATTCAGCAAACGCATCAGGGTCGTTTTTTTCTTCATGGAAATGGTCGGACTATAGATGATCCTTTCCTTTCGGACCTTTTTCTCTCCATGGTCCAGATTGGCAGAACTACAGATTACGGTTACCTCATGTCCCATATCTTCCAATACTTCTGCCATAACACCCATACGATAGGCGCAAGCCTGACTGGTGGGAAAATATTCATCTGTGTGTATCAGTATCTTCATGGGTTTCCTCCGATTTTCTCGCTTCTATCACATTTTTCTTCCGCTTCTATTGCATTCTCTCTATCTGCGTCTGTCTCATTTTTCTTCCGCTTCTATTGCATTCTCTCTATCTGCGTCTGTCTCATCTTCCCGATCCGTTTCCGGAAGGCTCTCTACATTTCTTTCCATAGCGATGGTCTGGCCCGCTGCCACCCCTTCCGTACTTTCCGGCATGAACAGTATTTTCAAGGTCGCAAAACAGATTCTCAGATCCTCCAATAGACTAGGATGACTGATATACATCAGATCCATCATTAATTTATCGTAAGGCGTCGAATTATACTTACCATATACCTGGGCATAGCCGGTGAGGCCAGCCTTGGCTTGCAGTCTGAGATGAAACTCCGGCAATACTTCTTCATATTGGGCTGCGATTTCTTCCCGCTCCGGTCTTGGCCCGACAATGGATAAATCACCTTTTAAGATATCGATCAGCTGTGGTAACTCATCGATCCGCAGCTTACGGATGACCCTTCCAACCGCCGTGATCCGATCATCATTTTCACCACTGGATAAACGGGCAATGCCATCTTTTTCTGCATCGACCCGCATGCTTCGGAACTTATGGATCATAAACTTCCTGCCATTTTGGGTCATTCTCTCCTGCTTATAAAAAACAGGACCACTATCCGTCACTTTGATCAAACATGCCGTCACAAGAAACACAGGGCTGAGGCAAATAAGTGCCATAACCGATAAAAGAATATCAAAGCAACGCTTTGCACATAAATAAAAAGGAGAAGGGTTATAGTAGGTCACATTCATCATAGGCAGATGAAAGAGATGGGTGTTTTTCGCTCCTCTCATGATAACGTCCCCAATCTTCGGGATAATATACATATTTTTTCTGCATAAGATACTGTGCTTCAATATGACATTTCTTTCTCCGCTTTCCACACCACTCATAAAAATGGTATTATAATCTTCAATCAAAGATAGATCTCTCCGTAATTCCTCCGAAGAAATCACCTTCTGTACATCAAACTTGATATCTAAGCCGTACTCCTGAATCAGATCCTCCATCCCTTCACTGATTCCATAGACTACCATGGTCTTTTTCGGCGGATAAAAATGAAAGTACCAATGATGAACAAGAAAACACCAGACGACAGAGAAGACAAGCTGTAAGATAATCTCCAATAGAAGAAAGTGGATTCTTACTATATGATTTAAAATAAGACAACTGACAAGATACAGAATAAAATCAGATAAAATAAATGCCAGCATCTGGCTGTAAATCAATTCAGAGATTCGAACCAAAGATACCAAAAATGCATCGTAGATCTTACCAAAAATACAGTATAGGAGTAAGAATAAGAAACTCATATGCCAGATTTCTATGGAAAATCCCTTCATCGCAAACTGTTCCTGCAAAAAACAAATCGTGATAAAATGATAAATCAACATCATGCATATTCCGTTGAAACCCTTGATCAATCTTAAAATTAACTTACCGGTCATGTCGATGAATCTCCTCATCCTTCGCTTTCCTGCTTATTTTTGATAGTAATAATTCTGATATTTATCCGCCGTAGATCTCTTTGCATCGGTCATAACAAATCCCAGCATTCTGGCATTGGAAACCTGCATATCCCGTAAACACTTATCGATGGTATCTTTATTGGCATAATTTTTTCTTACCACCATAATGTAACCATCGACATAAACCGATAAAAGAACCGCATCCGTAACCAGCCCAACCGGAGGTGCATCGATGATGATATAATCATATTGACTCTCCAGACTATCCATAAGGTCTTTCATCTGGGCAGAACCAATCAGCTCCGACGGATTCGGTGGTACCGTACCTGCCACCAGAATATCCAGATTCCTTGTTACATTCTGAATTGCTTTATTCATCGGTGCCATATTCACCAAAACATCCGACAAGCCTGGTTTCTCCATTACATCCAGGGAAACGGCCATACAAGACAAGCGTAAGTCACAATCCAACAATAATACTCTATATCCATTTTCTGAGATTACCTTTGCCAGATTGATACAGGTTGTGCTTTTACACTCATTGGCATTACTGCTGGTTATGAGAATTTTTTTACATCCTTTTTTCGATAGACTGAACATAAGATTGGTTCTGAGCGTCTTATAGGATTCCTGCACCGCAAATGAACTACTTTTACCGATAATGAACTTCTTATCAATCACTGAATTTTTTGAGCTATCTTTCTTAAAAAACATAATTTTTCCCTTTTTCTTTTGAAACGATCCCTATTTTTTATAATATCCATATCGATCTCTTGAGGTGGAAGACTTCATATCCGGAATACTTCCAAGAATCGGATACTTCCACTGTTCCAGATCCTTTTCTGACTTCACCGTTTTATCCATGATTGCCAGGATGAAGATAAAGATCATGGAGAAAAATACACCAAGTACACCACCGATCAATGTCATCTTGCTGTAGCTAGGATAGGATTTCTCCGTTGGAACCGTAGCATGATCAACAATCTTCACTGAACTGCCTTCCACGATATCCGGCAGTCTTTTCTCCACCACAGTTTCTAAAGTATTGGCGATCAAGGCCGATTCCTTCGGATGATTGGTCGTTACCTGAATCATCAAAATTTCCGTATTCTCCACCGTTCCTACGGTAATATGATTCGCTAATTCCTTGACCGTATAATCCAGTTCTGTTTCTTCTATGACTTCTTCATAGATGGAATTACTCTCAATAATCGACAGATACGTCTGTACCAGCATCACGGAAGCAGAGACGTCACTGGAGGTAATATTACTCACATTTGCATTCCCATTCATATTATTCACATATATCGTAGCAGAAGCGGTATATTCCTTCTCAATAAAGAAATAAGTAACCCCGAAAAATAAAGCAGCACCGAGGATTCCCGTCAAAATGATCAGCCAGGCCTTCTTCAGCATCAATTGACATAGAAACCAAAGATCGATCTCATTATGATTATTCCTTCTTCTTATTACACTCATCTCTTTCCTCCTAGTTTATAATTCTCTGTCCGATTCTTCTCCTCATACTTCATCATGACCGCTTGATCATGCTTGCCTCGACTCTTTCAAAATTCTTTATCCGGGAAGCAGTAAGTTCCTTTTTTAAGGAATCCATTCCGCTACGATAATTGGGTCTTCTCTCATTCATATTATGACAATCCGTGCCAAAAACAACCCGATTCTCTTTTTTAAGAAAATGGATCACCCAGGAATAACTGCGATCAAACACTCCCTTTTTCTTCAGACTTCCCGTATTAATCTGTTTCCAGACCGGCAGGTCCATGAGAGCATCCCAGACTTCTTTCTTCTTCTGAAAATGATAATAGCGCTCCACATGCGCCAAAATAATGCAAAGATTCCGATGATAGATCATATATTTTATTTCCTGCAAATGTTCTTCGGTCCACTGCTCAAAAGGCATCTCCAAAAGCAGCAGATCCGTTCCACGAATGGTCAAACGATCTATGATATCTGACTTAGCCATGCCACGGAAATAATGAACTTCCGCGCCAATCTCCAGTGCAGGAACACTCTTCATCCGTGCCAGGCACTTGCGCAGCTTCTTTTCACTCTGATCTCTATTCTCAAAGAAATGGGACTCCGATATCCGGTCAGCATAAAAATGGGGGGTGGCTACGATAATCCTGACCCCTTGCTTCCAATCTTCCTTGATCATACTTATGCTTTCTTCTATATCCTTACTACCGTCATCGATACCTGGCAGAATATGTGTATGAAAATCAACTTTCATAATTCCTCACTAATCATCCTAAAAATTTCTCTTTCGGTCTGGCAATAAAAAAAATTCCCCTTCCCCATGGGGCAATTTTACTTATGAATCAACCGCCGTTGGCTCATGTCAAATTTTCATAAAGTTATTATGGTCTAACCAATATAAATTTACAACCGAAAAAAAATTCAAAAAATTTTCAAAATAATATCATGGAATAGAACAAAAGAACCAAAGTCGCTGGCGGCTTTGGTTCTTTTTAATTATAAAAAACTTCTCTTATTTCTGGGAAAGTGCTTCGTGGATACCCTTCGCACCTGCCTTGCCGGCACCCATAGCAAGGATAACCGTAGCGGCACCCGTCACAGCATCTCCACCGGCGAATACCATAGCCTTGGATGTCTGGCCATTCTCTTCGTCTGCTACGATACACTTTCTACGATTCGTCTCAAGACCCTTGGTCGTGGAGGAAATGAGTGGGTTTGGAGAAGTACCGAGGGACATGATTACGGTATCTACCTCGATATCGTACTCGGATCCAGGGATTGCAACCGGACGTCTTCTGCCGGAAGCATCCGGCTCGCCAAGTTCCATCTTGATAACCTTGATGCCCTTTACCCAGCCTTTTTCGTCTACGAGAATCTCAACAGGGTTCTGTAAGAGGTCAAAGATGACGCCCTCTTCCTTGGCATGATGTACTTCTTCGGCACGAGCTGGGAGCTCTGCTTCGGAACGACGGTAGATGATATGAACCTCAGCGCCGAGACGAAGTGCAGTTCTGGCAGCATCCATAGCTACGTTACCGCCACCGACAACTGCCACCTTCTTACCAGCGGAGATTGGAGTATCATAGGTATCATCATAAGCGTGCATTAAGTTACTTCTGGTTAAGTACTCATTGGCTGCCATACATCCATTTGCAGTTTCTCCAGGAATACCCATGAACATAGGAAGACCGGCACCGGAACCAATGAATACTGCCTCGAAGCCTTCCTCTTCGATGAGCTGATCGATCGTGGTGGACTTACCGATGACAACATTCGATTCAAATGTAACGCCTAATTCTTTCACTTTTTCGATTTCTTTACGAACAACCTTATTCTTAGGAAGACGGAACTCAGGAATACCATAAGCCAATACACCGCCCAACTCATGAAGTGCTTCGAATACCGTCACTTCATAACCAAGCTTGGCAAGGTCACCGGCACAGGTTAAACCTGCAGGGCCGGAACCGATGACAGCAACCTTATGGCCGTTCATGGACTCTGCCTTCTTCGGCATGATGTTATTCTCAAGGGCATAGTCTGCTACGAATCTCTCTAACTTACCGATGGATACGGCTTCGCCCTTGATACCACGGATACATTTACTCTCACACTGAGATTCCTGTGGACATACACGGCCACAGATGGCTGGTAATGCGGAGGACTGACCGATTACTTCATAAGCACCTTCGATATTTCCCTCTTTGATCTGAGCGATGAATCCCGGAATATTAATATTTACCGGACATCCCTGAATACACTTGGCATTCTTACAATTTAAACAACGATTCGCCTCTAAAGCGGCTTCTTCCTGATTATATCCATAACATACTTCTTCGAAGTTTGTTGCACGTACCTTTGGATCCTGTTCTCTGACAGGGATTCTCTTAAACATATCCTGTGCCATTATTTGTCACCTCCGCACTGTCCACATCCGCCGTGATGTGTGTCGCCTTCCTGCTGTTTGAGAATTGCTCTCTGCTCTAAATCTTTGTACATCTGCTGTCTCTTCATGGCTGCATCAAAATCAACGCCATAGCCATCGAATTCCGGTCCGTCAACACATGCGAACTTCACTTCGTCATGAACCAGGACACGACAGGCACCGCACATACCGGTACCATCGACCATAATTGGGTTCATGCTGACGATACACTGTGGAATCTCCAGCTTCTTGGCAGTAAGTGCACCAAACTTCATCATGATCATAGGTCCAATGATGACACAGATATCATACTGATTACCTGCAGCTACTAACTCTTCCATCTTACCGGTTACCATACCGCTGAATCCATAAGAACCGTCGTCGGTACATGGATAATAATTCCCTGCTGCTGCTTTCATCTCTTCTTCAAGGATAAGGAGATCTTTGGTCTTAGAACCGATGATAACATCCACATCGATGCCATTCTCATGCATCCATTTCACCTGTGGATAAACCGGAGCAGCACCAACACCGCCACCAACGAAGAGGATCTTCTTCTCTTTTAATTCCTCGATGCTCATATCTGTGATCAGCTCGGAAGGACATCCAAGAGGTCCTGTGAAATCACGGAAAGCATCCCCGGTCTTTAACTGTGCAAACTTCTTAGTAGAAGCGCCAACCGGCTGGAATACGATGGTCACGATTCCTGCTTCTCTATCATAATCGCAGATCGTCAATGGAATTCTCTCACCTTTTTCATCCATCTTAACGATAACAAACTGTCCTGGAAGACAATGCTTTGCAACACGAGGTGCTTCCACATCCATCAGATAGATGTTAGCAGATAACTGTTCTGCTTTAATAATCTTATACATTTATGTTTCCTCCTTGATAGAATAATGTTGTCTAAACTAAAAAATCTAAGCCATATCATAGATTGGAAATGACTCTATTAAGATAACTTTGGCAAATTAAAGTTATACACGGAAAAAATTATAACATAAGCGAAAGAAGAAATAAAGGTCTCATTCTTACACAATTTTTTTAAAAAATGAAGGATTCTTTGTTTTATTTTTCAAAAATGAAGTTTTTCATGATAGTCCTGCGTTCACGGCTTGAGAAAAAAATCGCAGCAAGGTTTTTCCCACTCCTTTTCGGAATGGATGAAAGCATTACTGCGACATTTCCTGTCGGATATCTTTTATCTGTGATCAACGAAAGTCCTCGAATCCGCCTTCCATATTACTATCCTCATCGGAATCCCATTGGAAATCATCGTAGGAATCCTCGTTGGAATCGAAATCGTTTTGATCCTCATCGTAAGAATCACTGTAATCAGGAACATTAATATTATAGTCATCACTGTTATAATAATCATTTGCATCATTATCGGAGTCTTCGTTGGAATTATTATCGAAATCCTGATTCAGATCCTGGTCCTGATTCAGATCTTCCTCTTCTTCCTCTTCCTCCTGATCTTCTGCTTCCGTTCTTTCTTGCTCCTGTTCCAGATAAGAACCGAAATCCGCCTCCAGATCCATATCACGTGTCACGTTTTGATGGATGGCATCCATGAAATCCTTCCAGATGTAGGCTGGATAGGTATTTCCTTTTAAGTTATCTACGCTCTGGTAGACATCCATGCCGACCCAGACAGCCGTCGTATAATATGGGCTGTAGCCACAAAGCCAACCGTCCACATAATCACTGGTGGTACCGGTTTTACAAGCGACCGGAATATTGATATCGAGATCACAGTCCGAAGCGGTAGCATCGCTGTCGGTTACACAAGAGGCAAGAACATTGGTCATGGTTCTGGCCGCCTGATTGGTATAGATGGACTTGGAAGTGCTGCAATCACTTTCACTGACCACATCTTCTCCCTGGGCATCGGTAATCTTTACGATACAGGTCGGTTTCCGATAAGTACCATTATTTGCCAGGGTCGCATAACCCGCTGCCATCTCGACCGGTGTGGTACCATTGGTAAAACCACCGATACAGGTTGTGTCATATTGATAATCCTTGTCATCAAGACCGGCAAAGTTCATTTTCTCCAGATAGGATAAGAGGCTGGAGCCGCCCATCTCCTGGTACATACGGTAGGTCACAACATTACTGGATTTCTGAACCGCTTTTCGCAGGCTGATACTGCCGGAATAAGAACCTCCCGCATTATTCACCTTATCGGAACCGGTCATCGCACTATCGTCGACCGTACTATCCGGAGAGTATCCCTGTTCAAAGGCCGGTGTGAATACGACCAATGGCTTGATGGCGCTGCCTGGCTGACGGAAGGATTGATAGGCACGATTCAGACCATAACCTTCCTGATCTTCCTCACGTCCGCCGACGATGGCGCACACCTTGCCGCTGCTATTATCGATACAAACTGCTGCACCCTGTACTTTATAGACACCGTCATCGGTTTTCTCGATAAAGGAGCGATCCAGCTGTGTGGCCACGGAATTCTGCAGCTGCTCCTGCTTGCTTACATCGATGGAAGTATAGATGCGGTATCCACCGGTATAGAGGCTCTGTCTGCAGGTGGAATATAATTCATCATATTTCTCATCATAGCTTTCCTTCTCTTCTTCGGAAGAGAAGCTGGTCTGTAATGTGAAGCCCTGCTCTTCCATTAATTCTTCTGTGGCACATTTCAAAATATAAGTTAAGGCATAGTCATTGGAAGAATTCTCTTTCTTTGGCATGACCGTAATCTCTTCTGCCAGAGACTTCTCATACTGGTCCTTGGTGATATAGCCGTCATTATACATATTTGTCAGGATATGATCTCTTCTGGCCAGCGTTCCTTCCGGATTCTCGTAGGGATCATAACGAGTCGGACTATTGGGAATGGCACAGAGAAAAGCAGTCTGGGAAATGGTGAGATCCTTACAGGACTTATTAAAGTAAGCCTGGGAGGCTGCCTCAATGCCGTAATTACCATTGGCAAAATAGACATTATTGAGATAAAACTCCAGAATCTGCTCCTTGCTATATTTTTCTTCCATGGCAAATGCCACAAAAATCTCTTTGATCTTACGGGTATAGGTCTGTTCAAAGGATAAGAAAATATTACGGGCCAGCTGCTGGGTGATGGTACTGCCGCCCTGGGTGATCTGACCACGGTGGATCACCAGAGAAACCACCGACCTGGCAAGACCGATCACATCGATACCGTGATGGGTGGCAAACTTCTTATCCTCCACAGAGATCAGAGCCAGCTTCGCCGCATCGGAGATGTCTTCGTACTTCAGATAGTAGACATCCTTCTCCCCTTTCAGCTTCTTAAGCTCCTTTCCTTCTGCATCATAGACGATGGAGGTCTGCGAGGCCTTAAAAGTATTCTCATCACTGTTTTCTACCATCTCCACGGCTTCTTTATACATTTTCACAATCGGAATTCCCACCTTGACAACCCCGATCACGACCGCTGCAAACAGAAGAATCACAAAGAGGGTCCCGAGCAGACTGCCCAGAGAGGACTTCTTTTTCTTTTTTGCGCTTTCTTGCTGTAATTTCTCTTTCTTACTCAAAATTACCTCCTTTCATCTCGCTTTCCGCCTATTGTCGGGAAAGAAATTTATGTTTATAATAAGACATGATCCTAAATCAGTATGCTCCCCTGCCTCAGAGGATAAAATCTCGTCCTTTGGCCGGGATAACCAACATTCATAAAGGAGAATATGATGCAAGTTTCCAAGTCTCATGGTCTTTCCATGAATTCCTATCAGCTAAAGCTGGTGGCCTTAAGCACCATGATCATCGATCATGTCGCTTTTGTTTTTCAAAATCAGATGCCGCATACGCTTTACCTTCTGATGCGTGGTATCGGAAGGATTTCCTTTCCGATCTATTGCTTTCTTTTGGTAGAAGGATTCTTTCATAGCAGAAGCCGTCGGAATTATCTGATTCGTTTATCCATCTTCTGTATTCTGTCAGAATTACCCTTTGATCTGGCCTTTTACTATGATACCAGCCAAGCTAACCATGCATCCTTCCTGGATCTCATGCACTTTTCGCATCAGAATGTTTTCTTCACTCTGACCATAGGCTTTCTTGCGATCTGTCTTTTGGAAAGATATGCCGGCAGGCAATCTATCGCTCTACTTTCCATTTTTCTCCTGCCTTGCCTGGCAGAATACCTATGCTTTGATTATGGCTCTGTCGGGGTCATGACCATCCTCTTATTCTATTATCATAGGAAAATAGGACGGCTTCCTTTGTGGGCCGGCTTAGTGCCACTCCTGCTGCTGGCTATCCTTGGCTCACAGATTGAGCTGGCCTGCATCGCCTGCCTGCCTTTCCTCTTAAGCTATAATGGAGAAAAGGGAAAGAGTGGATGGAAATATCTCTTCTATGCCGCTTATCCTCTGCATCTGCTTTTCTTATTTTGTTTAAAAATCTTTCTCTGAATTCTGTGATTTTTCTATCCGGACGGCTTATAGCATCGTTGTTCCTCCGGATTCTATCTTCTCCGGACATCCTCTGGCATGAGGATGTCCGGACTTATTTATCCTAGCTGGACATTCTTTATTCTGCAACATAAGTGTAGAAGACATTTCCTGCTTTTTCGATTTTATCCGTCAGAGAGGTACGATCGACTGCGATGGACTCTCCCTTCACCGGATCGAGATAACGAAGTTTTCCGGAATTATAGCTCATAAGGATCACATAGCGATTCTTACTGTATTTGGTTAAGATCGGATATCCTTCACTGACATAGTAGAGAACCTCATCCACACTGCAGCCTGTCAGATTATAGGCAGTATGTCCACTATAATTGGCTACCAGATCAAGCACCTTCTGATCTTTGGTCGTAATATCGGCAGCCTTCACCTGCGTGCCATTGACCTTGGCAATCATTTCCAGACATCCCGCCAGGGACTTAGCGTCCGACTTGACCTTGGTCACCTGATCCATGCCGGCTACCATGGCGAAATCTTCAAAGCCACACTCCCAGAGAAGCTTCTCATCACTACTGATGACACTTCCTCGAAGTTCATCCGCACTGAGCACAGCCTCCGTCAGTGTATCATAGACACCCTGCTCTTTTCCTTCGGCATAGACATAATACTGTACCTTTGCGCTACGGGTTCTTGCTAATTCGATCACACGATTATCTTCTCCTGCCAAAACCTTGGTAAGAACCAGATCCGGCTCTACCTGAATATAAACATAGCTTGGAAAGCTGATAAATAACTGGTTCCAGTAAGTATAGGAATAATCATAGACCAAAGAGACGCTACTACTCTCCTCCGCTTCTTTATAGCGGATATAATCGGTATCATTGGTACTGACAAATTTATTTCCGGACTTTTTACTGAACTGCATCTCCAGAACCTGTCCGTCGATCTGAGTCTTGGTGATGTAACGGCCGGACTTATGATAGGTTTTCACTTCTTCCCCATCCATATTCACGATGGATAGCTTCTTTATAGGAAATGTAAGAACATCTCCACTGCTCATCTTGACATCGGAGGCATCGGCGATTCCATAGATAAAATCATCCGCCAAAAATCCGATGGCACGGATACGTTTGTCCGCATCGCAGGTAAAAGTCTGCTCTTTTCCGGATTCCAGATCGATCATATGAATGGAAGTATTGGACGTCAGGTCCTGACTTTCCTCGATGGCAATGATATTCTGATTCTTGGAGGCCGTGATATTCTCATGGATCATACCGGATTCCATGATAGTATCCTCCTTGGAATTCAGATCCACAGAATGAAGATCTCCGTCCAGGAGACAGTAAAATACATTCTCTTCGCTCAGATATACCAGTTTCTCCACATCATCTTTCATACGGTCAAATGGAACGGAGGTGGAGAGAAAGGCAAGTTCCTCGTTATACTTCTCCGCTGCATTATACCTTAAAAGCTGGATTCCATTCTTTCCTTCATAATGGCCACGGTTCATATAACCGTAAACTACATAAACAATATTTCCGTCATCATCCATACGTAGAATCTTGATGTCATGATTATTCTGATCATTTCTCAGATCGGCCAGGTTCTCCGAGGAGAAGCTATAAACCTTGGCTGCATCCGAAGAATTATAATTATAGTACCAGAGCTGACCCTCCTGAGAGAAGCAGACCTTGTATCCCTTATCACTACTCATATAATGGACATTCTCTGCATTCTGAATCCCCAAGGTCACATAGTTCTGGGATGGATCATAGAGGGATTTATTATAATAGGCATCCATGGTACGGTTATAATCAAGCAAGTACATACGATCTGACGTATAGCGAACCTTATAATTCTCACACAGATCATAGTATTGGATCACACCATCCTTAATCTCGGAGGATAAGATGGTATCCAGCTGGATCACGGAGTAGACCTCATTGGTTTCCTTAATGGTAATCCTTGGCTCGCTTTCCTCTTTGACCGTCATGTTGCCAAAAGAGATGGATGTCGTGCTGGAATGAATATCCAGACTTTCTAAACTGATGGTAGTGATATCATCCGATGGCTCCAAATAGCGGACATTCTCCTGGAAGGCAGTTGCATCAAAGAGATTATTATGGAAGGTATTTACATAATTCATGCACTCTGCCAGATGATTATTCTCTCCATTTTGCAGCTTGGTATAGAAATAAACACGAGTATCCTTGTCCAAACGTACTGCCATCTTCAGATAGTAAGATTTTCCTGCTTCGATATTGGTCTCAAAGGAGATCTTACCGGTTCGGATTCCTTCTTCTTCCTGATCCTCTAATTGATTTAAGGTACCTTCTTCCAAAGGATCGTCTTCCGACTTGGTAAATAGGGTATATTGAATGGCTGTAATATCATAATCATAATTATGCAGACAGATATCCAGCGTATTATCTTTATTAATCAGGGTAATCTGATTACGAACCAGGGATAGATCGACCGGGTCGACGTAGGCCGACATGGTATTATAATTCCTCTGTTCGGAGATAATCTGCATGATCGGGAAGGTGGAGTTACTCATCTCGGAGAAATCTTCGCTCTTTCCTTGATTGGTATGATGATTAAAGAGAAGGAAAAAAGCAGAAAATATCACAAGGCCCACGATAAGATGGATCACGATTTCTTTTATGATGTTTTTCATGATTCTACCTCCTGATTTCTTGACAGATCTTCTTCCTGGATCCGGTCTTTTTCTCTTAGCCGATCTTCACAATTGATCCATTCCTTCGAATTCTGCTCGGACGTAAAGGAATTCGCCTCAGATGGATCTTCAAAGCATCCGCTTTTTTCCACCAGACCTAACAGGGTAGGCTGAAAATGATAGGCTTCTGTAAAGGCGCGGACCTCTTCCAGCTTGCGGACAGAGGGCTGGTTCTTACGGATAGCACGGATCAGAAGATTCTTCGGTGTATGTTCCATATCGATAAATTCCAAAATCTGTGTCTCGTATCCGACGGCTTCCAAGAGCTTAGCCCGGATGCCATCGGTGGCAAGTGCACTAAACCGTTCCTTTAATATCCCGTAATCCGCGATAGGATCCATGTCCTCCCTGGCAAACTGTCTATTTAATTCATGCTGACAGCAAGGTACACTCAGTATCACACTGGCGCCCCAGCGTATGGCCTTATCCAGGGCAAAGTCCGTGGCCGTGTCGCAGGCATGAAGGGTTACCACCATATCCACATGATCCACTTCATCGTAGTCCTCGATGGAGCCCATACGGAAGGATAAGCTCTCATAACCGTAGGACTGGGCCAGCTGGCTGCACTTACGGATCACGTCCTTCTTCAGATCCAGTCCGATGATACGGATGGGATATCCTTTCAATATCTTCAAATAATAGTACATGGCAAAGGTTAAGTAGGACTTCCCACAGCCGAAGTCCAGGATGGTAAGTTCTCTATCCTGAGGAAGGTAAGGAAGCACATCCTCGATAAACTCCAGAAAGCGATTGATCTGGCGGAACTTATCGTAGCGGGTGCGTACAATCTTTCCCTCTGCCGTCATCACACCAAGATCTCTGAGGAATGGTACGACCCTTCCCTCTTTTAAGATATAATTCTTCTCGCGATTATGAGAGAGTCTGATCTGGGTCGGTTGTGGGCGGATGTCAGATTTTTTCTCTTTTATCTTGGCCTCCCCATGCTTATTGATGAGAGCCGTTAATTCCATCTTACCGGTTTTAAGCTGTAGCTGCTTATAAAGTGGGAGAATCTTCCACAGCCATTCTTCCATCTGCTCCGCCTTAAGATTTTCGTGAAAAACCTGTGTTTTACTATAGGCAGCGCTCTGAAAGAGCAGCTGCCCTTTCAATAATAAGGGACGGATATTATATTTTTTGATTTCTTCTGCCTTTCTGGGATTACTGATGGTGATGCCATAGAGATCCTGATCGAGACAGGAAATGATTTTACCAATTAATGTCTTCATACTTATTCATTTAGTTACATTTTATGATATGCGTGAGTCCACGGTCAAAACCACCTGGAATCATTGCCATTTCCTGATATAAGGAATGACCTCCAATAATGTCTCTCCGACAAGAACGCATTTGTTCTGAATCTCCTGGGATAAGGGAAGCACATCCGGAATACCGATGACCGGTATACCGGCCGCTTCGGCTGCACAGATGCCCGCCGGAGAATCTTCCAATACCAGCGCATCCTTCGGATCTACCTGCTGCTTATGGCAGGCTGCCAGGAAAATATCCGGAAATGGTTTCCCTCTTTCCATATCATCGCAGGTCACTGCACTTTCAAAGCGACTGGAAAGTCCTGCCTGCTCCAGATTCTTCCGGATTCGAGGCAAATCGGAACTACTGGCGATCATTTTCGGGATGCCTGCCTCTTCGATTGCATCGAGTAATGGCAGAAGGCCTGGCTTGATTGGCATTCCTTCCGTATCGAGAATCTCGCTGATTCGTTCCCCGACTGAATGATAGAATTCCTCCGCTTTCATATCCTGTCCGTAAAAACGTCGATAACCTGCGCAGGTGTCACGCATATCCTGTCCGGTCATGGTCAGATAGAAGTCCTGATCCGAAACCAATCCCCATTCCTGACATCGATCACAATAAGCACGGTAAGCGACGGCTTCTGTGTCAAACATAAGTCCATCCATATCAAATATAATTAATTTCATTGTCTTTTTCCACCTCTTTAAATCGATCCACTCTTACTGCTTCTCATTTCCATCTTCTTGGATCGATACTCACTGCTTCTCATTTCCATCTTCTTAGATCGATACTTGAAGCTTCTCATTTCCATCTTCTTGGATCGATGATCACTTGGTCTTCCCGGAAGTGTCTGTCTGCGATGTAGAAGCTTCGTTCGCTTCTGTGGCAGCCTCGTTCGCTTCTGTGGCAGCCTCGTTCGCTTGTGTGGCAGCCTCGGCCGCTGCCCCTGTATCTTCCGACTGATTTCTGGTAGAATATGCCGCTTCATGCTCTTCATAAGTTTCAAAGAAGAGATTGGAACCGTCATTCTTCTGTGTATCTGTCTGGAAGAAGAGATAATCATTGTCATCCGGAGCGAGAACCGCATCGATGGCATCCAGTCCCGGATTCCCGATTGGTCCAGCCGGAAGACCCTTTACCTTATAGGTATTATAAGGAGAATCGATTTCCAAATCAGAATACATCACTCGTGCCACTCCATAATCTCCCTCTGTCATAGCATATACGACCGTGGAATCAAATTGCAATGGCATATTCTTTTCTAAGCGGTTATTTATGACACCGGCGATGATTGGATATTCCTTCACTAATTCGGTTTCTTTTTCCACAAGTGAAGCACGAATCAGTACTTCATTTACCGTCATGCCAAGCTCCTCTGCCTTCTTCTGACGATCTGCATCAAATTTATTTTCGAATTCCTCCAGCATCATGGCAAGGATCTGATCTGCTGTCATATCCTCCTCCAGAAAATACGTATCCGGGAAGAGGTAGCCTTCCAGCTGATAAAATACTTCATCTTCCTTCGGTAAATCTGCGGCATCCTTCCAATCCGCTGCCGCTGCCGCAACGGCCTGATAGAATTCTTCGGCTGTCACGATGCCTTCCTCTTCCAGCTTGGCACCAATCTTCTTCACCGTATAGCCTTCCGGAATCGTCAAACGAATCTCCCCGGATTCTTCCTTGCCGCCCTTGGCCAGAGTAGCAAGAAGATCATCTAGACTCATACCATCATTCAAGGTATAATGACCATAACGTAATTTCCCACGATATTCGGAACGATATAACTTGACATAAAGTGGTAATTGAAAGCGGATCACACCGGAATCCTTAAGAATCTGAATCAGTTCTTTGGTGCTGCTTCCTTCCGGAATCTCCACCTCGATCTCATTTCCCTGGGTGGTGGAACGACTATATTCCATATAAAAAAGTACACCGGCACTGACAAGAAGCAAAAGCAGAAGCAGTAATATCGCTTTGATGACGATATGACTTTTTTTCTTTTCAACCATAATATCCTTCCTTTCTATCGAACAGCGGGAAGCGTTTCACACGGGCTAGGCTCTGTATAGAATTTCTTTCCGTCAAAACCATGCCTGGCATAACATATTTCTTTTCGTCGAAACCAAGCCTGGCATGACATATTTCTTTTCGTCGAAACCATGCCTGGCATAACATATTTCTTCCCGGAGGCCATATAAGATGAAGATTTCACTCATCCTGGATCTTTCTAAAATAAAACTTACAACAAATGATTATAACACACTCGAATATATTACAAAAGACAAGATTCTCTTACAATCTTTTTCTGCAAGGGAAAATTCTATGACGAAATCCATGGAATTCTTTTTCGATTCCATGAATTCTTCCTGCACATATTCTGACCAGCTTCGTGGTAGAGTAGATTCTGCATGCTCTGAACAGCTTCGTGATAGAGTAGATTCTGCATGCTCTGAACAGCTTCGTGATGGAAGAATCATCCTCACGGATAGTGATGAGGGCATCGCCCGCCATAAAGCAGAAAATGTACCGGTCATCGCCTGGTCCCATGCCTATAATTCCAAAGAAAGCCTCATGGGAACCCCTTGGATGATCCTGGACCTCCAGGCTCTCAGTGGGGACTATCTTGAGGAAGTATATCACCGTTTTCACGGAATTGCCATGAGAATCTTAGAGACAGACCGATGCTATCTAAAGGAACTTGGCATGGAGGATTTCGAGAATCTGCTGGCATTGGATCAGGAACAGGATGAGAAGAGTCGTGGAAGATTCTTTCCGATCGAATGGACCCAGACAGAAGAATCCTTACGGAACTCTGCCTATCCGTCATCTCTTTCGGACAAGAATCCAGGGCTTTCCGTTCGGAATGTGGCTACCCATGCTGACAGTTTAAGAAGATTAAAGGACTATCTCTTCCAATATCTTCAAAATCAATATCCCTTTTACGGATATGGCATCTATGGCGCCTATGCTTTGGGGGATGACTGTTTTTTGGGCATCGCAGGATTCTCTTTGCTCGATTGCGTGCAAAATGTCCCGGATCAGATAAGTCCCAATGATGAAGAAGCTATATATCTGGAAATCGGCTATGCCGTCAAAAAAAGCGTACGCCAAAAGGGCTACGCTTGTGAGTGGGTTTCTGCTTTACTAGAATATGCCAAAAAGAAGCAAGAAAATGGGGAATGGGAGCCATGTAAGATACTGGCCCGGATCCATCCCGATCATCTTGCTTCGATTAAAGTTGCCAAAAAATGTGGACTGCCGATTCTTTATCGGTAAGATTGTTCCGCCATTGGGGGATTCCATCAAAATTAACTTGGTTCGCCATAGTCTGAAAAATGTTCGCATGTAAGCCCTAAAGGCCTTCTGCGCCCTTTTTTAGACTGTGGACTCACGCCTTCCATGCGACATGTGTCGCTCCACAAGGGATGATACGCTTTCGGAATTGCTCCGTTGCTCAAGCAACTCTCACAATTCCGCCAACGAAAATCTCGTACTCTATGGGGCCCCTACCCCAATCGTACTCGATTTTTGTTGGTTCGCCGCAGTCTAAAAAGGGTGCAAATGAACCCAAGGGCTCCTTTGCGCCCTTTTTTAGACTGTGGACTCACGCGT
>R25__coassemble_245_pt1 | contig 34705 bp, 30 predicted proteins | sample R25__metabat2_low_PE_006 | metagenome-assembled genome bin R25 | reverse complement strand
GAAAGCGTATCATCCCTTGTGGAGCAACGCAGCTTGGCTGGCTTGCATCCTTGTTTTTTATGATACGCGTGAGTTCATGGTCTGTCCGTATGATTTTTTAATAATTGGGAGGCGTAACATGTTAATTGTAAAGAAGTTCGGTGGTACATCTGTAGGGAATCCGGAGAGGATTTTTAATGTTGCCAGAAGATGTATCGATGATTATAGAAAAGGGAATGATGTTGTGGTTGTTTTATCAGCTATGGGTAAAACGACAGATGATTTGATTTCTTTGGCCAGAGAAATCAATGAGAACCCATCTAAGAGAGAAATGGATATGCTTTTATCTACCGGAGAACAGGTTTCGGTATCTTTGATGGCTATGGCTATGGGAGCACTTGGTGTTCCGGCAGTTTCTTTAAATGCATTTCAGGTAGCGATGCACACCACACATCGTTATGGAAATGCGAGATTAAAGCGAATCGACACGGACCGTATTCTGAATGAATTGGATCAGAGAAAGATTGTGATCATTACTGGATTTCAGGGAGTCGATAAGTACGATAATATCACTACCTTAGGCCGAGGCGGGTCGGACTCCACAGCAGTTGCTCTTGCAGCAGCCTTGCGCGCAGATGCTTGTGAGATTTATACGGATGTGGATGGAGTATATACTGCGGATCCACGTTATGTAAAAAACGCAAGAAAGCTCGATGAGATCACTTACGATGAGATGCTTGAACTGGCTTCTCTTGGCGCAGGCGTGCTTCACAATCGCTCTGTGGAACTTGCCAAAAAATATGGAGTTCAGATTGTGGTACGTTCCAGTCTTAATGAAAAAGAGGGAACGATTGTCAGGGAGGTGACGAATATGGAGAAGATGCCGGTCAGCGGTGTTGCGATTGATAAAAATGCCAGCAGAATTGCGGTAATAGGATTGAAGGATGAGCCGGGAATTGCATTCCATTTGTTCCATGCCCTGGCGAAATACAATATCAATGTGGATATGATCCTGCAGTCAGCAGGAAAAGACAGCAAAAAAGATATCTCTTTTACGGTGGCAGAAGATGAGGCGGATGAAGCAGTGGCAATCCTTCAGAAGAGTTTTCCGAAGAATAATTACGATAAGATTGATGTGGAAAAGAAGGTTGCAAAGCTTTCTATTGTTGGTGCGGGTATGGTTTCCAATCCTGGTGTCGCAGCAACCATGTTTGAAGCACTTTATGACTGTGATGTAAATATTAAGATGATCAGTACTTCTGAGATTCGTGTTACGGTCTTAATTGAAGAAGAGTGTGTAGAACGAGCAATCAATGCTGTTCATGAGAAGTTTTTACTTTCGGAAAGATATTCCTAATAGAGACAAAGATTGTAACGATCATTGATAACTATTTCAGTGTTTCAACAGGAGGAAGTGGCATGAAAAGAAAAGAATATGTATCCTGGGATGCCTATTTTATGGGTGTCGCATTATTGTCAGCAGAGAGAAGTAAGGATAGTAATACACAGGTAGGCTCTTGTATCGTCAGTCCGGATAATAAGATTCTTTCCATGGGTTATAATGGCATGCCAACAGGCTGTGATGATGATCGTATGCCTTGGGATAGAATCGGAGATCCTTTATCGACGAAATATCTTTATGTCTGCCATGCGGAATTGAATGCGATCTTGAATTATAATGGAGGATCCCTGAAAGGTTCCAGAATTTATACCACACTCTTTCCTTGTAATGAATGTACCAAGGCAATCATACAGGCAGGCATCTCAGAGGTAATCTATTATTCCGATAAATACGCCGAAAGCGACTCGACCATTGCTGCAAAAAGAATGCTTGATATGGTGGGAGTGAAATATCACCAATATCAGATGGAGGGAAAAATATTAGAACTTTCCTTGTAAATGAAAAGCCTTTCTTTTTGGTTAAAACAAATGAATATTTTATTAAAATTAGTGTTGACATTTCCACGTAGAGATGATATAGTATACGAAGTTGTTATGAGAACAACATAAAGGAAAGCAGAGGATCCACTCTCACCCTAGCACATATGGTGACTCGGGTTAATATCGTCTATTATAATTATCTTTGGATTTATTATGATATAGGTATGTGTGGGTAGTCTGTTGACTATCCTTTTTTATTGCTAAGTATGCAGAATAAGGTGCCGGTAGCACATTTCTGCGTTTGCCACCTAAGAGGAATGCGGCATGGTGGTAGTATTTTATGGAGGTGTACTGCTATTAACGAATTAATGATTAATGAACAGGTACGTGACAGAGAAGTCAGAGTAATCAGTGAGAGCGGAGAGCAGCTTGGTATTATGTCAGCCCGTGACGCCATGAAGCTTGCCAGAGAGGCCGAGCTTGACCTGGTTAAGATTGCACCGAATGCGAAACCGCCTGTCTATAAAATTATTGATTATGGTAAATACCGTTATGAGCTTGCTCGTAAGGAGAAGGATTCGAAGAAGAAGCAGAAGACTGTAGAAGTCAAAGAGGTTCGTTTGTCTCCGAACATTGATAAGAATGATTTGAATACAAAGGTGAATCAGGCTAGAAAGTTCTTATCGAAAGGGGATAAAGTAAAAGTAACCCTTCGTTTCCGAGGCCGTGAGCTTGCACATGTTAATGACAGCAAAGTGATCCTTGAAGAATTTGCCGAACAGCTTCAGGATATTGCGAATGTTGATAAGAAGCCGAAATTTGAAGGCAGAAGTATGACGATGTTTTTAACAGAAAAACGTTAAATTTGTATAGAATACATATTATTTTAGGAGGATATTTATTATGCCAAAGATGAAAACTAGCAGAGCAGCTGCAAAGCGCTTCAAAAAAACAGGTACTGGTCAGTTAAAGAGATTCAAAGCTTATAAGAGCCACATCTTAACAAAGAAATCTGCTAAGAGAAAAAGAAACCTTAGAAAAGGTACTATGACAGATGCAACTAACGTAAAGAACATGAAGAAGATTTTACCATATCTTTAATCGTATATAGGAGGATGTAAATAATGGCTAGAGTAAAAGGCGGCCTTGGCGCAAAGAAAAGACATAATAGAGTTTTAAAACTTGCTAAAGGTTACAAAGGAGCAAGATCAAAACAGTATAGAGTAGCAAAACAGTCCGTAATGAGAGCTTTAACAAGTTCTTATGCTGGTAGAAAACAGAGAAAGAGACAGTTCAGACAGCTTTGGATTGCTCGTATTAATGCTGCAGCCAGAATGAACGGCTTATCCTATAGCAAGTTTATGTATGGTTTAAAGTTAGCAGGTGTTGAAGTGAATAGAAAGATGCTTTCTGAGATGGCAATCAGCGATCCAGCAGGCTTCACAGCTCTTGCAGAAGTTGCAAAGAGCAAGTTAGCATAATGAAGGTTAGACCAGTGAACGAAAGTTCACTGGTCTTTTTTATAGCTTAAAAATACGTTTTTCCGGGAAATAACGCTAAAAATTATGACACCTATTGTTTTGATGGATGAAAGAAGTACTGGTAGCGCGGTCCTCTTTTTGAAGTCATAGTCCCCGGTGCGCAGTTGTACTGTGGATGAAGCTTTTGATATCGGAAAAGGAGGAAAAGAAAAGATGAAAAAGAGCATGAAACGATGGATCTTATTGTGTGCTGCGTTCGTTTTGATTTTGTCAGGTATGACGGTTCAGGCCAATACTACTTATAAGAGCGGAACGAAAACAAAAACTTACAAAGGAGCATTTTATAAAGTTTATTATGATAATAAAGTAATTTCCAATGATGTTTATCCGGCACTTCTGATCAATGGTAATATCATGGTTCCATATGATTATACATTGGTGAAGAATGGTCCAAAAGTTAAGGGCTCTTTCACGAAGTCCTCCCAGAAGATTAAGCTGGTTTTGGGTTCCAGAACCGTTAAGGCTTACGTGAACAAAAAATATGTCAAAGTAAATGGTACGAAAAAGAAGATCAGTACGGCACCAATTACGGTAAATGTCGACGGAAAAAGCTTAATTTATGTTCCGGCGAAGGCAATCTGTGCCGGATTGAAACTGGATTATACTTATGTTAAGTCGGAGAAAGCAGTCTACATTGCCAAGAAATCTACCGTTTCTGCTACGACAACCTCAACTTCAAGTAATCTTCAGGCAAGCAGCTTTAAGAAGATGTCAACCTCTCAGTTTATAAAAACTTTAGGCCCGATCGCTCAGGCAGATTATAAGAAGACAGGTGTTCTTGCATCCGTGACTCTTGCCCAGGCCATTAATGAAAGTGGATGGGGAAAAACAACTCTGGCACAAAAGGGAAATAACATTTTTGGTATGAAGATTAGTTTATCCGGAAATAGCTGGTCTGGTTCCACTTGGGATAAGAAGAGTTACGTCACGATTTCTACCAAAGAAGAGTATGGTGGAAAAAAGGTAACAATTAAGGCTAAGTTCCGCAAATATAAGAATGTTGCGGACTCCATTGCAGACCATTCTGCTTATCTTAAGAATGCCAAAAATGGTTCTTCCAAGCGTTATAAGGGTCTGACTTCTACCACAAGCTATTCCAAGCAGTTATCGATCATTCAAAAGGGTGGATATTGTACCTGGAGCAGTTATGTCAGTGAATTAAAATCGATTATTAAGAAGTATAATCTTACAAAATATGATGTGAAATAGAAAAAATCCCCACTCCGTCAGGAATGGGGATTTTTCTTGTGACTTAATGCTTTCAAAATACATTAGAAACAATATGATTATTTCAGACGATTTAATTATTTCTCCAGCGCATCCACTACGATACGAAGTGCCTTCACACGGGCGTAATGCTTGTCATTGGATTCCAGGATATACCATGGAGCATAAGTGGTGCTTGTTTTTGCAATCATCTCATCGATGGCACTCTCATATAAATCCCATTTATCGCGGTTACGCCAATCTTCGTCCGTAATCTTCCACTGTTTGTCCGGATTGTTCTGACGATCCGTAAATCTTGCCAGCTGAGTATCCTTATCGATATGTACCCAGAATTTGATGACAACGGCGCCCCAGTCGGAAAGCTCTTTCTCGAACTCATTCATCTCATTATAGGCTCTCTGCCAGTCATTCTCGGAGCAGAATCCCTCGAGACGTTCTACCATAACACGGCCATACCAGGTACGGTCAAAGATGGCAAAATGACCAGTCTTCGGAAGGTTCGTCCAGAATCTCCAGAGGTGATGACGATTCTTTTCATATGGTTTCGGGCTTGCCACAGGTATCACTTCGTATCCTCTAGGATCGAGAGCAGCTGTAAGACGCTTAATATTTCCACCTTTACCGGCAGCATCCCATCCTTCATAGGCGATAATGATCGGAATATTTTTGAGATAGGCTTGATTATGAAGCTTTCTTAATTTCTTCTGGAGAGCTTTCAGCTCTGTCTTATAATCCTCATCAGAGATAGTCTTAGTCAGATCGATATCTGCAAGCTTTGGCATCTTCTTCAGTGGGAATGTATTCTGGATCAGAGGGATGGTAAGCGCATTATTCTTAAGAGCAACTTCAATACCACCGATCATTGTCTCCATGACAAAGAGCTCTGCCCATTTTTTATTCTCTGCATTTACGATGTACCATGGGGTGGTGGAGTTATTGGTACTGTCTAAGAATGCATCGAATACTTTGTAACATTTATCATAGTTTTTATTCTCCCACTGGTCGTAGGAACCTACCTGCCATGCTGTGGATTTCTTGGAAAGAAGGGCATTGAGACGTTTCTTTTGTTCTTTCTTGCTGATCTGGAAGAAGAATTTCAGTACCAGATATCCATTGTCCGTAAGGGAACGTTCAAATCGGCATACACTGCCGATTCGGTCCTTGTAAGTCTTCTTGTCCATCTTATCAAAGAGAACTTCATGGGTAATTTCACTCATCCAGCCTTGGTCAAAGAATTCAAAGCGACCTTTTTCCGGAATCTTCTCAAAATATCTTGCGAGGAAAGGATATCTCTTCTCTTCAGGTGTAGGATCGTGCATGGATGTAGCTGCGAAAAATCGTGGATCTAAATTACTGATGAGACCACCTAAAACAGTACCTTTTCCTGATGCACCCCATCCTTCCAGCAAAACGATGACCGGGAGCCCTTTTTCCTTCATCTTCAGCTGAAGAGCAAATAGTTTCGTCTTTGCTTCTTTTAGTCTTTCTTTGATTTCTTCCTCTTCCGGTACCGGCATGGCATTCCAATTCTCAATCATAATAAGTGACTCCTTTCTTAGGAATAAATGATAGTATGAGCAATCCGGTCAATGGATCTATGATGAGGGGATCAAAGATATTTCATTTGCCGGGAAACTCCTAGGATAGATTTCTTCATTCATTATATCATTTCTAGCCAAATAATTATATAAATTGTTAATAAAAAATTGTAAAATTTTTACGAATATTTATTCTTAGATACTTGCATCCTGAATTCCTGACAATTATAATAAATAAAGAAGTAATTTTGATACGCTGAGTCTGTGGTTAAAAAACGTGTGTCGTATTTCCAATGCGTATTCTGCCCAGTATAGCGGCGTAAGCCCGTCATGCGTATCATACCCTGTGGAGCGATGCATGTCGCATGGAAGTTTTTAATGGAGGAATAGATTATGTTACGTATCGGTATACTTACAAGCGGTGGCGATTGCCAGGCACTGAATGCTGCCATGAGAGGCGTAGTGAAAACGGTTCTTAATAATAGTAAAGAGCCGGTGGAATTATATGGTTTTGAAGATGGATATAAGGGTCTGATTTATGGTAATTTCCGTATGCTTAGCGGATATGATTTTGCAGGTATTCTCACACGCGGTGGCACCATTTTAGGAACAAGCCGTGTTCCTTTTAAGTATCTGGATGTCCCGGATGAAAATGGTCTTAACAAGGTGGAAGCGATGAAGCAGAACTATTATAAGCTTCAGCTTGACTGTCTCGTTATTCTTGGAGGAAATGGTTCCACCAAGACGGCCAACCGTTTAAAGCAGGAAGGTCTGAACGTTATCACTCTTCCGAAAACCATTGATAATGATACATGGGGAACCGATATGACATTCGGTTTTCAAAGTGCTGTAGATATCGCTACAGAGGCAATCGACTGTATCCATACAACGGCCAATAGTCACGGTCGTGTATTTATCGTTGAGATTATGGGACATAGGGTAGGCTGGCTTCCACTGAATGCCGGGATTGCTTCCGGCGCTGATATCATTCTGATTCCGGAGATTCCATATGATATGAAGAAGATCATTGAAAAAATTGAAGATCGTGATAAAAATGGAAGCCGTTTTACCATCCTTGCTGTTGCGGAAGGTGCGATTTCGAAAGAAGATGCCGCCCTTTCTAAGAAGGAGTACAAGAAGAAAGTCGAAAAGAGTAAATATCCATCCGTTTCTTATGAAATCGCTGCGAAGATTCAGGAACTGACAGGCCGTGAAGTTCGTGTCACTGTTCCCGGACATACCCAGCGTGGTGGAAGTCCATGCCCATATGACCGCGTCTTCGCGAGCCGTCTAGGCGCTGTGGGTGGAAAAATGATTCTCGATAAAGAATTTGGCTATATGGTTTCCTACAAGAACAGAGAAATCACAAAAGTCCCACTGGAAGAAGTAGCCGGTAAACTTAAATATGTAAATCCAAAGGCGGAGATTATTAAACAGGCCAAGCTCTTAGGTATTAGTTTTGGCGATTGAGTATATCATGAATATCATAAATAATTTTAAAGACACATTTCGTTACTTACTTAACCGCTTTAAAGAGGATAAGGAATCACTTATGGGTAATAAAAAAAAGGATAAAAAATCTGATAATATCATTGAAAAAAAATGGAAAAAGGAATCCCTTCCAAAAGCCGACGATGATTTTACCTTAAAAGACGATGAGACTTTCATGGAATCGGAAGCAGATGATGAATCAGTATTCTCGGATTCGGAGAATAAGAGAAAGAAGATGAAGAAAGAGAAGAAGGAGTACAAGAAGCAGCTCCGTGCATGCTTCACAAACCGTGAGCTTTCCTGGCTTAAGTTTAATGAGCGTGTATTAAATGAAGCGGGTAATCCAAGGGTTCCTTTGGCGGAACGTCTTACCTTCGCATCGATCTTTCAGACCAATCTTGATGAATTTTTTATGGTTCGTGTCGGAACGCTTATGTTCCAGATGAACCTGAAGGAAAAGATTTATGACAATAAAACGAGTATGTCTCCGAAAAAGCAGATTAAAGAAATCCTTTTGGAAGTCAACCGTCTTGAGAAGAAAAAAGGAAGAATCTACGAACAGCTTATGGGGGAATTGGAACCGGCAGGAATCCGTCTTATCAATTTTGACAAGCTCTCCATTTCGGAAGGAAAATTTCTGGAACAGTACTTTGATGCACATATTTCCCCTTTCCTCACACCGATGATCGTTGATAATAAGCAGCCCTTCCCATTTCTTGCAAATAAGCAGCTTTATGCCGTCGTCGTTCTTAAGTCACCAAAATATAAAAAGAAGATTGGTATCGTGCCATGTTCAAACAGTGTATTCCACCGTCTGATTGAGATTCCGACAAGACCGGGTAACTTTATGCTTTCGGAAGATTTAATCTTGCACTTTATCAATAAGGTATTTCCTTATTATGAGGTGTGTAATAAATCGATTCTCCGTGTTACCCGTAATGCGGACATGGATGCAATCGAAATCCGTGATGAAGATATGGATTATCGTGCACTGATGGAAACACTCCTCAAAAAGCGTACCCGCCTTAATCCTGTTCGAGTCGAAATTTCCGGAAAAATGGATGAGAAAGAGAAAGAAGAGCTGGCAAAATATCTGAATATCAGTACAAAGCATATATTATATGTAAGGACTCCACTGGATCTGTCCTTTGTATTTGCACTTCAGGACTATCTGCATGGAAAGAGTGAACTTTTCTATCATCCGAGAAAGCCGCAGCTTTCCGCGAATCTTAATGTAAAGAAAGCAATTATTCCACAGATTCTGGAAAGAGATGTTCTCCTTTCCTATCCATTTGAGAGCATGCGTCCATTTCTTCAGATGCTTCAGGAAGCAGCGGAAGATGATGATGTCGTTTCCATTAAGATGACGCTTTACCGCGTGGCTTCACAGAGTAAGATTATCGAGACGCTGATCAATGCTGCGGATAATGGCAAGGAGGTTGTTGTTATTCTCGAACTTCGTGCAAGATTTGATGAAGCGAATAATATCGACATGTCTCGTCGTCTTGAGCAGGCCGGATGCCGAATCATTTATGGCCTGGATGATTATAAGGTCCATTCCAAGCTCTGCTTGATTTCCAGAAAGGTTGACAGTAGCACGGATACGGTTCATGAGGCAAACAATATTCAGTATATTTCTCAAATTGGGACAGGTAACTATAATGAAAAGACTGCAAAGCTCTATACGGACCTTTCTTTGATCACTGCCAATCAGGAAATCGGTGCTGAAATTGCGGAAGTATTTGCAACACTCCTCCGTGGTGAAGTGATGGAAGAGACCAGGCATCTTCTTGTGGCTCCTAAGTGTCTTCAGAGCAAGGTTCTGGCCATGATCGATGAACAGATTGTCAATGCGGCCGAAGGAAGAGAAGCCTACGTTGGTGCAAAGATTAATTCACTTACCGACAAAGAGATTATGCTGAAGCTCATCGAAGCATCCCAGGCCGGTGTTAAGATCGATTTGATCGTTCGAGGCATCTGCTGTCTGAAGCCAGGCATTGCCGGATTCACAGATCATATCCGTATCATCAGCGTCGTCGGAAGATATCTGGAGCATTCCAGAATCTATCTTTTTGGCACTGGCGATGAACAGAAGGTATATATTGCATCTGCAGACTATATGACCAGAAATACCATTCGTCGTGTTGAGGTTGCCACACCGATTTATGACAAAAATATCAAGGCGAAGGTTTTGCATATTTTCCGGACGATTCTACTGGATGATGAAAAAGGCAAAGAAGAAAACAGCGAAGGATTCTATGTAGACCGTAAGATCAATGAGGAGCCTCTTAATTCACAGGAGCTTTTCTTCCAGGAAGCTTATGATGCGATTGATTCCGCCGAATCATAGCTCCCTTCTTAAAACCGAATAATTATGCGCGAAAGAGACTGTCCTGCTCCTAAAAAAGTGGTGGTCTCTTTTTTTATGAAGCACCAAGGTCGAAATGACTAAAAATGGGCGCAGTTGCCCCTTGTGGGCAAATGTGCAACATTTTTCAGGCATTAACGACCTGCAAGATCATGAACACGGAGCGTATGCGCGAGAGTGTGAATGATCTTAAGCATGGTGAGAGTGCTTTAGCACGGAGCCATGCGTGGTGCTTCATCCCTTGTGGAGCGACGCATGTCGCATGGAAGTTTTTTATCTTAACTGATATAAGACAGCTGCATCGTTCTAAGCAGCATTATCCTATCACAAGAGATTTCATAGAGAAAGTGGTCGGATTTCCTGCTTTTTAACAAGATTCAGGGACCATGGACTCACGCGTATTATAAAAAAGGACTGGTGTTGATTTCTCAACTCCAGTCCACGAATCTTCGTATTCATACTTGCATTCTTCGATTATCGCACATACAGAGCAAGCTCTGCGATTTACGTTAGATTGCTGTTTGAAACGTACGGTCGCACAATAATCCGTCCTGCAATGATTCTATTGAGAGACAGCAACATAAAGTTGCTGTAAGCAGATCAATCTGATGATTATTCTGCTGTGTAAGGCATTAATGCAACGTGTCTTGCTCTCTTGATTGCAACAGTAAGAGCTCTCTGATGTTTTGCACAGCTGCCTGTGATTCTTCTAGGTAAGATTTTACCTCTTTCAGAAACGTATCTCTTTAATCTGTTAGTATCCTTGTAATCGATTACTGCATTCTTATCTGCACAAAAGATACAAACTTTTTTTCTTCTGCGGCCGCCTCTTCTTCTCATGGAAGAATCGCCACGATCTTTACCATATGCCATTGATATTACCTCCAATAATTCCTGCTAAACTAAAATTAGATGAAAGGCAGTTCTTCTTCGATTCCATCCGGTATTGTCATAAAACCATCTGATGCGCCCTGGCCACCAATCGCACTTGCCGGATCCGGACGAGCCGGTGCCTGTGCCTGTGGTGCCTGATAGGAATTACCCTGGCCATATCCGCCATTCTGAGAATAACCGTTCTGACCAGCATTATAAGATGCAGCACTCGCTTTGCTCTCTGCAAATTCCTGCTCTTCAACAACAACATCTGTGGTATATACTTTCACACCATCTCTGTTCGTATAACTGCCTGTCTGGATTCTTCCGGAAACAACAATCTTCGTACCCTGCTTTAAGTACTTCTCTGCAAATTCTGCCTGACGACCAAAGGTCACACAGCTAATGAAATCTGCTTCCTGCTCGCTGCCTTCTCTTCTGAATCTTCTCTGCACTGCCAAAGTATATCTTGCTACGGACGTATTCGATCCTTGGGAATAGGTCACATTAGGATCACGTGTTAAACGTCCCATCAAAATTACTTTATTCATGGAATTCCTCCTATTCGCTATTATGCGTCAACTCTTACGCATAAATATCTCATGACTGACTCCATGATACGAACACGACGTTCAATCTCTGCTGGGCAATCACTAGATGCATCGAACTGGATGAAGTAGTAATATCCTTCTCTCATCTTCTGAATCTCGTAAGCTAATCTCTTCTTACCAGCTTCTTCAACGTTAGTAATTTCGCCGCCGAATCTTTCGATTAAAGCTTTCACTTTAGCAACGACTTCTTCTCTAGCGTCATCTTCGATTTTTGCATTCACAACCACACATAATTCATATTTATTCATGGTTATTCGCACCTCCTTTTGGACTTTTTCGGCTCTCTCACAAGGAAAGAGCAAGGATGTTTACACATTACAGTTACCCATTCTATCAAAGAGCCATAGTAAAAATCAAGTTAAAATTTATAGAAAGCCACGGAAATTTTTTTCGACCAGCTTTCGTGGAACCATCACATCTCTTCCACAATTCATACACCGGATGCGAAAATCCATTCCCACTCTCAAAAGCTTCCATTCATTTCCACCACATGGATGCGCCTTTTTCATCTTAATCATCTGACCGACCTGAAAATCCATCTCTGTTTCCCCCCAATATCATATCACATCATACCCAAATTAAATATTTTATTCGCTTATTATGATCAAGGTGGTTCATTTTTTAAATTTTTTTCAATATATCAAAAATAGACTTTCTTTTCAACACAAGAATCATCAACATCAAAAAAAGACTCCCCATAAAGGTGAACATTCCGGAAATAACAGGATGGAGATAATAATCTCTGACGATGCTGGCAGGAGAAAGAATTTCATCCTCTTGCAAGATCAATTTATCCCTTTTTATCTCATTCCCGGCATAATCACACGCTTCATAGCCAGTGATCTCATAACCCTTATAATCCTGGGATTCCAGGATTAAACTATGGTTTTCATTGAAATCCTTCTCTGTAAAAAGCATAGAGGTAACACCGCTGGCTTCTGTATCACTATTTCTAAAGGTATGATCCGTATTTTCCTTTTCCTTAAGATTAATTTTAAAATATTTTATATTCGAATAATCAAAAGCAGTAATCGTGAATCCATCGGATTCCTTTTTTTTACTATTATGCAGTTCACTAATCGTGACTGCAGGAGGTGTTTTATCAATGGCAAAGGTTAGTGTTTCCGTCCACTTGGTATTCTCACTCTCCGTGAGAATGCTATATTCTGAATTCTTTGATTCTTCTCCCAGGAGAGACATCATTTGCAGATAATTCTCATCATGGTTATGAAAATCAACTTCCTTACTTTCTATCAGAATCTGATATTCCCCTTCTTGTGAAAAAACATCGGCAGAAATCTTATAAACCGTCTGAATCCAGTTCTGATGCGGATCAGGCAATAAAAGATTCTGCTCCTTATTCAGCAGATAAGTAGAAGAAACGGTATATTCTTCTTTCTTCAGAATCTTTTTTTCTTTCTTATCATGCGTATAAGATATACGGCTGAAAATCGGGTGTAAGGAATAAACGATGCAGGTGATATCTTGCTCCTTCTTATGATAATATTGATGAACGTATTCTTCCGTCTCTGAAGGAAGGGAATATCTAGCTCCATACCGATCCACGAAGAAGCGCAGCTGTTCGCAAGCTTTCGACGCATTCCCTTCTGTGTCAAAAGCTTCTATTTTCAGAAAATACTGATTATCCGTCTCCTTCTTGTGAGGAAAATCTTCCCAATAAAATATGATCTTATTCTTTTCGCTTCGATCAGATTTCATCCTTTCTTCCAAAGAAAATGCTCTGCTGCCATCGGAATAATATAAGAACATCTGACATCTTTTTTGATCCAGATTAGAATCTGTCACTATAATTCGAGGATTCACAATTCCGGTATATGTCATTCCGGCCTCAAAATTCTCATAATGAATTAAAGGTGGTACAGTATCCGTCTGAGAGCCGGGAGTCTTCGTATCAGTCTCCGGTGATTCCTTTTGGGTCTTCTCTTCTTTCTCCTTTTCTTCCTGCGATGAAGGGCTTTCTTCTTCTGCTGCTTCTTCTTTCTCTTTCTTTTTCTTTGATGCAGAAGCCTTTTTCGACTTCTTTTTGCTGGCAGCTTCCTGCCAACGACTGGAATCCGAATCCTCCGCATCAGAAGTATCCCCTTCTTTTCTTGCCTGGAAAATCCCTTCTTGTTCTGTGGAACTTTCATCTGATGAAACGTCAAAGCCAAAGTCCTCCAGATCAATCTCTTCGATGATCATGTCATCACCGGAATCTATGACCTCTGTTGAAAGGGAACTAAGATATACCGCATTCTCAGATATCAACATTCAAAATACTCACCCCTCTTTCTATGGATCTATCCCATAGGAATCAGCCTTCCCTCTACGGTATCAATTCTTCGAATAATATCTCTGATCTTAAGTCCTTCGTCCACCAACCAAATTCTGTGAACTGGTATCAATTCTTCGGATAATGTCTCTGTTCTTATGTCCGAGCTGATCCGTACGGCAATGATTCCTTCAGAGTATCAATTCTTCGGATAATGTCTCTGATCTTAAGTAGGAATCAGGAAAGGAACATCAACTTCCCTTATCCGTTCTTCTGCTTGATTTTAAGAGCTTGGACGATCTTCCAGACTAAGTAGCATATGTCGGGCTTCTTCCTTACATTGATCGATGTCAGTATCCTCCTCCGTATCCTCGGTCTCTGCCGCTTCTCCTTCAGACAAAGCTTCCATCACTCTCTCAAACCACAGCCTGGATTCATTTTTCCCTTCTATTCCACCAATTCCTTCATAAAAACCCAGACCAATCGCATAACAAAATCTGGCATAAAGGACAGGATTCTCCTTGGGCACAATTAAAAATGCCCCGGACTCTTGCAAGATATTCAATAAATCTGTTGCTTTCTCTTCCGTGAAGGATCCACTTTCTATATAATCTTCCAGCAGACTATCATAGCTTTCCTCCTTACAAGGAGATAGAGATAAGGCATGACTATAATAGGCCACCTTCTTTTCAGAATCTAAGGACTCACGCGCATAATTTAAACTTGTCTCTACTTCCATATCATTGATCTTTTGGCCAAACTTTCCTACCGTTAAGAATAATAAGAAAAAGAAGAAGCATAGAAAGCATCGCTTGCCAAAGGAAGCGATCTTATGCTCTTTCTTTCGAAAAAAAGAGAAAGCATGGGGTTTCTTCTCCAAGCTATTTCCGGCTAAAAACTCCACAGTGGACAAGGAATCACGAGCTGTCTGATCTTTCGAGTCTTCGATAAAATGCAAAATACTTTCTAATTCCTTCTCCACATCATCCATGGACTGCCAGCGATCCTCCGGATCCTGGGCAATACACTTTTGCAGAAAATGGAGCAAGGTCTCCGAGCAAACGTTTTTAACACAAGATTCTTTCTTCCACTCGCTGTCTTCGCAAGACAAATCCACATTCACCCTTCCAAAAAGACAAAAAATCAAACACTTCCCAAAACCATAGATATCCGCCCGACCGTCCAATCGCTTATCAACATAAAACTGCTCCGGCGCTGCGAAACCTTTTGTTCCCATGATCGTACTTCGATTTGATGCTTTCTGTGCAAAGGCAATCCCAAAATCAACCAGATACAATTTACCGGATGCATGTAATATTACATTGGAAGGTTTCAAATCCAAATGCAGGATCGGTGGATTTTTTTTATGGAGAAAAGACAAAATATTTGCCAATTCAAGCCCCCAGCGAACCACTGTCTCTTCATCCGCCACTCCCTTTTGATAAATATAATGCTTCAGATTCTCCCCTTCGATCCTTTCCATTACAAGCATCAAAGAATCATTCTCGGTATAGATATCCAGAATCTTAGGAATATAGGGATGCTGAAGTTCTTTAAAGACCCTTATTTCCGAAATGAATTGCTGCTGCTTTAATTTCCAATCTGACTCACCATTCCTACATATTTCCTTTACGATTCGGAAAACCTTCAGTTTTTCGTCCATGGCCAGGTAGATTCTTCCACCACCTCCTCTGCTAAGTGGTCTTAAGATACGATAACGAGGCCTAGACATGATTTCATACCAGAATCAGACTGCTGCCATCGACGATTCCACTCTCTGATAATGTAATATTATGAGGCAGCCTGTGACGGTTTTCGATATGGCACAGCCATCTTCTATGAAAATCTTTCTGCCTGCCATCCTGCGCATATTTTTTATGTTTTTCCTGACTAAGCTTTAAAACATGTTCCGCCAGATAATCTGTCATCGCATCCTCCTCACAGGATACTCTTAGGATATCCCCATAATGTGGGCATAAAACATCGACTGTTATCATAAAATCCCCCCATTCCTTTCCGACTAATTCTGTGGTATACTATGTCTCATCGAAAAAATCACGGAAAATCGATGAGTTATGAATGCATATAAAAGGAGTCATATACATGATAGGTAAAGATGATATTATTATTCGAAAAACCATACTGCACGTCCTCGATACCATACACGGAGACTGTATCTTATCCAATACCTTACTGGATCCGGGTCCGGATCTTTACGAATTCATAAGAACACATATTTTTAAAATATTTACCAGTGACGATACCAAAAAATGTACTTTCTATGAAGAAAAATCTCCCATCTATCCGCTCTTATCTTCCTGGGATGAGAAGGAGGATTCTTCCTTCATCGAAACAAGCCAGGAAATCGCACAAAAACTATACTATGCGATGCACGAAGGACCGGATATTCCACCCGCAGACTTACTGTTTGTAAGCTTTCAGGCAGAAAGCATCATCTATCTGGCTCTGCTTAAAATGAATTATAAAGAAAGCTATACCCATCAGATCGCCATCTTCGAATCACCGGAGTCCGAAGTACTCTCCGCCGAAGAAGAGTATCCGGAAATGAAGCAGGACTTACCGGAAGAAGAACCTGTTACACTGATTCATGCTGATATCGTAAAAAGCAAGGCCCTTCTGCCGGCAGCATCCAGCCGTATACCGGAAGCAGTTATCATTAACCTATCCGATCTGAGCATCCAACTCTTGGAGAAACGCTATGAAGTCAACGGAGAAAAGGTAGACTATCTTTCAGAAAACTTTCTTGTCTGCCATACCAATCTGCCAGCAAAAAAGAAACTGAATATCCTGACCCGCGTCGTAAATAATATCACGAACAAATATGAAGATGCCGATATGATGGCCAAAATGAAGGTAAAAAGTGCCCTCCAAAAAACTTATCTGGATCAAAAACAATTCGACATCGAAGAAATCGGTCAGAAACTCTTCGGAAAAAGTCCGGAGCGTAAAGCAGAATTCGACGAAAAGATGGAATCCTATGATCTGCAATACGATACCTTCTCCGTAACAAACGAGAGTACTTTAAAAAATCTCGAAAAACAAGTGATGGTGACAGATAGCGGCATCGAAATCTCTATCCCGATGGATACCTTTAATAAAGTAGGATGTCTGGAAATCAAGACAGACAGTTCCGGAAAATCAACGATCATTATCAAAGACATTGATAACCTGATCGTAAAATGATGACCGGTGGATCGGAAGCAAAGCTGTGCCGGCTGCCAAGTATACTCTTCGGCCAGGCGCAGTTTTTGTATCTTGTGACACATAAAGAAAACAATGTCCGCGACTTGCTTTTATAAGCTTACATAAAAGACAAAAAATCCCCTACACAATCTTCTTTTTCTTTTGTGCAGGGGATCTTGATATCATTCTTCTCTAACTTAATATAAGTCAGAATTTGTCCCATTAAAATAAATATTTTCATTAATTTTGTCCTTTATTCAATTATATGCGCATCCACATATCATAGTGTCTACATGTCATAGAGTCTACATGTTATAGCATCTGCACATCATAGAGTCTACATATTATAGTATCTGCATGTCATAGTGTCTACTTATTATAGTATCTGCATGTCATAGCGTCTACATATTATAAATATCTACATGTCATAGCGTCTGCTTATCCTACTTATCAATGCTTCCTATCATTCCCGGCCTCTGTCATATCATCATAAAGATTAACACTGCGATAAATTCTCAAAAAAAGAATCACACATGGATCTTACTCTCCAACTGTCTACGATACTTCTTGGAGATTGGTATAAAGGTATGATCATCCAACTCCAGACCATGCCTTCCATAATCAATATGTAAAATATGCGTCACATTCACAATGAATCCTCTATGACAGCGAATAAACTCTCCCGGTAAAATCTGCTCCATCCTAAGAAAAGAATCATAGAATTCATAATCCATCTTCTCCGTCTTCATCACAATTCTTTTATTCCTGCTCTCGAAATAATAGATGGAAGAATAAGGAAAAATCCTCTGAATTGATTTCTCACCAAGAAAAAAACGATGGGAAAAGCTCTCCGATTCCTTCTTCTGATAAAGATATCTCCAAAGCTTATGTATCGGATGCATCAAAGACTCTTCATCCAGAAAAGAATCTAACAATAAAAGGGGGCGAATCTCCGGATCAATATAATACTTAGCCGGAATCTTATCATCAGAAATAATTACCAGCTCCACCTGTGCATCCCTGATGCGAATCTTCCGCAAAGTATCCAGCGTCAGAGGTCCTCCCATCCTCACAATAATCAGATCTAAACCGGATATGGTAAGCCAATCCTCCTCCTTATCGTAGATATCCCAATGAAAAAAAGGTCGATCTGTCATAAGATTATAACGCCCTATCACTCGTATCAAAGAAATACAATCCATCGTACTCTCTGAAAAAATACCTATATAAATCATTATATTCTCCTTAAGTTGATAAATGCATTATATCATAACTGTGTATATTTTTGTAAACTTTTTACATTTTTCTTCTATTTAGGCATTTAATTCTGATAAAGCAATCTCACTTATGAAATAGAAGACAACTACAGGACCTGCCACCGGCAGATCCCTTCGTACGCTAAGGTAAAAAAATAAGGATGCATGACAGACAAGCTGCCTCGCATCCTCATGATCTTACAGGGTGAGTGATCCGGTGGACCACATAAAAGCCAACCGAAGCAAAGACCGTTCATGCCTGGAAATCTTGCACATTTGCCCGCAAAGGCAACTGCGCCCATTTTTAGACATTTCGACCTTGATGCTTCATCCTAGCTTTATTTGATGGTAGAATTCTCCGTAAGGAACTTCATGACATTGTCATAAACAATCTGCTCTGCAAAATCGTCCCTGCTGGAATATTCAAGAACTTCTTCCTCAGAGGAGTATCCGCCTGCTTCTACTTCTTCCTTAATCATCTCATCAATCTCTTCATCCGTTGCATCAAGATTCTCTTTTTCCACCAGAAGATCTAAGACACACTGACGGAATAAACTATCTTTTGCATAATCATCCAAAGACATTTCGTAAGTTTCCTGGAAGTAGCTATCGATTTCTTCTTCCGTTTCTCCTATTTCAAGACCAAAATAGGATGCCCATTCCTGCTCAGAAGTAATCACATTCTGCTTCTCAAGCGCAATCTTGTCCTCCGGAAACTCTTTGATCTGCTTTGCATTCGCTACGACAAGTTCCCAAAGGGCATTCTGATTCTCCTCATCAGCTGAGCTTTCTGCCTCTTCCTTAAGATCAGAGCGAATGGATTCCTTATATTCTTCTGCCGTATCACAATCGAAGTTGGCCTGAACGAATTCATCGTTAAATTCAGGAATCACTTCTTCTTCGATGGAATTAATGGTGACCTTCATGGTAGCTGCCTTACCGGCTACATCACCATACATGTCATCTGTAGGGAAAGTACCTTCCACTGTAACAGTCGATCCTACTTTCGCACCAACTAAAGCAGATTCTACGTCGAAATCATCACCATAAACCATTTCGCTGCTTCCGACCGTAATATCCATCTCTGCTTCTGTATAGTCATCGACAACCTCACCATCAACCGTACATTCATAATCTACATTCAATATATCTTCTGCTGCTACGGTATCTCGGTCCGTCACCGTCTGATAATCAGCATATTCATAACAAAGATTATCAATCTCTTCCTGGACCTGTTCATCTGTCACATCCGTGCTTGCTCCATCAATCTCGAGATTCTTATATTCTCCTAACTCCACATATTCTGAAGCATTCACATCTACCTCTACATATTCTACCGTGTCTTCTCCGGCAATCTCCGTGGTAGCTTCCTGTGTGTCAGTGGAAGAACCACATGCTGCCAGTGTTCCTAACATTGCGGCAATGAGCACCGCTGACATAAATTTCTTCATAAGATTAAACCTCCGTGTGTAAAGTGCTTGGTAACATGCCTTACTCTAACATTTTTCTCTTAAAATCTCAAGAGACTTCACAAAATCTACATGATTTCAAAGATCTTTGTAAGTATTTTGTAAGTTATAATTTCAGATTCTTAAGCGCATCTGCCAAAGCCTGATTCACTGGTTCTTTCTCCTCCTTCTTCATTTTTCTCATATAATTTGCCACATCTTTCTTCGAGACGCCGGCTCCCTCTTTTTTACGTCGTTCTTCAAAGGCTTTCAACGATTCCTTATGTCCACAGACACAGACAAATTTTTGATTTTCCTTCTGACCGACTAACTCCATACGCTTATGACAAACCGGACATCTGGCATTGGTCTGACGGGAAATATGTTCTTTGTGTCCGCATTCCCGATCCTGGCACACCAGAAGCTTTCCCTGCTTACCATTGACGGCCAGCATACGTTTGCCACATTTCGGACAGAGCTTATTGGTTAGATTATCATGACGAAAGCTACCATCCGCTCCCTTGATTTCTTCGGTCAGATTCTTGGCATAGCTTCGGATTTCTTTCAGAAACAGATCCTGACGCAATGTATGATTGGCTATATCATAAAGTTTATTTTCCCAATCTGCTGTAAGCTCCGGTTTTTTCAGATCCTCCGGAACCAGAGATAAAAGCTGTCTGGCCTTTCCCGTCATAAAAATTTCATTTTCCTTTTTCTCTATATAAAAAGAACGAAATAGCTTCTCGATGATATCTGCTCTGGTTGCCACCGTTCCCAGACCACCGGTGGTCTGCAGTGTTTTTGCCGCTTTTTCATTTTTTTCAGAAAGAAAAGCGATGGGATTCTCCATGGCGGCAAGGAGACTTCCTTCGGTAAATCTGGCCGGAGCCTTGGTTTTCCCTTCCGTCACGGAAATCTGTACATTTTCCAGTATCTGGCTATTTTTCAGGTTTGCAAGGAGAGAAATCTTCTTCTCTTCCGGATCTTCCTTCTCTTTTAATATCTCTTTATAACCCCATTTTACCGGCATATTTTCTTTCGCATAAAATTCTTCGCCCCCTATTTCCAGTTTGACGGAAATCTGCTCATATTCATAAGCCGGCAGAAGAACGGCCAGAAAACGTCGGACCACCAGATCATAGATCTTACGTTCCTCCATCGAAAGCCTTTCCAGGACCACTGGTTCTTCTGTAGGAATAATGGCATGATGATCTCCCACTCTGGCATTATTAACAAAGGACTTATCCGTGTGAATCTTTTCTTTCAGAATCTGCATGGCTGCATTTCGATAAGGAACGATTCGGAGAGCAGACACTCGATCCGCCAGCGTTTCCACCACATCTGTGGTGATAAATTTCGAATCCGTACGTGGATAGGTCAGCAGTTTGTGATGCTCATATAAGCTCTGCATCAGGTTCAGGGTTTGCTTTGCAGAATAAGAAAAACGAGCATTGGCCTCTCTTTGTAATTCCGTCAGATCATATAGCCCGGATGGTCTCTGTGTTTTTCTCACACGCTTGATTTCTACGATCTTAGCCTGGGTATCTGCCATACTCTTTTTCTTTTGCTCTAGCATATCCTTATGGAAGGTAGAAGTCGAGTGATTCTTTTTATCCTTCCAGGTAAATGAAATTCCTTGCCACTGCGCTTTTAAACCATAGTAAGTCTTGGGTACAAAATGACGAATCTCCTCCTCTCTGGCTGCAATCATAGCCAGGGTCGGAGTCTGCACACGGCCACAGGAAAGCTGCGCATTATATTTACAAGTCAAGGCTCTGGTCGCATTGATTCCCACCAGCCAATCTGCTTCTGCCCTGGCGTAAGCGGCCCGAAACAGATCGTTATATTCTTTTCCTTCTTTCAAATGGCTAAAGCCTTCCCGAATCGCCTTATCGGTCACGGAAGAAATCCATAATCGCTTTAAAGGCTTTTTATTACCGGCCATCTGTAAAATCCATCTTGCCACCAGCTCCCCTTCGCGACCGGCATCGGTGGCTATTATGATTTCATCCACATCCTTACGATGAATCTGGGCTTTTACTGCCTGAAACTGTCCTCTGGTCTTGGGAATTACCACTAATTTTAATCGTTCCGGCATCATAGGAAGATCTTCCATCCTCCAGGAGGCATATTTTTTATCATAGGCTTCCGGGTCGGCCAGAGTAACCAGATGGCCCAGACCCCAGGTTACAATATATTCTTTTCCTTCTATATAATTCTTCGTCTGCTGCTTACATCCTAAAACTCTGGCAATATCACGTCCGACGGATGGCTTCTCCGCAATGACTAATCTCTTCATAACATTCTCCTACGAAATATAAATACCACAAGGGAGGTGTATCACTTCTTTTGTGTCTACACCTCCCTTAACTTAATTTATTCTCTTAGTGAATCGGAGTTCCTTCCGGTACTGCATCATCCACAAAGATAACCTTGCATCCAAAATCATCTCCGCTGGCAGCGATCAACATACCGTCACTCTGCTGACCGGCAAACTTAGCCGGCTTTAAGTTGGCAATGACAATAATCTTCTTACCTACCATCTCCTCCGGTGTATAATAACTGCGGATGGAGGAAATGATCACTCTCTCACCAAATCCATCATTCAATGTAAGCTTCAAAAGATTTTTTGCCTTCTTCACTACTTCACAAGCTGTAATCTTACATACTCTCATATCAACCTTATCGAAAGCCTCGATGGTGATCTGATCCTTCACTGCAGGAAGCGCATTCTTTCTGGCTTCCTCCTCCTCTGCTGCCAATCTGGCTGCTTCTGCTTCCGCTGCCAGTCTCTCAGCTTCTGCCTTCGCAGCTGCAGCAAGCTCTTTTTCTTCCTCTGTCTGAGGAGTGGAGAAGTCAAGAAGCGGAAGGTATCTCTGAGGATCCACGGCATAGAGGAATAAGTAGAGACGTGGTCCGGCTGCCTTACCAATCATAAGATTATAGGCATTCTTGAAGAAATTAGCCTGTACTGCCTTCTTATTCTCCTCATCAAAGTTCGGATCTGCCTCTCTAGGAATCGCATAGATATAAGTATTCAAGGCATCCAGATCATAATCACCCTTTGCGATGAAATCATGTAATAATTCGATTTCTTTCTTCTCTACTTCACTCAATGTCTGGTAGAACTCAAAATTACGATAAGCAAGAAGGGTATTCATATTCTCCGGAGAACACTTCTCCAGCCAATACTTCGCCAACTCTAAACGCTCTGCAAACTCTTCCTGCTTATAAGGAGAACCAATCTTTTCAAATACGGTCTCCAACATCTCAGAATTAAAATCTACAACCGAACCGAAGTTCACGATCTGCTGCATCGGTACCGGATAGAGCTGTCTGCCTTCGATCATACAGTTGTGCATAATTCCTTCGATATAATCAAAATTCTTACCCTTGCCAGCCTGATAGGTCTTAAGCATTTTATCAAATTCAAAATACTGGCGAAGGATCTCATCGTCAAAACAGAAATCAAAGGCCTTATTCGGTTCAGATTTTGAGTAGAGCCATAAAATCACTTCCGGCTGATAAATCTTGAGAAGGGTCTCTGGTGTCAGATTCAGGCCTGTGGAACCGGACATCTTACCGGTAGTTCCCTTGATACCGATGAATTCATAGCCCTTAAACATAGGTGCTGTTGTACCAAAAATCTTCTTTGCAATGATTTTACTGGTATCATAGCTGCCACCTGGGCTGGCATGATCTTTTCCGCCTGGCTCGAAGTCAACGCCTTCCACCATCCAGCGCATCGGCCAGTCAATCTTCCAAGCCAGCTTACAGTTAAAGTCCTTGGTAAAATCCCAGCTGCCGCTATGACCACACTTACAGCTATATTCACATGTTTTACCATCTTCGGAAGAGGAAAGAATCTTCGTATCATCCTTGCCGCAAGCAGGACAATAGATGCTGACCGGATAGTATGCTTCTCTTTCTTCTTCTGTAGCAACCTGCTGACGGAACTTATCGAGAATATCAAAGATTTCTTTTCTTCTCTGGATCGATTCCACAACATACTTGGCATACTTACCGCTTCTATAATTCTCACTCTGGCGACGGGAGTCTACTTTGATTCCAAAACGAGCCAAAGAACGTTCAAACTCTTTTTCAAAATGCTCTGCATAAGAAGAACAACAGCCGAATGGATCCTTGACATCTACATACGGCTTACCGATATCTGCTTCTAATTCCGGAGCAATAGCCTTTACATTTACAGGGACCTTACGAAGACGGTCGAATTCATCCCAAGAGAATAAAAGACGTGCTTTTTTACCCTGTTTGAGCAGTGCTTTATAAACAAAATAGCTTGTCGCGATATCACGGAAGTTACCGATGTGAATGGATCCGGATGGGCTGATACCAGCCGCACATACGTATTCTTCTTTATCCGGATTCTTTTTAATGATGTCTTTTGCAATCTTCTCAGACCAATGCATTCTTAAATCCTCCTAGTATAAACATAATTCTACTCTCATATCTAATAAACCAGATGATAGGTCCGGCGGACCTTCCACTGGATACTTGACAAATAAAAACCACCTCTAAAAAAATAGAGGTGGCTAAAAGTCTATCAAAGACCGTGCGGTTAGCTTTGTATGTCTACCAACAGACGTAACCTCTACAGTTAGCTCGAACCAGGCACCCTCACGGCACACAAGAGGTCCTCCTTAGTGCTGCTTCGTTCCCGACCTGACACGGTTCACAGGTTCCTGTTGCGCGAGACCCAATTGTCAACACCACTTATAAAGGGCAGCTCCATCCGTAGATCATCCGGGGCAAACCATCACTCCTGCTATAGCGGATTGCAGGTACAGGGCGCCGCTACCTCCCCAGCTGCACGGTATTACTTAGTATAAATGTTTTCCAAAAATATGTCAATGAAAATTTTCAGAATCCTTCCTTTAAATTTTGAGAATGTTCTTCTTCCTGCTTCTTTATTTTTTTCTTTTCTTTTTGGATTTTTCTGAGTTCTTTAAAGAAATCGGAAAGCATAAGGGAGCATTCTTCTTCCAATACACCCCTGGTCACATCACACTGATGATTAAATTCTTCCATTTGTAAAATATTCAGGATGGAGCCGCCACAACCGGCCTTGGCGTTCATGCTGCCGATCACCACTCGTGGAATGCGAGCCTGTACGATCGCGCCGGCGCACATTTGACAAGGTTCCAATGTGATATACATGGTACACTCCTCCAAACGCCAGTCACCCATGGTCTTACAGGCTTTTTTCATGGCCTGTAATTCCGCATGTGCCAGAACCGTTTTCTCCTTATTTCTTTTATTGTAACCCCGGGCGATGATCTTACCATCATAAACGATCACGCATCCGATGGGAACATCCCCTATGGCAGAAGCCTTTTTCGCCTGACGAATGGCTTCTTTCATATATCTTTCATCTTCTGTATATTTTCTCATGATCTTCCTCTCGTCACATCGTGTAAAGAAGATCCGATAGCTTTGCGAATTCTTCCAGGCTTAATTTTTCTCCTCTGACAGAAGGGGATAAACCCATTTGCTCTAAAGCTTCTACCACCTGATCCTTATTCAGATTCAATTCTGCAGAATGGCTCAAACCATTTTGCAGGGTTTTGCGGCGCTGATTAAAGGAGGCCCGAATCAGCTGAAACATAAACTTCGCATCCTTTACCTTGACGGGTCTTTCCTGATATTTGGTCAGGCGTATGACCGCAGAGCCAACAGCTGGTCTTGGCATAAAACAGTTCGCCGGAACATTTGCCACAAGATAAGGCTTGGAATAATATTGAACCGCCAGGGATAAGGCGCCGTAATCCTTGGTTCCCGGGCCGACCTGCATACGATCCGCCACTTCCTTCTGTACCATAACCGTGATGGATTCCAGAGGAACCTCTTTTTCAAAGAGTCCCATGATGATCGGTGTCGTAATATAATAAGGAAGATTCGCCACAACCTTTATCGGCTTTCCACCATTTTTTTCTTCAGCCAATGCGTTCAGATCTACCTTTAATATGTCTTCATTTATGACCGTAACATTATCATATTCCGATAAGGTATCTTCCAGAATCGGAATCAGCTTACGATCGATTTCCACTGCGACCACTTCTCTGGCCGCTTCTGCCAGATATTGGGTCATCGTTCCGATTCCCGGACCAATCTCTAAAACCAAATCATCCGGACCGATTTCTGCCGCCCCGATGATTTTTTCGAGGACATGAGAATCAATCAAAAAATTCTGACCAAATTTTTTCTGAAAATTAAAACCGTATTTCTGAAGTACCGCGATCGTTGCCTGCGGATTTCCTAAATATGCCATATATTTTTCCTCTTTTTATCTCTATATTCTGATGACAGCATCCAATGATTTCCGTAAGGATCAGGTAAAACTGCTTCTGTAAAGCTATAAACGATATAAATGATGCGCATTCTCCCAGGTTACTTCTTCGACTTCTTCCGGAGAACAATGTTTCAATGCGGCAATGGCTTCTACGACATAAGATAATCGGGCGGAGGAATTTCTTTTTCCGCGAAATGGGCTTGGACTAAGATAAGGACAATCGGTTTCCAAAACCAAGTGGGACAGAGGGATTTCTTCCACGACTCTCTTTAAGACCTTGGAATTCTTAAAGGTTACCACACCACCGATTCCTAGATAATAGCCAAGCTTAACGTACTCTCTGGCCATTTCCACAGATCCGGAATAGCAATGGATCACACCGGGTGTTTTTGCCGCATGTTCTGTCTTCATAATATCAAAGGTATCCTGGGAAGCATCTCTGCTGTGAATGATAACGGGAAGATTTTCTTCCTTAGCCAGCTTCAGCTGACGGATAAACCATTCCTTTTGTACTTCTTTCGGAGATACCATCCAATGGTAATCCAGACCGATCTCGCCGATTGCAACTATTTTTTTCTCCCTGCTGATCTGACGTAGTTCTTCCAAACGTTCCTCATTTAATTCATTGACATGGTCCGGATGGATTCCAACTGCACCGTATATCCAGGAATACTGCCGGCTTAAGGCCAGAGTTTCCTGCAGGGAAGACCAGGAGGCGCAGACATTTACTATTTTTTTCACACCTGCATCGGCCAAGCCTTGCAGAAGTTCTTGTCGATCTTCATCATATTGTTTATCATCATAGTGGGAATGTGTATCAAATATCATATGAGATTCCTGTTCCTTCTTCTATTTTTCCGCTTTTATTTCCTGATACATTATAAGTGAAATCTCAGGATAAGTCTATAAGGAAAAATCGGAAGCAGAATCTGTAAGAAAACCTTTATTCTTTTTTTCGAAAAATGATGTATGATAGAGAAAGCCTTCCTTCTTTTTTTCGAAAAATGATGTATGATAGAGAAGGCCTTCCTTCTTCTTTTCGAAAAATGATGCATGACAGAAAATAGCAGTTCAATCACATGGGAGTTTTTATGAATTACAATTATTTATCTTATTTTTCAAAACATTTTTTTCAAAGAAAGAAAGCGAGCAATCCATCAAAATGTCTTATTCTTCCGGTAATTTTCCTATCTCTTCTTCTTTTTCTCACTGGCTGTGACAATTCATCCGACAGTGTAAAATCAGACTTTGATGATTTTCTGGACCAATGTCTCATAGTCTATGCTTCCCAAAGCAAGATTTATGTCCATTCTCTTTTTGAACATCCGGAAGACTACGGCATTGATTTTGATAGCCTTTCCTCCTTTGGAAGCTATGACGAGGAGAAGATGGCAGAGGAACTGGATGCAAAAAAAGCGCAAAAAGAGGGGTTGGAGTCCTTTGATCCGCAGGCCCTCAGTCAGGAACAGCAGGCGATCTATTCCATCCTTGATTATGATCTGACACTTTCTATCAAAATCGCAGAGAATTATGAAGATTATGCAACGACGCTTGGCAGTGACGGAACTGCCATATCAACCATTCGTAGCCTTTGCGAATATCGTCTGAAAGAGGAAGAAGACGTGGAAGCTTACCTGAGTATTTTAGAAGATTATCCCCTTTATCTGGACGAGCTTTATGCTTATGAAGTAAAAAGACTGGAGGAAGGGATCAGTTCATCCGATACCTTGATTGATGATACGGTCAGTTCTATCGATTCTTTTCTGGAAAATGATGAGAGTGATTGTATTTTAAGCACAAGCTTTGCGGATCGATTGGCAGCGATTTCTGATCTGTCCGATGAGAAAAAAGAGACCTACCTGAAGGAAAACCAGGCTCTGACGAAAGAGATTCTCTCTGCTTGTCAGGATTATGTGCAAAAAATATCCTCTCTCCATCCCAAAGATGACGAAAGCAAGGAGCGCATCGTCCAAATGGATGGGGGAAGTGAATATTATAATCTTTTGATTCAGCAGGTATGTGGAAGGGACTATTCCTCGGAAGAATGTAAAGAAATTCTTCAAAAAATGTATGCAGATTCCCTGGCAGATTTTCGTTCTTTAAAAGAGAGTCAGCCAGACTTATTTACAGAATATTATAGTTCGATTCCGGAAGAGGAAGAGGCAACAGATATTCTGGAAGATCTTCGAAAAAGCGCTTTGGTAGATTTTCCTTCCATTTCTCAGACAACTTATGAGATTATTGACATGCCAGATGCTTTGGCCAATTATCAAAGTGTGGCTTATTATATGATTCCTCCCCTTGACGGAGATGGTTCACAGACCATCGAGATCTCTGAATGGATGATCGATGGCTCTAATCTGTATGCCACCTTAGCCCATGAGGGTTACCCTGGCCATATGTATCAGACAGTCTATATGTATGAGCATATGATACACCCGATTCAGGCCTGTCTCCGTAATGCAGGATATGACGAGGGCTGGGGATATTATGCCCAGATGTATGGTTATGACCTTATGACTTGGAAGGATCTGGATGAGGATCTGACACAGGCGCTTCAAAGCTTATATAAGGATAATGCCATCATGTCCATCTGTTTATGTGGTCTTAGTGATCTTTATGTGAATGATGAAAATCATACGATGGAGGAATTGGTGGATTGGCTTGAAGATTATGGTATCTCGGAAAGTAATGCAAGCACCATCTATCATTATGTCATCGAGCATCCGACTTCTTATTTTGCCTATGGTATCGGTTATTATGAATTGATGGAACTGAAGGAAAAAGCAGAAGAATCCGAGGATTTTTCTTTGAAGTCATTTCATGAAGATCTTCTGTCCTATGGCTCCTGTCCATTTTCCATCCTGGAGGAAATACTTCAGAAATAAGCGCAGGAATCGCCACAAAATACCATGACCGCATTTATTATGGAAGATTTTGAATTGACATAAATTGCCTTCTTTATGGAACTTTTTGAATTGACATTGAATACATTTACTATGGAAGATTTCAGATAAAGATAGAGCCCTTCCCTAAGGAACATTTTAAGGATAGATATTGTATTTTGGTCAAAAAAATGATAATATAACATGATTACACATTTTTTGAAGCAGAAAGAGAGGGAATTTTTCTATGAAAAATGATGAAAAAATAGATATCAATCTCTTAGACGACATCTCAATCGATGATTTGTCACAAGAAGAAGCCTTTCTCAAAACCTATGAGACTGCACAGAGATATATCAATATTGCTTCTCATATGAAGCAGTATGAAGAACAGGATAAATATTATCATCGTGCCATTGAGCATCTGGAGAAGATTAATACAGATGGTCGTTTTAATGAAGCGCTCAATACTTTAAATCGTACGAAGTTTACGATTCGTGCGCAGGGTAAAGTGGATCTTTATAAGGAAGCATGCATGATCCGTGATAAGTCCAAAACATCACAGGACTATGTTTCTGCCAAGGCTTTGTTTGATCGTATTGCCAAATATGAACCGAAGCATAAGATTCAGGAGAAATGGATCACACCGGAGTTATATGAAGAAGCCATGAAGTGCTCGGATTCCAAAGAGCAGGCTGCCTATTGTGAGAAAATGGCGGATGCAACCGATGCTGCGATCAAGCGTCAGAGCTTATTTGCAAGTATCGCTGTTGTTGTCGTTGTGGCTGCGGTTCTTGTTTTCTCTCGTACCACTGCTTCCCGTCGTCTTTTGGCTTATGCCTTTGATATGGTTGGAAGTTATACCAGTGCTTATCAGAAGTATAATGCAGTATATGAGCGTACCGGAGAAGATGCTGCCTACCAGAGTTATCTGGAAGCTCGTTATAATGCTGCATGTAAGGAATTGAAAGCAGGGGATACAGAAACAGCCTATACTGATTTTTATGCTGTCGCACAGGATGATTACAAAGATTCTCAGGCACAGTTTACTGCAATCGAACTTGAGAATTTAAAGTCTGCTACTTTAAGTGAAGTGGCTATGTTCGCAGGAGTAGAGTGGCGTGCCTTGGATATCGAAGAAGATCGGATTCTTTTGATCAAGGATCATGCGATTGGCTCCACTGCTTTTAATGAGACGGCAGGAGCATGTACCTGGGCTAGTTCTTCCGCAAGATCCTGGCTGAATGGAACTTACCTCAGTGAAAATTTCTTCGAGGAAGAGATTGCTGCGATTCTTGACACAAATATTACTACCGGAGAGAATCCATATTATGCCGGAGTTTCTGCCGGAGAAGCAACAACTGACAAGATATTCTTATTAAGTATAGAAGAAGAAGAGAAATATGTCGATCAGCTTCATGAAACAGAAACCTGTTGGTGGCTGAGAACACCAGGTGCCGCAGAGGGCTCCATGGCTTTTGTTTATCGTGATAAGCAGGTTATGGCTTATGGTTATGATGTGACGAATACAGAAATTACCATGAAGCCAGCCATCTGGGTTTCCTTAAAATAATAGGATTTCAGGGTGAAAAGCAATAAGCCCATTTAAATCACCTCCGGAATGGTTTCCTTAAAATAATAGGATTCCAGGGTGAAAAGCGATAAGACCATTTAAATCACCTCCGGAATGGTTTCCTTAAAATAATAGGATTCCAGGACCAAAAGGACAATTTTCATGATATGTCCGCATAATCATGAATAATTGACCGTGATATCTTTTGACTCTAAGGTCATAATATATCTTCTTGTAAATAAGCAAAAATAACAAAAAACATGCCGCCGGCATGTTTTTTTGTGCTTTCTATGGCAAAAAGAGGGTCCTTGCAAGGACCCTCTTTTGATACTTTTATAAGTGAAATTGATCTTTATCGAGCAAAGGAATCTTTATCGATTAGAATAATCCGGTAATCTTTCCGTCGTCTGTTACATCGATGCCAAAAGCTGCCGGCTTCTTAGGAAGACCAGGCATGGTCATAATTGCTCCGGTCAAAGCTACAACAAAGCCTGCACCGGCATTTACAAATACGTCACGTACTGTGATCTTAAATCCTTCCGGACGACCTAACTTCGTCTGATCATCGGATAAGGAGTACTGTGTCTTAGCCATACATACCGGAAGATTTCCAAAACCAAGATCTGTGAGATTCTTAAGAGTTTTCAGAGCAGCAGGATCAAAATTAACACCGTCTGCGCCATAAATTTCTTTCGCAATGGTTTCAATCTTCTCTGTAAGAGGCATCTCATCCGGATAAAGAACATGGAAATTGCTTTCCTTCTCTTCTAAGGTCTTGACTACTTTTTCTGCTAAAGCAAGACCACCTTCTCCGCCATTTGCCCATACTTCAGATAAGGCAAATTCGCATCCTCTTTCTTCACAGAAATTCTTGATAAATGCATATTCTGCTTCGGTATCTGTCACGAAGGAATTCAGTGTAACGACAATAGGTACACCAAACTTCTGTAAGTTCTCAATATGTTTTTCCAGATTTACGATACCTTTGGCAAGGGCATCCAGATTCTCTGTGGATAATTCTGTCTTTGGAACACCACCATTATATTTTAAAGCACGTACCGTTGCAACGAGTACGACAGCATCCGGTTTCAATCCGGCCATACGACACTTGATATCAAAGAACTTTTCTGCACCAAGGTCTGCACCGAATCCTGCTTCTGTAATCGTAATATCTGATAATTTCAATGCTGCCTTTGTAGCGCGAACGGAGTTACATCCATGAGCGATATTTGCAAATGGTCCACCATGAACAATAGCACCTGTGTGCTCTAAGGTCTGGATCATGTTTGGCTTGATTGCATCTTTTAATAAAGCAGCCATGGAACCTACTGCATTCAGCTGTCCTGCTGTAACCGGCTTACCATCCATATCGTAAGCAACGACGATCTTGGATAATCTTTCTTTTAAATCTGCAATTTTTTCAGCAAGGCAAAGGATAGCCATAATCTCTGTGGCAACTGTAATGACGAAATGATCTTCACGAACAAATCCATCCACTTTACGTCCAAGTCCTACGACAATATTACGAAGGGCACGGTCGTTCATATCAAGACAACGCTTCCAAATGATCTGTCTGCTATCGATACGAAGCTCGTTTCCCTGATGAATATGATTATCGATCAAAGCCGCTAAAAGATTGTTGGCAGAGGTAATTGCATGGAAATCTCCGGTAAAATGAAGATTCAGATCTTCCATCGGCACAACCTGTGCATATCCACCACCTGCTGCTCCACCTTTAATGCCAAAGCATGGTCCCAAAGAAGGCTCTCTTAATGCAACAAGACATTTCTTACCCATCTTATTCAATGCCTGGGCAAGACCGATACTGGTTGTTGTTTTTCCTTCTCCTGCCGGCGTAGGATTGATTGCTGTTACTAATACGAGCTTTCCTTCCGGTTTATCCTTGATGTCTGCTAATAATTCATCGGAAAATTTCGCTTTGTATTTTCCATAAAGTTCTAAATCATCTTCAGAAATTCCATATTTTGCTGCCACATCACGAATAGGCATTAATACAGCTTCCTGAGCAATCTGAATATCTGTTTTCATAGTAACTCCCTCCATAATTCTATACTATATGAACGTGGAAAACGTGACCGCCGACATCTCATTCTTCACTCTTATCAAAAAATCAATCATCTAATCCGCATGTCCTTCGAGTGGGTACAGTTTTTGTAAACTAAGTCAAAGGAGAACACATACCATAGACATATTTTCCGAGCTAAGGCTAAAAAAGGGCAACTTCCATTAAATGAAGTTGCCCAGACGGTCGGCTTAAAACATATGTTTCTTCTGATTACACTGTGTCAATTCACATACCCCGTCAGCAATCAGAATCCTATGTAAAATACATATCATAGAATGAAATCAGTTGTCAACAATTTTTTTCATTAAGACGAAAAGCTGATCTATCCTATTCTTCTTTTATAAAATCGAGATGCTAGATATTAACTAATATCACATTCCTCTTTTATAAGATTGATATGCTAAGATTTTAATGATACATTTGTGAAAGCGAATCTCTATGCCTGAAGTTTCTCGATCGCAGCCTTAATTCTGCTTATCGTTTCTTCTTTACCGATGATCTCCATGATTTCGGTAGCACCACCAGGAGTCATCTGCTTTCCGGATACTGCAGTACGAATCGGCCACATAACCAGACCTGCTTTTATTCCTTTATCCGCTGCATAAGCCTTCAGTAATTCAAAAAGTGCATCATTACTATAGTCTTCCTGTGCTTCTAACATCGGCAGGACATCAGATAAGATCGTAAGAGACTTCTCAGGATTACATTTATTCTTCTTATTATTATACATAGCAATATCATATTCCGGAACTTCTTCAAAGAAGTCGATAATTCCTTTAATATCCGGGAATACTTCGATTCTGGTCTTTACCAATGCTGCAATCTTCTTAAGATCAAAATCCTTCGTGATCACTTCTTTTATATATGGTTCTGCCTTCTCATAAAAGAGATCAAAATCGAGGGCCTTCAGATACTCTCCATTCATCCATTTTAATTTAACCATATCAAATACAGCAGGAGACTTACTGATGTGTTTATAGTCAAAGGCTTCTACCAACTCTTCCAGAGAGAAGATCTCGCGATTATCCGGAGAACTCCATCCAAGAAGTGCTACAAAGTTCACAACTGCTTCCGATAAAAATCCCTGCTCGATCAGATCCTCATAAGAGGAATGACCGGAACGTTTGGACAACTTCTGATGCTCCTCATTGGTGATCAATGGACAGTGAACATATTTTGGTTCTTCCCATCCGAATGCATTATAGAGACGAGTATATTTCGGTGCAGAAGAAAGATATTCATTTCCTCTTACGACATGTGTGATGCCCATCAGATGATCATCGACTACGTTGGCGAAGTTATAGGTAGGGAACCCGTCAGACTTAATCAGGATCATATCATCCAGCTCTGCATTCGGCTGTGTGATATCACCATAAATCTCATCATGGAATGTTGTCTCACCTTCATTCGGAACATTCGCACGAATAACATATGGCATACCGGATGCCAGCTTCTCCTCGATTTCTTCCTTACTCAGGTGGAGACAATGCTTATCATATACACTGATTTCTTTTCCACCAACAACCTGCTTCAAGGTTTCAAGACGCTCATGATCACAGAAGCAATAGTAAGCCTCTCCCTTCTCAATGAGTTCTTTCGCATATTTTAAATACAAACCGGAGTTACAGCGTTCGCTCTGTACATATGGTCCATATCCTTTATCCTTATCCGGACCTTCATCGTGAACCAGACCGGTAGCTGCCAATGTACGATAAATGATAGCCAATGCTTCATCAAAGAAACGTTCCTGATCCGTATCTTCTATTCTTAATATAAAATCTCCACCTTCATGCTTTGCAATCAGATAAGTATATAATGCTGTACGGAGATTACCGACATGCATTCTTCCGGTTGGGCTAGGAGCAAATCTTGTTCTGATCTTTGTCATGGTAAATGTTCCTCACTTTCTATGTATATCTCATAATCAATTACGCCTTTATCGTGAAAGACACGAAAATGATACTGCGTCAAAGATTAATATTCACTGTTTCTATTTTTCACGACTCTCTGATTATAAAATACGAATCATGACAATTCAATCATTTTTCCCAACAAAAAGAAAAAAAATACAAATCAAAGCAAATATTTTGAAAAACAATGTAAATTTATTGGGTCAATCATTTTTTTCGTGGGATTGACGTTACCACGTTATAGGTTTTCTA
>R25__coassemble_221_pt1 | contig 36708 bp, 29 predicted proteins | sample R25__metabat2_low_PE_006 | metagenome-assembled genome bin R25 | reverse complement strand
AGCCGGAGGAATTATGTCCGGAATCCTAAATCCCACAAAATTTGTGATTGAGCCAAGAAAATTACAAAAAATTAACAATATTACTTTTAAAAAACCCTGCCTGATGGTATAATATTGACAATACAATAAAGGGGTGATTCTTTATGATAAAGAAAGAAATGATAGCTATGTTATTAGCAGGTGGTCAGGGTAGCCGTCTTGGCGTTCTTACATCTAAGTTAGCCAAACCTGCTGTTTCTTTTGGTGGTAAGTATAAGATTATCGACTTCCCACTTAGTAACTGTATTAATTCCGGCATCGATACGGTTGGTGTTTTAACACAGTACCAGCCACTTCGTCTGAACCAGCATATCGGTATTGGTATTCCTTGGGATCTGGACCGTAATATTGGTGGTGTTACCGTACTCCCACCATATGAGAAGAGTGAGAATACAGACTGGTATACCGGTACAGCGAATGCCATCTATCAGAATCTTGAGTTTATGGAATATTATCATCCACAGTATGTAGCCGTACTTGGTGGTGACCATATATATAAGATGGATTATGAGCAGATGCTCGATTTCCATAAGAAGAATGATGCGAAGATCACGCTTGCGACCTATGAAGTACCATGGGAGGAAGCCAGCCGTTTTGGTCTGGTCATCACCGATGAGAAGAATCAGATTCTCGAGTTCGAAGAGAAACCACCGGTACCTAGAAGTAATAAGGCTTCCATGGGTATCTACATCTTTGATTATGATGTCTTAAAAGAAGCACTTGAAACCTTGAAGGATCAGCCGGGCTGTGACTTTGGTATGCATGTCATTCCTTATTGCCATAAGAGAGGCGATAAGATCATGGCTTATAATTATCAGGGATATTGGAAGGATGTTGGAACCTTATCTTCTTATTGGGAAGCGAATATGGAATTGATCGATATCATTCCTGAGTTTAACCTTTATGAGGAGTTCTGGCGCATCTATACCAAGAGTGATGTTCTTCCGCCACAGTATTTCTCCGCAGATTCCAAGGTATCCGGATGTATCGTCGGAGAAGGCACCGAGGTATATGGTGAGATTTATAATTCTGTGATCGGTGCAGATGTCACAGTAGAAGAGGGCGCTGTTGTTAAGAATTCCATTCTTATGCAGGGCGTCGTTGTTAAGAAGGGTGCGAAGATTGAGAAGTCGATCATCGCGGAGAATGTTGAGATCGGTGAGAATGCAGAACTTGGCGTATTTGAGGAAGCTCCGAATAAGTACAAAGCGAATGTTTATGCCGGCGGTCTTGTTACAATTGGTGAAGGATCCGTCATTCCGGCCAATGTGAAGATTGGTAAGAACGTTGCAATCGTTGGAAAGACCAGCGCAGAAGATTACCCGGACGGTATTCTTGCAAGTGGCGAATCCATTATCAGACAGTAGAAGGCAGGTGACATAGATGAAGGCTATAGGTATTATTTTAGCAGGTGGTAACAGCAAGAGAATCGGTAAGTTATCCGATAAGAGAGCAATTGCTGCATTACCAATCGCAGGCAGCTATCGTGCGATTGACTTTGCACTTAGTAATATGACGAACTCCAAGATTTCCAGAGTAGCAGTGCTTCCACAGTTTAATGCTCGTTCCTTGAATGAGCACTTAAGCTCCAGCAAGTGGTGGGATTTTGGCCGTAAGCAGGGTGGTCTCTATGTATTTACACCAACCCAGACCAAGGATAATAACTATTGGTATCAGGGTACAGCAGATGCACTCTATCAGAACATCGATTTCATTAAGAAGAGTCATGAACCATATGTGATCATCGCCGCTGGTGATGGCGTATATAAGCTTGATTATAATGATGTCTTGAAGAAACATATCGAGAAGAATGCGGATATTACAGTAGTATACACGAATCTGAAGGAAGGCGAAGACGATCTGACCAGATTTGGTGTCATGAAGTTAGATGAGAATGAGAGAATCATTGATTTCGAAGAGAAACCATTGGTGGCAGAGAGTAGTAATATCTCCATCGGTGTTTACGTGATCCGTAGAAGACATCTGATCGAGATTCTGGAGCGTTGCGCGAAAGAAGATCGTTACGACTTCGTTAAGGATGTTCTGGTTCGCTATAAAGGCGTTCGTAAGATTTATGGCTATAAGATGGATTCTTATTGGAGAAATGTTTCTACCATCGATTCCTACTATAAGACCAATATGGACTTTCTGAAGAAGAATATCAGAGATTACTTCTTTAAGCAGTACCCGGATGTATATTCCAAGGTCGATGATCTTCCGCCAGCCAAGTATAATTCAGGAGCATCCATCAAGAATTCCATCATTTCTTCCGGATGTATCATTAATGGCAAGATTGAGAATTCCGTATTATTTAAGGATGTATATGTTGGAAATAACTGTACCATCAAGAATTCCATCATTTTAAATGATGTATATATCGGAGACGATTCTTATATCGAGAATTGTATCGTGGAGAGTAGAGATACCCTTCGTCCGGGAACCAATTATGTGGGTACACCGGAGGATATCAAGATCGTTGTGGAGAAGAATGTAAGATATATTCTCTAAGTATAGAGATTGATTTTTTTCAGGGGCGTCTGCAGATACTGCTAAGGCAGGATCTGCAGACGTCTTTTTCTCTTGTTGAAGAAGACTTCCACTTCTATAAGTGGGGAGTAACATCCTTGGAAAGTAAATCGAATTTGCTTGATTTGCATTCTTATGATATATTAATATTTTATGATACGTGTGAGTCTATGACCTAGCAAGATCGCCAAGCATACAGAGTAAAAGTGAGTACGATTGGAGGAGGGCCTCGCAGAGCACATGGTATGCTCTGTGGGTAAAATGCGTTTCATACCCTGTGGGAAAAGAAGAATCGTCGGAGGATGTCCATGAACACGAATAAAATTTTTGCAAAAGTATTTCAATTCTTTCGCCATTTTAAGGTGAAGAAGAATAAAATTACCCTGATTGAAAAACTGAATACCGGAGGAACCGGAAGTCTTTATGCAATCCGTCACGAGTGTAAGAAGCGTGGCTTAGACTACGACTTTCATATTATTTCCTATAAAGACTATGAGATGAAATTCTCCAATCTGTTTGGCTTGATCCGACTTTTCTCCAGTAAGGTCTATCATCTGGCAACCTCATCCTATGTCTTTTTGAATGATAATTTTATTCCTATGGCTTATATGGACTTTGATCCTGAGGTCACCATCGTGCAGTTATGGCATGGCATGGGCTCCTATAAGAAGTTCTGCGCTTCTTCCGAGAAGGATCCGGAGATTCTGAAGCTGATCAAGGACGTGAATCGTCAGGTGACTTGTATTTTAGCTAGCTCCGAGAATATTCGTGAGAATTACGCCGAAGCTTTCTGTGTACCCAAGGAGAAGGTGCAGGCCATCGGCTGTCCGCAGGCCGATTATTATTTCCGTAAGCATAATCTGAAGAAGTGGAAGGAGGAATTGTGCCAGCAGTATCCTTCCATGCGTGGAAAAAAATGGATCCTCTATGCCCCGACCTTTCGTGGGGATGAGAAAAGAGATCGGGAGCTTCTGGAGCATTTCGACTTCGATGCATTCCAAAGAGAACTGGGGGATGAGTATTGTCTTATGGTGCGGCTTCATCCACAGATTCATAATAGTGTAGTATCGGACCATGTCATTAATATGACCAACTATCCCAATGTTCGTAAGCTGGAATGTATGAGTGATATGCTGATCGCGGATTATTCCTCCATTGCGGTGGAGTATGCCCTGCTTGGTCGTCCGATTCTCTTATATGCCTTTGATAAGGATTGGTATCTGAAGGAGGACCGGGGTTTTTATTTTGATTTTGAAACATATGCCCCAGGTCCCATTGCCACTTCCATGCAGGAACTGATCACGGACATTAAGGAGGAGAAGTGGGATCTGCAAAAGGTAGATGCCTTTGCCCATCTGCACAATGATTTCTTTGATGATCAGTCAGCAAAGAGGATCGTGGATCATTTCTTAGGATAAAGGATCCAAGGAAAATGGAAGCAGTTTTTGAAAGAGTATAGAGGAAAATGTGATGTTTCAGGAATGGATCGATGCCTTTCGCTCTCGTTTCGGAGCCAGGGCAGACGACGAAGGAGAAATTATGAAGATTATCGTAGGTTTGGGAAATCCAACCGATCAATATAAAGGAACCCGTCATAACATCGGTTATATGGCCATAGATAAGATCGCCGAGGCCAATCAGATCAATATCAATCAGCATAAGCATAAGGCCTTGGTTGGTGCAGGTTTTGTGGGGAGCGAGCGTGTTCTTTTGGTGAAGCCGCTGACCTATATGAACTTAAGTGGAGAGAGTGTGCGCGCGGTCGCTGATTTTTATAAAATTGCATTGGAGGATATTCTGATCATCTATGATGATATCAGTTTAGAGCCGGGTAAGCTTCGCATCCGTAAGAAGGGGAGCGCCGGTGGACATAATGGAATCAAGAGTATTATTCAGCATATGGGCGGTGATAGCTTCCCGAGAATCCGGGTCGGTATCGGCGGAGAGAGACATCCGGGTATGGATCTGGCAGATTATGTCTTAGGTCATTTTACGAAAGAGGAAATGGTCGTCATCGATGAGGCCTTGGAGAAGGCAGAAAAGGCAGCGGAGCTGATCATGCAGGATGACATTGATAGCGCCATGAATCTCTATAATGCCAAGAAAGAGAAGAAAAAGAAAGAAAAGAAAAAGGTGGAGAAAGAGACCGAAGATCGGATAGAACATCCGTCAGAAAGGGAAGAAAAGGCCGAAGACAAGAAAGAAAAGACCCAAGACAAGAAAGAAAATATAGCAGAATCAGAAGAAAAAGCAAGCGACAGTAAGTCGCTAATCGAGTAGCAGACTTGCAAAAATACATCGAGGATAGAAGAAGTAAAAGGATCGAAGCAGGAAAACGTTCCGTCAGAGAATCAAGAAGATCGAAGAAAAAAAGCAGAATGGAGGGATTAGATGCGAGCGCTGACAGAGCCATTGAAAAAGTATGATATATATCTGAAGATTGAAAAAGCCATGCAGGAGCATCGTTATCCGATTCAGGTTTCCGGCTGTGTGGATTCGGAAAAAGCTCATCTAATCTGTAATCTGGGACAAAGCGCTCCTTGTCGTCTGATCCTTACCTACCGCGATGAGAAGGCCAGGGAACTCTATGAGGATCTAAGCTTCTTTGATCCGAATACCGTTCTTTATCCATCCAAGGATATTTTATTTTACAGTGCGGATATCCATAGTAATCAGGTGGTAGAGAAGCGCATGGAGATTCTCAAGCGTTTGTCCGCCGGTGATGCCCTTACCGTGGTAGCTTGCCTGGATGTGGTGATGGAGAAATTGATTCCGTTTCAAGCCTTCGAATCAGAGTGTCTGACCATTAATTATGATTCCAGAATCGAAACACCGGCCCTTAAGAAGAAATTGGTGGAGATGGGCTATGAGAGTAATGGTCTGGTAGAGAAAGCAGGAGATTTTTCCATTCGTGGGGATATCATTGATATCTTTCCTCTGACGGAAGATGCGCCGATCCGTATCGAGCTCTGGGATGAAGAGGTAGATCAAATCAAGTCTTTTGACGTGGATAGTCAGCGAAGCATCGAGGATTTGAAGGAGATTATGATCTATCCGGCTTCCGACATGATCCTGACCAATGATCGTATCCTGGATGCGGTAGGTAAGATGAAGGCCGATTATAAGGAGCGGGAAAGCTTTTTTAAGAGTCAGAAGCAGCATAAGGAGAAGGAACGTCTGCGTAAGATGGTGGAGGATGCCACTTCCAACTTAAGCTCTTTTGGTACCGCGCTGGGAAATGAAGCTTTGCTTTCTTATTTCTATGAGGAGACGGAGTCTCTGCTGGATTATCTTCCACAGGATACGATGATTTTTATCGATGAGCCACACCGAAGTGTGGAGCGTGGTAAGGTCTGTGAGCAGGAATTTCTTATGTCCATGGACAGCCGTCTGGCAGGCGGCTATATTTTGCCAGGACAGGCGGATCTTTTGTATTCCTTTGAGGATACTTTGGAGGCCTTGAAGAAGCGTCCCATTTTCTTAATAGAGGATATTCTTACCAACTGTGAAGAACTCCCTTCCATGACTTCCTTTCCGATGCAGACGAAGTCCATTTATTCTTATAATAATAGCTTTGAAATGCTGGTGAAGGACTTAAAAAACTGGAGGAAGCAAAAGTATCAGATGGTTCTTATGAGTTCTTCCAAAACCCGTGCGGAGCGTCTGGCCGATGATTTAAGACAGTATGATCTGGCAGCATATTATGCGGCAGATTATGATCGCAGCATCGCAGAGGGAGAAATCATGGTCCTTGCAGGGCGTCTTAGCAATGGCTTTGAGTATCCCGACATTCATTTTATTGTCTTGACAGAGAAGGACATTTTCAAGGAGAAGAAGAAAAAATCCCATCGTAAGTCTTCTAATTATAAAGGGGAGAAGGTGCAGTCGCTCTCTGATCTGAATATCGGAGATTATGTGGTACATGAGAAGTACGGTCTTGGTATCTATCATGGAATCGAGAGCATTGAGACCGATGGCATTACCAAGGATTACATCAGCATCGAGTATCAAGATGCCAGCAGTTTCATGTTCCCGGCTTCCCAGCTGCATATGATTCAGAAGTATGCCAGCGCTTCGACCAAAAAACCGAAACTGAATAAGCTAAATGGAACGGAATGGGAGAAGACCAAGACCAAGGTCCGTTCCCGCGTGCAGATCGCGGCCAGGGATTTGGTTCAGCTCTATGCCCATCGTCAGACAGGAAATGGCTATCAATTCGGTCAGGATACGGTATGGCAGCGGGAGTTTGAGGAACTCTTCCCTTATGAGGAGACGGAGGATCAGCTTCATGCCATCGAGGATACCAAGAGTGATATGGAGAGCCCCAAGATCATGGATCGCCTGATCTGTGGTGATGTGGGTTATGGTAAGACGGAGGTGGCCATTCGTGCGGCCTTTAAGGCGGTGCAGGATAGCAGACAGGTGGCCCTTCTGGTACCAACGACCATCTTAGCCCAGCAACATTACAATTCCTTTAAGGAGCGTATGGAGCATTATCCGGTGGAGATTCGTATGCTGTCCCGTTTCTGTACAGCCAAGGAAACCCGTGAGATCATCGAAGGGCTTCATAATGGCTCCATCGATATCGTCATTGGCACCCATAAATTATTATCTGCCAAGGTGCAGTTTAAGCAGCTGGGTCTCTTGATCATCGATGAAGAACAGCGTTTTGGTGTCAAACAAAAAGAGAAGATTAAAGCAGTAAAGAAGGATGTGGATGTGCTGGCTCTATCCGCCACACCGATTCCAAGGACTCTGCATATGAGTCTGGCAGGAATCCGTGATATGAGCCTCCTGGAGGTTCCGCCGGTGGATCGTCGTGCCGTACAGACCTATGTCTTAGAGTATAATGAGGAGATGGTCCGGGAAGCGATCGAGCGAGAGCTGGCCCGTAACGGACAGGTTTATTATGTATATAATCGTGTCAATACCATCGAACAGGTGGCAGAGAATGTCAAGCGTCTGGTGCCGGATGCCAATGTGGAATATGCCCATGGTCAGATGAGTGAGCGCGAACTGGAGCGTATTATGATGGACTTCATCCATGGAGAGATCGATGTTCTGGTATCCACGACCATCATTGAAACCGGACTGGACATCCCCAATGCCAATACCATGATCATCCATGATGCACAGAATTTTGGCCTATCCCAGCTCTATCAGCTGCGTGGCCGTGTCGGCAGATCCAAGCGAACCGCCTACGCCTTTTTGATGTATCAGCGTAATACCATCCTGCGGGAAGAAGCGGAAAAGCGACTCAAGGCCATCCGTGAATTTACGGATCTGGGAAGTGGTTTTAAAATCGCCATGCGAGACCTGGAGATTCGTGGCGCCGGTAATCTTCTCGGTGCGGAGCAGTCCGGCCATATCGAGGCCATCGGCTATGATCTATATTGTAAGATGTTAAATGAAGCCGTACTGGAATTAAAGGGTGATCTTAAGGAGGAGGAATCCTGGGAATCCTCCATTGATCTTTCCGTCAATGCTTATATTCCATCGACCTATGTGCGGAATGAAAGCCAGAAATTATCCCTTTATAAACGGATTTCTTTTATAGAAAATGAAGAGCAAAGAGATGATATGATCGACGAATTACAGGACCGCTATGGCAATATTCCTCCATCTCTTTTGCGGCTGCTGGATGTGGCCCTGCTTCGAAATAAAGCGAAGAAGTCCAAGGTGACCTTGATTGAACAAAGAGGATTCCAGATACGTTTTGTTTTAAAGCCAAATGGAAGCATTGATTTTCAGAAGGTGCAGTTATTCTTAGATGCTTATCCGAGGAAGATGAAGATTGCGCCGGCCAAGGAGCCGACCTTTGTCTATGATGCCAAGGGCGTTGCCAAGAAGGATCTTCTGGATGTGGTTTCCGCCATCGTGGAGCATCTAAAAATGGTGACAGCCCCGGATGGAGAGGAAGCTTTGGAAAGTTAGATGGGATGGTGGGCTTACTGCGTCCATTTTCAGACCATGGACTCACGCGTATCATGAAAAATGCTATTGGAATTTTTGCAAAAGTATACTATAATAGTTTACGATTGTGTTTATTATAGAATGATTTAAGCATGATAGACAGATCAAAGAAGTCAGATGTCTTATGACTTCAGCTTCATAAGATAGAAGATAGATAGGACAGATTGATAACGGAGGTTTTTATGAGAAGATTTGTAAAGAAAGCTGCAGCTCTTACTATGGCATGCACTATGGCTGTTGGTATGATGACAGGATGTTCCACATCCAAGGATTTGAAGACACAGAATGGCAGCAAGGTATTATTCAGTTATGATGGTGTGGATGTTACCTTGAAGGAAGCCTGGATCTATGCGAATATGTCCAAGGCGCAGTATGATTATTACTATGGTATGTACTATGGTACCGATTTCTGGACGACACAGATCGGAACCAGTGAGGACGGAGAACCGGTATTATTTGAGGATAATGTGAAGTCTCAGATCGTGGCTCAGATCAAGGAGATCATTGTTCTTAATAATAAGGCGGAAGAATATGAAGTGGAATTAACAGATGACGAGAAGGAAGAATGTGCAGATTATGCCGAGGAATTTGCTAAGAGCACAGAAGGTTCTCAGATTCTTAAGGATTGTGGCGCTTCTGAAAGTGATATGGCTGAGATCTACGAGAAGAATAAGATTGCTTCTAAGGTTCAGCAGGCAGCCGTTGCCGATGTTGATACGGAGGTCAGTGATGACGAAGCGCGTGAAACTACTATAGCACGTATTGTCTATGCCACCACGAAAACAGATGATGACGGTGCAACCGTTGATATGACAGAGGAAGAAAAAGCGGAAGCCTTAAAGACAGCACAGGCTGCCCTTGCAAAGATTCAGGCTGGAACTTCCCTTGCAGATGTTGCTTCTGAAGCAGAGTATGAGAATACAAGCGAAACCTTCGCTGCAGGGGAGTCCGAAGAGGGCGAGGCTTTCGAAGCGAAGTTAGCCGACATGAAGGATGGCGATCTCATGAGCGAGGTTATGGAATGTGATAACGGATATGTTGTTGCTCAGCTCACTGCTTACACCGATCGTGATGCAACAGATTCCAATAAGGAATCCATCGTTTCCGAGAGACAGCAGGAAGCTTTCTATGATCTTTATGATGAATGGACCAAGGATCTCGAAGCAGATTGGGATTACGATGAGGATGTCGATCAGGAACTCTGGGCAGAGGTTGTTCTTCACGAAGAGGATTCCACTGCAACAGAAGCGGTAGAAGAGACAGAAGCCTCCACGGAGGCAGCGGCAGAGGCCAGCACACAGCAGTAAGATGATATCAATTGACGGCAGGATTTCATGGATGAGATCCTGCCGTTTTTTTTGATACGCCTGAGTTGCTTCAGCAACGGAACAATTCCGAAAGTGTGTCATTTCCTGTGGAACATCGCATGTCGCATGGAAGTTTATTCTGATACGCGTGAATCCACAGTATCAAGGAATGCAGATATCCTTCCCAAAAGTTTACAAAATTCTGACGGTTTTTCAAAGATTCTGTGTAATTCCCCTCATAATAGAAAAAACATGTTATGATTAGAAATATATCGGATGAAATTACATGATTTTATCGGAAAGAAAGATTCCTTTCCCCGAGGAATCAAGCAGAAAGTGGTTTATCGAAGTGTGGAAGAAAAATAAACCAATCAAGTAATAAAAAAATCGAGGAAACATTGAGAAAGATAAGAGGAAGAAAGCGGGAGGAAATCTATATGAATATTTCATTTTATCTTATACCCAAAAGCGAAGTTTGTTATATTCACGAAGAGGATACGGTAGGGCATGCCCTAAGAACGATTCGTGAGAAAGGTTTCTCTGCTGTGCCGGTGATCAATAAGGACGGAGAGTACCGGGGAACAGTGACAGAAGGAGACTTTCTTTGGGCCTTGACCCAGGATTATCAGACTGATTACGAATCCATGAAGAAGACCAGTGTGATGCGCCTTCGTAAAAAATGGGATTATAAACCAGTGAGCATCGATGCCAGAATATCGGAATTGGATGAATATATTATCAATCAGAACTTTGTACCGGTGGTGGATAGCCGTGGCATCTTCATTGGAATTATTACCCGTAAAGTGATCCTTACAGAACTGCTGAATAAGCAAAAGGAAGGACAGGAGGATAAGGCTTCCTGAAATGGAAGCGAATTGGACTTGGACATAGATTGAAAAATATGCCGTCATATTTATCATGACGGCATATTTTATGCGTTCTACCTTTTCTGCTTGATCATATCCCAGGCCTGATACATCATTTCCTCGGTCACCCTATAAGGATAGTGTGCGATATCGGACATGTCCGGGATGCGAGTGATGGTTTCCTTAAACTGCTCTTCCGTGATCTCAATCTCTTCGATGGATACCGGAAGACCGATGCTCTTGTTGAATGCATAAATTTTTTCGAATTCATCCATCCAGCCGTCTACTGCCAAAGCAAATAAGATACCAAATCCCACAACTTCTCCGTGCAGATGCTTTTCTTCGATGACCGGATATTTGGTCAATGCATAGAAGATGGCATGGGCCAATCCGCTGTTATAATCCGGTGTGAAATCTCTGGTAAGGAAGATGGAAGCAATTCCTGTCGTAACGATGATCGAGAGCACCAGCTGCTCTAAGGCGTAGGAAGAAAGGTGATTTTTGTGGTCCTCGTATCCCTGCTTACCATATGTTAAAATCGGATCCTTACATAACTGACTGACATTGACACCCATGGCAGTAAAATGTGGTAATTCTTCGCCACGGGAAGAGATTCTGGCTTCATAATATTTGGCATAGGTATCACCGATGCCGGCCCACATATACTGGCAAGGAGCCTGTGCAATGATTTCCGTATCGATAAAAGCATGCATGACCGGACGGATGAAAAAGTGAGGCTTTAAAAAACTGCCATCCTCATGATACATGATGGAAACGGAAGTGGTTGCGGCACAGTTGGAGGCAATGGTAGGGAAGGAAAAGATCGGTTTATCATCTTCGATACAGAGACACTTACAAGTATCGACGGCCTTACCACCGCCAACGGCAAAGACCATATCACATTCCTTGTAGCTAGGAAGCTGGCGAAGACGTTCCACGGTCTTGTAGGTGCAGTCCTTTCCATAGATTTCCACTCCGATGATCTCCAGATCACTGTCTTTTATATATTTTCTGATTTTATTCTCTGCTGCAGCCAATCCCTTGCGGCCACCGATCATAAGGACCTTCTTACCATAGTCTTTACATACATTTGCAATCTTATCATAGATGTGATCGCCGATGGAATAGCTTGGCAGATGCATCTCATAATTATTTAATTTCATGATAATCCCCCTTCTTTACGAATTCTTCGTATCAAATCTGGTTGCGATCATATGGATGATATAAGGAATCAAAATAACCGGAATCTCCAGATAAGCCAGAAAGCCATAAGCCTTAGAAACTAAGGTTAAAAGGCCAAACTGGGCGATCGCAAAATCGATGATACAGCAGATCAGTGCCACCAGGATCGTCTTCATGGATGGTCTGCCACTTCTGGCTTCCTGCTGTCTTTCCTGATTGGTCTGGATATAGGAACTGACACGTTTTACCATAGCTGCCACCATATTTACTGCGGTGGAGATGGCGCCAAGGATGATCAGGATAGAGATCAGTGGCAGCATAAAGGAAGCCCCTACTCCCTTTTGTACCATAAATAAAGTAGGAACACTTTGCTCTGCGATTTCCGGATCATTACATATGGTTAGAAGACCGAGAGCAACCAAAAGCATCATCAAGGCATTGATGATAAATCCGACGAACATACTCTTCTTTGCGTCCTTTGCTTCCTCAAAGGTCTCCGCATGCTGCACGAAAACAGCAATATTGATCAGCTGGAAGGTTCCGTAAAGGAAAGCATAATAGAATGCGGTTTTGGCTGAGATATTTAAAGCAGCCATGGAATGAATGGTATCCGCGATTCTGGAAGTACCGACCGCGATATTTGGCAGGTAAACCACCAAAAGACCAAGGATGATCAGAATCGATAAGACAGATGCCACCTTACGGACCAGATTGGTGCCAAAGATAGAAACCACAAAAATAAAGACACCGATGATGATGGTACAGAGGAAATATGGAAGTCCGGTTACGGTGGAGAGGGTAGCACCGCCTGTGGCAAAAGCAACGGCAGGAGCAAGGCACATGGTAACCAGATAAATCACTTCAAAGAGATTGGAAAAAACCGGTGCAAAGCGTCCGTAAAATAAATCATTGTAGGAACGATAGTCATAGACCTCATGCTTTCTGGCAAAATGAAGGGCATAAGCGAAGAAGATGGCATCGTAGGCCATGGCTAAAATCGGAAGAATCAGACACCATGCACCATATTTTGCGAAGTAACTATATAACTGGGCACCGGAAGCAAAGCCGCCTCCAAAATGTGTGGTGAACCATATGAAAGCCACTCCCATGATGGAGGAGAAGGCGAAGGATTGTTTTTTCTTATTCATAAATAATGACTCCTTTCAAAAAAATCGGATGCTCACACCGGTGATGTTCTTCCCTGGTGGAATTGTAAAATGCCTAAGCATGCAAGAAAAAGGTTCTGCGGGAATTATATCATATCATAGAATGATATTTTCTGAAAAAAGGTCTTCTTTTAATGAAAAAAGAGAATTACCTCATAAGATAAAGTTATGACAAAACCCTTTTTGTGCAGCTGCTTTTGCACAAGGCATGCCCTTTGGGTGAGCAAGAAAGGAATTCCTGCACAAATTCTTTGCTATTTTTCAGTTGCTACCTATTCTTTGTCTGCTATATAATGGATAAATAACAAGGATGCAAGATGCATCGCTCCACAAGGGATAATACGCCTTTTACCCGAAAGGCCTGCCTTGTGCAGGAATTGCATCGCTGCAAGCAGTTTGAGCTACCATGCTTTCCATCATACACGGATGATAAAGATACTGATTAGGAGGTTGTCATCATCGATGAATACGATACCCATTATAGATATGCATTGCGATACCATTTCTGTGATCCATGATCGTCGGATGCAGAAGGAAACCATAGGATTGCGCCGGAATTTCCTGCACATTGATCTGGAGCGGATGAAATCATCCGGCTATATGTGCCAGAATTTTGCCTTGTTTACTTATTTGGGGAACTGGAATGGTCTGGGTGGCCCTTATGCCGCCAGTGAGGTCAAAGAACAGTATGAAACACCCTATGATTATGCCCTCGCACTTTCCCACACATTGGATCAGGAATTGGAAGAGAATGGGGATTGGATCCGACCTGCTCTTACCGGTTCTCAGATTGAGGAGAATTTTAAGCATGGTTTCCTGTCAGGTCTGAAGACGGTGGAAGAGGGTGCCATTTATGCCGGGGATCCCGAGCGACTGAAAGCGCTCTATGAGAAAGGGGTCCGTATGACCACCTTGACCTGGAATTTTGAAAATGATCTGGCTTATCCGAATCGGGTGAATCTTCAGAATGGAGAGGTAACCGTGGATGATCAGCATGGCTTAAAGCCAAAGGGCCGGGAACTGGTGGAATATTGTCGGGAGCTGGGTATCATCGTGGATATCAGTCATCTAAACGACGGTGGTATTATGGATCTCTTTGATATCTATGGTAAGAAATATCCCATCCTTGCCAGTCATTCCAACGCCAGGGCAGTGGCCTCCCACCCGAGAAATCTGACGGATGAGATGTTAAGGAAGCTGGCGGAATGTGGTGGCGTGACCGGCATTAATTTCTGTGCGGCATTTTTAAATGACAGAGAGGATCCTGTGGCTCGTATGGAGGATATGGTGCGCCATATTCGTCATATCGAGCAGGTGGCCGGCATCGAATCCATCGGCTTAGGCAGTGATATGGATGGCATACAAAATGACATGGAGCTTGAGGATAGCAGAGGCATGCAGAGTCTGGCTCAGGCCTTGGAAACAGCCGGCTATACGATCGGCCAGATTGAAAAGATATTCTACGGAAATGTTTTGCGTGTCTACAAGGATATCCTGGGATAAGAATCGCTCCTGTGACTTATGGTGTTCTGATACAGACGGAAGGATATTACAGGGCATGATATGTGTTTTGGTATGTAGAATCAAAGGAAAGAAAAAGGAGAAATTATGGCAGATTTACCGGAAAGATTTCTGGCCACCATGCGGGAAATCTTAGGAGAAGAATATGAAGAATTTTTATCGGAGTTTGATGATCGGCGTCATTATGGTCTCAGGCTGAATACCGCAAAGATTTCCAAAGAGGAATTTGAGAAGATCGCACCCTTTCACCTGACCCCCATTCCCTGGATCGAGAATGGCTATTTTTATGAAAAGGAAGATAATCCGGCAAGACATCCCTTCTATGCAGCCGGCTTATATTATCTGCAGGAACCCAGCGCCATGACACCTGCCTCCAGGCTTATGGTAGAGCCGGGAGATCGGGTGCTGGATTTATGTGCTGCGCCGGGTGGTAAAGCTACGGCCCTTGGAGCGGCCTTGAAAGGCCAAGGCCTCCTGGTCGCCAATGATATTAATACAGCCAGAGCCAGAGCCTTGCTTCGTAATCTGGAATTATTCGGCATTCGTAATTCCTTTGTGACCAATGAAGCGCCTCATGATCTGGTGGATAAGTTCCCGGAATATTTTGATAAGATCATGGTGGATGCTCCATGCTCCGGAGAGGGTATGTTCCGCAAGAATCCCATGGTAGTGGATGCCTGGCTGGAAAAGGGGCCGGACTATTTCTCTAATCTGCAGAAGGATATCATCGTGAATGCAGCGGATATGTTAAAAGCAGGCGGATACCTGTTTTATTCCACTTGCACCTTTTCCCCTCTGGAAAATGAATCGACCATCACACATTTGCTGAAAGAGCGTCCGCAGATGCAGGTGATTCCCATGAAGGAGTATGAGGGCTTTTCGGAGGGGCTTACTTCTTTCGATGGCCTGGAATTTGACCCTTCCTGTAAATTAAGCAGAAGAATCTGGCCACATCACATGAGCGGAGAAGGTCATTTCTTAGCTCTGCTATATAAGAGGACCGAGGCAGAGCTGGAGGAAGAAAAAGAAGGATGGGAATCCTTTGCTCCTCGGAGAAATCCAATGGAAGAGAAAAATCTCACAGAAGCATTGCCAGGGGAGGAATCGGAGGATGCGAGCAAGCTTTCCGACAGAATCTGGACCAAAGAGGATGTGGAGGATACTCTCGATAGAAAAGCCTTAAAGAAGTTAAGAAAAGCGGAGAGGAAGGCGGCAAAAAAGGCGCAAAAATATGCGGTTTCTTCTGTAGAAGACAGATTTGTCGGCAGAGATCGAAGAGGAGCTGGAAAGGGAAGCATCAGCAAAGGAAAATCCGGCAAGAATCGTGCCTCTGCTTCCGGAGAAGAATGGGCACTTCTTCGTGACTTCTTCTCTCTTATTCAAGGACCATTGGCAGAATTACTGGATGAGGATCATATCGATATCCGTGGCGAAAAGGTATATTTCGTTCCACAACGTGATTATGAGAATAAGGGAATTCATTTTCTAAGAAATGGAGTCTATCTGGGAGATCTTAAGAAGAATCGCTTTGAGCCATCCCAACCATTTGCTCTGATTCTTTCCAAAGATACTTATATTCATTGCATTAATCTGTCTCAGGATGATGACAGACTCAAGGCTTATCTCCATGGGGAGACCCTGGAGCTTGGGGATATTCTTGATGCGAGCAGACAGGAGGAATGTGGAGTAGCTGCCAATAAAAAAGCTGCCAATAAAATAGATGCCAACAAAAAAGCTGTCATAAAAGAAACTGTCCAAAAAGAATATACTAAGTTTGAAAATGGATGGTATCTGCTTTTGGCGGACGGCTACCCTTTGGGGTTCGGTAAACTGGCCGGAACAACCCTTAAGAACAAGTATCCACCAGGCTGGAGACAGAATATATGATAGATTTCATTTAAATGCTATGAAGTAAGACAGCTGGAAGGAATAAAAAAATGCCATGTCCGGACGACGAAAGAAATGTCGCAGTAACCTTTTCTCCGCTCTTTTATGGAGCGGAAGAAAGTATTACTGCGACATTCCTTTTTTGTACAATATTATTATTAAGTAGAAGAGAGAAAAATTTTTACTTTTGTTACCTTGTATGCAGAATAACGTGCCATAGGACGTTATTCTGCTTTGTTCGTTGATGGTTCAAATGAATCGTTACATTTGCTTTGTTCGTTGATGGTTCAAATGAATCGTTACTTTTGATTACTCGTTGATGATTTTCACTAATTTTTCTGCAGTATCTGCAACAGCCTGTGTTGCCTTTAAGCTTAAATTGATAACCTGTGTTTCCATATGATTCTTCTCATAAGCTTCACCAAATGTGGAGATGAAAGCCTTACGTAGGTCAGAACCGTAGTTAACTTTTAATAAACCTAATCTTCTGCATTCCTGAATGATACCAAAGTCAATACCGCTGCCACCGTGCATTACCAGTGGAACCGGAGATTTTCCTACCAATACCTTTAATAATGGTAAGTCAACCTTTGGAGTTGCTTCTAAGCCATGAACATTACCTACGGAAACTGCAAGTAAGTCACAACCGGAACGTGTTACGAAATCATAGACTAATTCAGGATTGGTCTTTGCATCTGCTTCATTATAATCTTCATCTTCTTTTCCACCGATACAACCTAACTCTGCTTCTACCGGTACATTATAGAAGTGACAGTATTCTACACATCTTTTAACTTCCTTAATATTATCTTCATAATCCAGATGGGAAGCATCGATCATAATAGAAGTAAATCCTGCATTAACACATGCCTTTACATCTTCGTAGGATTTACCATGATCTAAGTGTAAACCGATTGGTGTATCGCTGTTGGCCAGAGCTTTTCTGGTTAAGTATGCGATGGTTTCAGGATCGGATAAACGAAGATTATTGGAAGAAATCTGGATGTATCCAGGAAGACCAGCCTGATTTAAACCTCTGGCGATACCATAAGTCATCTCCAGGTTTGTGGTATTAAAAGCAGGTAACATGAGACCTCTTTCTTTAGCGTAGTTCATAAGATCAAATCCGTTCGCGATTTTCATTTTTCAGGATCTCCTTTCCTTTTCTATATTTAATTATGAATGCTTTGCCCGGATGTAAGAGCATCCGGTAACCTCCTGCGGAAGATTGTGGAAATCACTTTCTTTCCTGCATCTCCTTTGCATGGCTACATTATAGAAGAAAACCCCTGCAAAAAAATTTCATAGACTTCGTTTGAAATTACGCAAATTTCATCAAACTTTGCGTAAAGAACTTCGTGCAATTCTTTGTGAAACGCTTAAAAAAGATTGCACGATTTTTCATGAAAACATTGCGCAAAGAAATTGATGCAAAAAGCAAAATATTTGCGCAAGAGGGAACGAAAAGGCTTGTGAAAATCGGACCCGATCCGATGCTATACTCCAGGTACAAGATGAAACGCAACAAACGAACAGGAGGAACAAAGGTATGAGCGTGAAAATTATTGCTGTATCCCATGGTAAGTTTTCCGAAGGTCTGGTAGATAGTGTTCAGATGTTAACAGGCCAGCAGGAAAATCTGGTATATTACGGATTATTTCCGGAGCAGACAGTTGATGTATTAAGAGAAAAGCTGAAAGCAGAGTTGGAAGCAACACCGGAAGATATGGAAGTTCTTTTCCTCTCCGATGTATTCCATGGAAGCCCATTCAACACTATCGTTGATCTGATGAGAGAATTTAAATTCTACCATCTTACAGGAATTAATCTTCCACTGGCAGTGGTAGTGATGATGGACCGTTATATGGAAATGTCAGCCGATGAGATCTGCAGACATCTCATGGAAGAAGGACCAGGAACTATTATGTATGTAAATGATATGTTCGATGCAGACGCATCTGATGAAGAAGACGAGGAGGAAGAATAATGAAAAATATCGTATTAGCAAGAGTAGATGACAGATTAATCCATGGCGAAGTTGTTTCCGTATGGACCCCTAGCTTAAATGTAAACCGTATTATCATCGTAGACGATGAAGTTGCAAAAGATGATTTCAACAAACGTGTCATCAAAGCTTTAGCACCGAATGGTGTAAAATGTAACGTTTATTCCGTAGAAAGAGGAGCAGACATCCTTCAGAGACCATCCAAAGAAGCAAGTGAGAAGATCATGGTTCTTACCAAAACTCCAATCACCTACGCAAGAATGGCAGATCTCGGCTGTACCTTTGAAGCAGTAAATCTTGGAGGCATGGGCCTTCGTGGAGAAAGAACTCCATTTATTAAAAATGTAGCATGTTCTCCAGCTGAAATCGAATCCATCAAACACCTCATGGATAAGGGTGTTCATGTTTACTATCAGCTGGTTCCGGAACAGCAGGTAATCGAAGCAAAGGATTACGTATAAAGTAATCTTGCGATAAAAACCCCAAAATATTTCAATTACATAAGGAGGAGAAAAGATGGGAAATATAAGTTTAATCCAGGCAGCCCTTTGTGGAGTAATTTATTGGCTTGCTGTTGGTAACTTACCATTCGTCGGCCTTTGGTCCTTACAGAGACCATTGGTTTGTGGAGCACTTACAGGATTGGTTTTAGGACATCCGGTAGAAGGTGCAGTCATCGGTGCAACCATCAACTTAGTTTACTTAGGATTTATGTCCGCCGGCGGTTCTATGCCAGCAGATATGGGTCTTGCCGGAGTACTTGGTACAGCATATGCCATCTGTGGTGGCTTAGATGCAGATACTGCTTTAGCAATCGCTGTTCCAATCGGTATCCTTGGTACCATCGTATGGGCAGGCCGTATGACATTTGACTGTGCATTCGTTCACATGGCAGACAAATACATCGAAAAAGGTGAGTTCCACAAGATCTGGCGAGCAAATGTGCTCTTCCCACAGATCATGTGCTTCTGTATGACAGCAATCCCATGTACCTTAGCAGCATACTTCGGTGCTAACTACATTTCCAATATCCTTGATCTCTTAAGCGGTCGTGTATTAACCGTATTCCAGATCATCGGTGGTTTAATGCCTTGTCTTGGTATTGCTATCACATTACAGTATATCTACAAAGGAGAATCCAAGATCTTCTTATTCGCAGGTTTCTTACTTGCAGTATATTCCGGTTTACCACTGTTAACACTTGGTATTATCGCATTATTAGTAGCAGTTGTTTACGTACAGGTTACAGATAACCAGGCACCAGCAGCAGCAGCAGCTAATGGCGCTTCCGCAGCTTATGACGATGAAGATGATGAGGAGGACGACTAATATGGAAAATAAGAAAAGCTTAATTCCGAAATCTGCCTTGATTAAAGCATGGCTCGTTTGGGAAACATTCCCTCAGACATGTTACAACTATGAAAGAATGATGGGACAGGTTGTTGCCCATATGTTCTCTGTAATTATTAGCTTCTTATATAGTGAAAATCTTGAAAAACAGAAAGAGGTTATGAAACGTGAGATCGAATTCTTTAATGTTCATATCGAATTCGGTGCTTGTATCCTTGGTATGGCCATTGCTCTGGAAGAACAAAAGGCCATGGGCGAAGAGATTCCAGGTGAATTTATTACGAACTTAAAGACATCCCTCATGGGACCTTTGGCTGGTATGGGTGATACCATCTGGCAGGGCGTTGTAATCCCAATCCTTTTAGCATTATGTATCGACTTAACAAGATCCGGCTCCGGTAATGTATGGGGCGCAATCATCTACGCAGTAGTTATCGTAGTAGCAGCTTATGGTTTATCCTACTGGAACTTCATGTTTGGTTACAAAGCAGGTTCCGAAGCAATCATGGACTTCCTTGAGAAGGGTATCCTGAACAAATTAATCAAAGGCGCATCCATCATGGGTTGTATGGTTATGGGTGGTCTGATCGTGAACTATGTAACTTGTATCTGTGGTATTCAGATTCCTTCTTCCACATCCACATACAGCATTCAGGAGAGCTTCTTAGATGCTGTTTGCCCGAAGGTTTTACCACTTGCAATGACCATGTTAGTTTACTGGCTGATCAATAAAAAACGTTGGTCTTCTGTAAAAGTCATCGGTTTGATCATCATCATCGGTATCATCGGTGGTGCTACCGGTATCTTAACTTACTAAAATAGATAACTTATGTCGGAAGCTTCTCCGGTCCCATATCATACACGGTCAAATGATCAGAGACCATAGGGAGATGTACTATGACAAAAAATGGGATTCAGAATCCATGGACTTCTATCAGAAGAGGATTCTGAATCCTTCAGAATATCAGGGAAAGAGATTCTTTATTCAGAAAGTGAGGATTTATCATGCAGGCAATCATTTTAAATAAACCAGGTGATTTTACCATCAAAGAAATTGAAACTCCGGCAATCAAAGAAGATGAAGTATTAATCAAGATCGTGACATCCGGTATCTGCACCAACGATGTCAGAGATTTCAAAGGCGAATGTAATTATACCTACCCACGTATCGGTGGTCATGAATTCTGTGGTACCATCGCAGCTATGGGTGATGCAGTAAATAAACGTCATTATCAGTTAGGCCAGAAGGTCGTAAAATATATCATCGAAGATTGCAAAGAGTGTTATTACTGTAAACATGGTGATGCAAATATCTGTGAAGAGCATCCAAATAGTGTGGTATTCCAGAATCCGGACGGTTTATCCGGTTACGGCGGTTTCGCAGAATATGTGGTAGCAAAGGCAGAGGATCTTTTCGTATATCCGGAAGAAACTTCCTTTGAGAAGATGGCCTTCACAGAGCCATTGGCATGCGTTGTCAACAGTCTTGACCGTGTCAATATCAAATTCGGTGATGATGTTGTTGTCATCGGTGGTGGAACGATGGGTCTTCTTCATGTTCTTCTCGCTAAGTTAAAAGGTGCAAGAGTTATTCTTAGTGAGCCGATGGAAGAAAGAAGACAGAAAGCTCTGTCACTTGGTTGTGATGATGTTATTAATCCGATGGAAGTGGATGCAGTAGAAGGTGTGAAAGCACTTACCCAGGGACGTGGCGGAATCGTTGTCTTTAATACAACTGCAATTCCTGCAATTGCTGCACAGGCAGTAGAGATGACTGCTCCAACAGGAACCGTTGTCATGTTCAGTTCCATTCATCCAAATAATCCTGTTCCGGTTAACATGGGCGCCATTCATTCTTTCCAGAAGACGATCACTGGTGCTGTTAGCCCAACTGTTTCATCTTTCCATCAGGCAGTGGAATTGATTGGAAAAGGAATTGTAGATCCTACTGTATTTACAGAAGCAGTCATCGACTATAAGAACTTTGGGGAAGCTATTGCACTTGCTTCCAGACCAGATACCTACAAAGTAATTTTAAATTTCGGAGAATAAGATTATGAGATACTACCTTGGAATTGACATTGGAACTTCTTCTGCAAAATTAACACTGATTGATGACTTAGGGAATATAAAAGATGAGCGCAGTGAAGAATATCGTATCCTGGAACCGCAGGCAGGATGGAAAGAGATCGATCCTGATACCTGGATGCAGGCAGTCGATAAAGCGATGCTGGAGATTCTCGATGGAAAAGATGCCGATCTGGTGGATGGCATCGGTGTGACAGGACAGATGCATACGGTTGTCTTTATAGGGCAAGATGGCAACTCGATTCGTCCGGCTCTGATGTGGAACGATACCAGAACAGCACAAAGGGTTCCCCAGGTGAAGGAGCAGATTCGCTCCATCCCTGAAGTATCCCATATCGCCAATGTCATCTCCACAGGTAGTCCTGCGATGAATCTCTTGTGGCTGAAAGAAAATGAAGCAAATCATTTTGATGAAATAAAGAAATTTTTAATCGGACCGGACTATATTGTCTACCGATTAACCGGAAGCTTCCAGACCGATTATTGTGAAGCTTCCACCTCCTCCCTCTTAGACCTGAATCAAGGAGTATGGTCCGAGGAAATCCGACAGCTGTTGGATTTCCCGAAGACCATATATCCTGAGATCAAGGGAAGTAATGAAATCGCTGGCCAGGTAAGCGAAGAATGGAGCAAACGATATGGATTCCATTCCGGTGTAAAGGTGATCGTGGGAACCGGTGATAATCCGGCGGCTGCCATCTCTACCGGTTGTTTTTCTGAAAAATATCCTGTGCTCTCTCTTGGTACCTCCGGTGTTCTCATGTATCCGAAGGAGAAGATTGATTTTTCTGCCAAAGGAAAGAATATTATGTTTTCCTTTGATCGAAAAGAGACACAGATTCTGGTGCAAGGTGTGGTGCAGTCCTGTGGTAACAGCATGAACTGGTGGATGAAGAACATTATCGAAAGTAAGGATTATGCCAGAGAAACGGATATGGATCTATCTCATCTTGGAGAAAATAAACTCCTTTTCTACCCTCATCTGACAGGAGATAAGACCATATATGCGGATCCTTCCTTGCGAGGAAGTTTTCTTGGAATCGGTACAGAAACCACACGGAAAGACATGACGATTGCTGTCATGGAAGGAATCGCCTTTGGTGTAAAACAGCTGACGGAAGTCATGAAGATGTCGAAAGAAACCATAGAGAATCTGAAGATCACTGGCGGGGGATCCAAAAATGAGATATGGATGCAGATTTTTGCAGATGTTCTTGGGGTAAAGACGGAGCAATTAGAAGCTGGTGCCGGTGCCGGATATGGTATGGCATTATGTGCAGCAGCGGCATGTGGCAACATTTCCATGAATCAGATTATTTCTAAGACAGTTAAGGTGAAAAAAGTATTTTCTCCAAGGAAATATAATGTTAAACTATATGAAGAGAAATATCTTAATTATCTGAAGATTCATGATGCTTTGAAACAGATTTTTTAGGAGGAGATGGTAGAATGGGTAAGACATGTGATGTATGTGGAAAAGAATTAGGTTTTTTCAAGAAGTTCAGATACGCAGAAGGTTATATTTGCAAAGAGTGTTATGCGAAAGCAAGCCGTCATTTTACGGAGACCATCACTTCTAAGTCCCTGTCAGAGATTAAAGTTTTATGTTCGGTTCAGAGAGATGAGGCAAGCTTCGAGAATTTCAAGGTGACCGGAAAGATTGGAAATTATCTGCTGGTCGATGAGAATCATGGCCGTCTTTGTATTCCTTGTAATCGTCTGACCAATCAGAAGGTGACCGAACCGATTTTCATCGATGTCGCTCAGATTAAAGAGTGTTATATCGGATATCATCCACATATGGAACTGTCAGCTTTGGAACAGCTGGTAAAAGAACAGCGTTCGGAAGATACCATTCATCAGCTTAAGGTTGGCATCGTTTTAGAGGATGGAAGAGAAGAATCCATCACTTTAGTTCAGAAACCACTTCGAATCAAGAGCTTCGCTTTCCGACAGTCCTTCCAGTTTTCCAAACGGATCTATCAGGAGATTGATCGTTTGATGACAGGAAAGAAAGAGCAGAATAGTGATGACGCGGATGATGGGGAGAGTGATTATGCAGCAGTTTGAGTATACCATCCAGTCTCCGGAAGGGCTTCATGCCAAGCCGGCGATGATGATGACCAAGTTTGCAAAGAGTATTCCAAGTAAGATTATCGTCCAATATCAGGGAAAGAAAGCGGATGCTCGTAATATTATGGCTTTATTTGCCCTGGGTGCAAAAAAAGGAGCCGTGATCCAATTCACAGTGAATGGGGATCATGAGGTGGAAGATTTGGAATCTTTGAAGGATTTTTGCCGAAACAATTTATAATTTTGCTGACAAGAGATTGGTTTTTTCGACCAGTCTTTTTGTCGTTGCAGGAAAAAGCCGGAGCGTATCATCCCTTGTGGAGCGACGCAGCTTGGCTGGCTTGCATCCTTGTTTTTTATGATCAATAAGAGCGGGCATGATTTATGTTACATTTGCTTGCGAAGAGGAAATATTATGTTAAGTCAGAGACAGATTGAGATATTATTGGAATATTGTAATCATGCAGGGGAGTATTATACCGCTTCCTGGTTTGCAGATCATTTTGATGTGAGTTTACGTACCATTCAGGGAGACATGAAGGAGATTCGTGCGGAACTGGATAAGGAGACATGTATGGAGCTGGTTTCCAAAACAGCCAAGGGCAGTACCATTTTGGTGAAGGATATGGACGAGTTTTCCGCCTACGTCAATGCCTTATATCAGGAGATGACCACGGTGTCCCTGACCTATCCGGTCAGTCGTATCACCAAGCTATTATTACTTCTTTTGAATGCCCATCGTGCCATCCGTTTTTCTTATATAGAGGATAAGTTTTTTATCTCCAGATCCACTCTGTTAAATGATCTGAAGAAGGCGGAGGAGATATTGGAGGGCTTTCATCTGGTATTATTAAAGGGTGGCAACCGTATCATGCTCGACGGCATGGAGTTTAATAAGAGACGTTGCCTGCAGGAACAGGATCTGTATCTGGCTCATGTGAAGAACGACCAGGGTGTGATGTATGTGGATGAACGTCAGATTGCCCGTATTAAAAACGTGATCACGGAGGTCTTCGTCGAGCATAAATATCATATTATGGATGCAGATTTTAATAATCTGGTTCTCTTTGTGAATATCATGCTTTGGCGTATTGGGGATGGCTTCTATATCCAGCCCAATGAGCTGGAGCAGGTGGTTTGTGAGGGTCCGGACTATGAGCTAGCTAAGGATCTGTGTGACCGTCTGGATCATCGATTTTTCCTCTTGATCACAGAGAGTGAGGTCCGTTATCTGACGGTTTATCTACGCAGCATTGGGAATAACCAGGATGAGGGTACGATTCCGCCGGAGATGGATGAATTTATCATGCATGCCTTGGAAAAACTGGAGGAACGTTTCGGCTTTCCTTTCGCTGATAATCTGAATCTTCGTATTACCCTGGCTTTGCATACCATTTCCCTGTCGGTACGTATCCGTTATGATATGCAGATGAAAAATGATATGCTGGATTATATTCGCACCACTTTTCCATTGGGCTATGAGATTGCTTCTTACTTTGGTTATCTTTTGACACAGAAATATGGTAAGAAGGTGACGGAGGATGAGGTGGCGCTTCTGGCGGTTCATTTCTATTCCACGCTCTTGGAGGAGAATCTGAAGAAGGATAAGGCCAGAGTCTTGATCTTTTCTTCCTTGAAAAATAGTATGTCCATTCTTTTGAAACAGACGATTCTACGTTGGTTTTCCGAAGATATTGCCAGAATCGATATTGCCAGAGAGGAAGATCTGGATCCGGATCGGCTGGACGATTATGATATCTTCCTGACCACGGAGATGGGGCAGATGTATGAGAATAATCTTGCCATGTTTATCAATCCATTTCCTGAGAAAAAGGACTACTTTAACTTAAAGTTTAATATCGATGGTTTTAAAGATATTGAGGATGTCATTGATATTTTTAAGCCGGAATTATTTGACGCAGTACGCCAGACGAAGAAGACAGACGCTTTGGAATTACTTTGCCATAAGAGCAGTGATTTTTATGGGCTTTCCGGACTGGAAGAGGAAGTATTTAAGAGGGAGGATATCGGCAGTACCTTTTTTACCAAGGATATCGCCATGGCTCATCCGGCGACACCGGTATCCTCGGATACCTTTATCTCTGTCCTGATTTCCAAAAAGGCCATCGAGTGGGATAGTGATGGAAATATGGTGAATCTTATTATGCTCATGCATATCGGTAAGAGTAATCCGCGCGCTTTCCAGCTGTGGGAGTATATGGCGAAGATTTTCTCTGATAAGACCTTAGTGGATCAGCTGACCCTGAATCCTACCTATGATAATTTTGTCCGGCTGGTAAGCAGTTCTTTGCAGAATAGTCTGAAGGAAGGCGATTATTGATTCCTCGTTAAGACTGCCATAAGAAAGATGATTTGGGACTGTAAGAAGTAAGATCGAATGAGATGTACATGGATCAGTAGGTAAGGATTGATGGTCAAATGTATATTGATCAGCGATGAAGGTTTGGCAGCAGGATTGTCTTAGAGTTGGCAATGAATAAGGATGTTAGAGTAATAGAGGGGGAGTAAGTATGAAACATATCGTCTTAGCCAGAGTGGACGACCGTCTGATTCACGGGCAGGTGCTATCAGGATGGGTTCCAAAGTGTCGGGCGAGGGTAATCATGATCGTGGATGATGAGATAGCGAAAGATAAGCTGACAAGGCGTATTCTAAAAGCATCGGTTCCCGGTCATCTGCAGCTGAAGATTCATTCTGTTTCGAAAGCAGCCCAATGGCTGAAGGAAGAGGCAGAATCTGAGAAGGAAAGAGTGCTTCTTTTGACCAAATCACCGATTTATTTTTCTCGTTTGTTGGAAGAAGGATGCCAATTGCCTGCCATTAATTTAGGAGGCATGGGTATGTATGAGGATCGAAAGCCTTTCTTTCGCAATCTATCCTGTAACGAACAGGAGCTGGAGATTCTTAAGAAGATGGCAGAGGAAGGAATGGAGATTTTCTATCAGCTGGTTCCGGATCAGAAGAAATATGACATGAAAGATATGATGTGAGAAGTATGGTAAATATTACATTTTTACAAGCAATTTTATGTGGAATCCTCTATTGGCTTGCCATTGGTAATCTTCCTTTTGTTGGCTTATGGACCTTGCAGAAGCCTCTCGTTTGTGGTGCCTTGGTAGGTCTGATTCTGGGGCATCCTGTGGAGGGTGCTGTCATCGGCGGGTCTATCAATCTGATGTATATCGGCTTTGTATCTGCCGGTGGTTCCATGCCGTCCGATATTAGCCTGGCCGGCATCGTTGGGACGGCATATGCCATTACAAGTGGAGTGTCTACAAAAACGGCATTGGCGCTTTCCGTTCCAATCGGCTTGCTGGGTGTGGTGGTTTGGACCGCAAGAATGACCGTGGATGGTTTTTTTGTACATATGGCTGACGCCTATATTGAAAAAGAAGAGTACCATAAGATCTGGAGAGCCAATGTCTTATATCCCCAGATTTTTTGTGCTGCCATCACCATCCTTCCTTGCAGTCTTTCTGTTTACTATGGAAGTATCTTTCTTTCTTCCAAGCTGGCCTTATTGGATGGAGCTATCTTATCCTCCTTTCAGGTGGTTGGCTCACTGCTTCCATGTCTGGGAATTGCCATTACTTTAACCTATATATTTGAAGGAGAAGCCAGGATCTTTTTCTTCCTTGGTTTTCTTCTGGCCTCTTACTGTAATCTGCCACTCCATATGATGGGGGTTTTTTCCTTGATTATTGGTATTATCTATATGCAGATGAAGGGTGAGGAGATTGCAAGACCGGACGAGGAAGAGGAAGAAGACGAAGACGGCGAGGAAGAGGATGAAAATGAAGACGACGAAGAATATGACGGGGCAGGAGAATATGCCGGCGGAGATCCGGGTGGAGAGAAGACAGCAGGCTCTGGGGATAAGAGTGGAAGAATGGAATCTGCTGCTAGACCGAAGGTCTGTCATCTGATTCCACGTAAGGCTTTATGGAGGGCCTGGCTGATCTGGGAGACCTTTCCACAGACCTGTTATAATTATGAGCGTATGATGGGACAGGAGATGGCCCACATGTTCGTCCCACTTCTTAAGTACCTTTATAAAGACCAGCCACAAAAAGCGAAGGAATTGATGAAGCGGGAAATCACCTTCTATAACACCCATGTGGAGTTTGGCGCTTGTGTTTCCGGTATGGCCATCGCTCTGGAGGAACAAAAAGCTATCCAAGGACAGGTATCGGATGTATTGATCAAGAACTTAAAGACTTCCTTTATGGGGTCTCTTGCTGGTATGGGAGATACCATCTGGCAGGGAATCTTCATTCCTGTTTTGTTGGTCTTTTGTATTGATCTGACCAATTCCAACGGTGGGAATGTCTGGGGTGCTGTGATTTATAGTATTCTGGTGATTCTGGCAGCTTATACCTTATCCTACTATAATTTCATGTTTGGATATCGATTTGGTGGGGAATCCATCGTTCGATTACTGGAAAATGGCAAACTGAAGCGTTTACTATCTGTGGCTTCCATCACAGGCTGTATGGTCATGGGTGCCCTGGTTGTGAAATATGTGAACTGTGCCTGTGGCTTATCCCTTACTTTTTCTGAAAATACCTTTCAGCTTCAGGAGGAGTTATTTGATAAAATCTGTCCTAATCTGATTCCACTGGCCATGGTCATGTTGATTTATTATCTGATTAAGAAGAGAGCCTGGTCTTCTAAGAAGGTGATTGTTTTGTGCTTTCTTCTGGGCTTGCTCAGTGGCTACACCGGAATTTTGACGGCAATCTGACGGAAATAAGAGCCTTAATACATATCTTACATTGAAAATAGAACTATGAATTTAAAATAAAATAGATCCGAAGAAATCATCCGGATCATGGATGGAGGATCATGGATGGAATAGAAAGAAAGGATATGGATGATACAATTTATTGCATGCGATCTGGATGGAACCCTTCTGAATGATCAGAAGCAGATTTCCCCAAGTTCCAGAGAGTATATTGAACAATTAAGAAAGAAAAAGATACATTTTGCCCTGGCCAGTGGCCGCAGCCGCGATGCCATACAGGGATATTTTGGTGATTTTCCTTGTTCTATGGTGACGGATAATGGTGCCAGAGCCTATACGGAGGATGGAGAGTGCCTCTTCTGTGATGAGATCGATCCGGCTGCCACTGTGCAGGTGATTGAAGAATTGGATTCTGTCGATTATATGCATATTTTTCTGATCGGAGAGAAACATACCTACGCGAGAAAAAAGGAGCCGGGTAAGGATTTGAAACAGGCACAATATTATTTTTCTCCACGCATCATCACGGTAGATTCCTGGGAAGATGCCTTTGCACAGGATACCATTACGAAATTATCCATTAATACCGGCTGGGATGGCAGAAATGAAGAGAAAGGCTGGCAATGCATCACAGGCCTTGGAGTGGAGTCTCACTTTACTCCGGTGATGTCCGGCGATGGTTGGATTGAGTTAATGAAAGCAGGCACAACAAAGGGGAATGCCTTAAAGCGTCTCTGCGCTTCCATGGGGATCCCTATGGAAGAGACGATGGTGTTTGGAGATTATCTCAATGATTTGAACATGTTGCTTGTTACTCCGAATAGTTATGCCATGATCAATGGCCATGAGGAAGTGAAGAGGCAGTGTGCTTACGTGACAAAGTATAATAATAATGAGGATGGTGTGGTGAGAGCCATCGAAGAGAGATTACATCTTTTATGATACGCGTGAGTCCCCAGTCTAAAAAGGGCGCAAAGGAGCCCTTGGGTTCATTTGCGCCCTTTTTAGACTGCGGCGAACCAACAAAAATTGAGTACGATTGGGGTAGGGGCCCCATAGAGTACGAGATTTTCGTTGGCGAAATTGTGGGAGTTGCTTCAGCAACGGAGCAATTCCGAAAGCGTATCATCCCTTGTGGAGCGACGCATGTCGCATGGAAGTCTTTTATGAAGCACCAAACTGACAAAAAGAAAGCGTCTGACCTAACTGCTGATCAGCAGTTAGAGCAGACGCTTTTTCAGTCACTCATTCCAGTATCATCGGATGGTTTTTTATCCAAGCTTCTCCTGATGGGTCGCATATAAATATTCATCGATGCTGTAGGCCACACGGTCCATGATCAGATCCTGTGGTCTGTTAGCCAGTTGGCCGGCACGGACCTTCGTATACTGCAGAGGCATAAACTGGGATAAAAGTCCCAGAGCTACGCCGTCCTTGAAATTCTCAAATAATTTCTCCTGGGCAGCAGCAACTTCCGGCACCGCATAGTAATAACGGCAGCGGTCGGAGAAGGAGAACTTTCTCTTAAAAGCAATCTCTTCTTCACTTCCATGATAATGCTTCTGATAATTCTTAGGATTCTCCACCATGGCCTGATCCAAGACTTCCATAAAGTGGCTCTGCTTTTCCGGCTGGAAGTAAAACTGTTCCTTTTCCGCATAGGCTAAGGCAAATAAGGCCTCGCGGAAGCCCTGCGTCAGAGTTGGGCCAACCTTCAGCACACCAACACCATCCTCCACCAGTTGACGAAGTGCATACTTGGTCTGGTAGTCTGTAGAGTGTCCTTCGAATACCAGGCCAGGGAAGTCTTTGATGGAAGCCATCAAAGAAACGGCCTTGGAACGATCGTATTCTACACAGCCGGCATCCTTCTCCTCCAAACCTGGCTGAACAACAACAGCCATGACATACTTCCATGCTTCTGCAAGACCGGCATCCTTGTATGCCTGTTCAAAGGCGGCAACGGTAGCCTTGAAGTCTTCCGGTTTTGTGACCTCGATTTCTTCTACACCGGTGGAAGCGGTGGAACCGCCAGGAATCGGAACCTCACTACCAATGACATAAACCGGATGTGGAGCATCCGGATGCGTCTTTACGAATTCTGCATAAGCATCCTCCGCTACTTTCGCCAACATAGCTCCACGACGGGCGATGGTAGCATCGGACAGACGAGTGTCCGGATCATCACTGGCCACCTTCATGCTGGTATCGATATGAATCTTGGTAAAACCTGCGGATACATACTGACGAATCAGTTCACTGGCTTCTTCCATGGCCTTTTCTTCTTCGTAATCCGCAAAGGTAAGTGGTCCCAGATGATCCCCACCCAGGATCATACGATCGAGAGGAAGCCCCACCTTTCCGGCCAAATCCTTACACATTGCCATAAAATCCGCTGGTTTCATACCAGTGTATCCACCATATTGGTCGACCTGGTTGGCTGTGGATTCAATAAGAACCACAGTATTGGTTTCCTTGGCATGTTTGATACATGCTTCCAGTACAATCTTATTACCGGTACATGCAGAATAGATGCCGACGGCTTCGCCTGCCTTCTGTAACTGTACCAGCTTTCTTAAATAATCTGCCATATAAACTCCTTCTAACAACCTTTTTGAGAAATATATAGTTAGAAACAACTAATATATTCTAGTAGAAATCCTCCTTTTTGTCGATAAAATATTCAACAGAGGAAACGCTTCGGATTTCTTAAAAGATCAGGCTTCCCCATGATGAGCATCAAGCTTCACTATCGATCAATACCTTACCCTTTACAAATCCAGGTGTCTTAAACATCTCAAATGCGGTATCAATCTGGCTCAGTGGAACCTTACGGAAGATGAAAGACTCATCGAACTTCAGATCTCCTGTGCTGAAATAATGTGCGACAAGATCCCATTCCTTTCCAGGAAATGGTGCGCTGTAGCTCATCCAGGAACCGGTCAGATGGAATTCCTTACGATTGATATTCTCCCATTCCTTTACCGTGAAGGATAATTCGTGGGTTGGAGTTCCGATAAAGCAGACATTGGCTTTATTGGCAGCAAGAGAAAAGGCCATCTTCATAGTGATGGTATTCCCAGCTGTTTCAAATACATAATCAAATCCACGTCCATCGGTGATGGCCATGGCCTGATCCATAAAATCTTCTTCTAAAGTATTGATTCCATGGGTTGCGCCTAAAGATTTTCCTAAAGCGATACGCTCTTCGGCAATATCAAATACCACAAGATTCTTTGCACCAAAGATTCGGGCCCACTGCATGGTAAATAAACCAACCGTTCCGGCACCTAGGATAGCAACATTCTTACCACCTTCATAAGGAAGGCGCTGTAAGCCGTGAAGAGCTACCGTAGCCGGCTCGAAAAACGCACCCTGCTCAAAAGAAACTTCATCTCCAAAGGGAATGACATTTCTTGCAGGCATGAGAACATATTCTGCAAAGCTGCCGAACTGGCGGGAACCGATAAAACTATAGTGCTTACAAAGGGAATAATTCCCCTGCTGGCAATCAATACATTTCATACAAGGAACCAGAGGAACACCGGCTACCCGATCCCCCGGCTTAACGTTTGTTACGCCAGGGCCTATTTCAGCGACTGTACCGGAGAATTCATGGCCCAATACATTTGGAAAGAAATGGCATGCATCTCCGTTGACACGTGGAATGTCGGATCCGCAGATTCCTGTATATTTAACTTTTACTAATACGGTATTCTCAACGACGTCCGGTTTCGGGATGTCTTCGTAGCGAATATCATATTTTGCATGGACTACGCCTGCTTTCATCATTCTAACAACCTCCTGCTACATAAATATATGGCGACAAGATGGCAGAAATCTACCCTTATATCTTGCTCCATAGCAAACAACCTCACCTTATTATAAAGCATAGTTATGACTTATCGCAAGCCATTCTTCTTTAAAATATATTTACATGCAATGGTTGCGTAATCTTTAGAGCTGGCTTGCCCGCGAGTAGATACATAAAGTTAATGTCCCGATGGGATGTTTTTTAACTTATTTTTACACCAAGAGCCAGGCTTTTCGAAGTCTGGCTCTTAAATTTTACAAAGAAAAAAGGGCATCACACTAACTTATGTTAGTACGATGCCCTATCATACATTCCATATGGTGAAACATATAGGCTTACGATCGATTCTTTTTATTCCAATCCCAATTCTTCCACGATTTCTTCCACGGTGCGCTTGATTTCCTTCTTCATGAATATCTCCCGGAAGGACTGCTCATATGGCGGATAAGCAATGCCAAACTCGGTGACGATGCCGGTAATCAGATCACAATCTGTCACATCGAAGGCAGGATTATAAGCCGCGATACCTTTCGCAACCATCGGCTCTTTATACCACATACTGGTGACTTCTTCCTCATTTCTTTGCTCGATGATAATATCGGCTCCGGTCGGAGTATTTAAATCAATGGTAGAGCTAGGAGCGCACACATAAAATGGAATACCATAACGCTTGGCGGCCAAGGCAACCATGGAGGTTCCAATCTTATTGGCAGCATCACCGTTGGCAGCGACACGGTCACAACCGACGAAGATGGCCTGAATCTTACCCTCTCTCATGAGAGAAGCGGACATATTATCACATAAGACAGTGACATCCATGCCGGCACTGCTAAGTTCAAAACTGGTCAGACGGGCACCCTGCAGCAGAGGTCTGGTTTCATCACAATAGATTTTAAAATCATAACCCTGTTCATGTCCTAAATACATAGGTGCGGTCGCAGTACCATACTTGACCGTAGCCAGCTGTCCGGCATTACAATGGGTTAAGAGTCCATCGCCAGGCTTTACCAAAGTAAGACCAAAGCGCCCGATATTACGGCAGACGTCGATGTCTTCCTGCCGGATCTTGATGGCTTCCGTGTGAAGAGCTTCTACGATTCCGGCAAGGGATTCTTCCTTATGTGCCAAAACTACAGCATCCATCCGCTTCAATGCCCAGGATAGATTGACAGCAGTTGGTCTGGAAGAGTTCAGGTAGCTGGAAGCCTTCCGGTAAGCCTGATAAAAGCAATCGAAATCCATGGAAGGATCCTCTTCTACAATCTCCAGGGCTGCCAGATAGATAGCGATGGCAGCGGCTACACCGATGGCTGGTGCACCACGAACCTTGAGAAGATATATCGCATCCCAGATCTCCTCCTGGGAAGTCAGGGACAGCATTTCAATCCGGTTGGGAAGCTTGGTCTGGTCGATAATAACCAGAGCATGATGTAATTCATCCAGATTCACTGTATCGTAATCTAAGATAGAGGCATGATCTGTGCCGGAAGAAGAAAGATAGGTATCTCTACATGGCAGAGATAAAATGGTCCTATCCTCCGGACAAATGGTAAGGATGGCTTCCGTAGCAGCGGTCAGATAGCCTGCGCCGTCAGAAAATTCCTCCGCATGCAGGATGGCCTTCTTCGCAAAGGTCAGCAGGATCTTCTCCGCCTCCACTCTTTTCTCCACAGATTCGATGGAGGTAATGTCTTTATTATGGGCAAGACCGACGATACGACGGATACACTCTGTTCCGGTATAGCCTGCGGTATCGAGAAGGATCTGCTTCAAATATGCTTCTTTAAAGAATTCATTTTTGGCCGATGGATCGGTGACCATCTGATCATAGGTCTCCTGAAACTCTTCTTTAAATAAGTCGACGATCCTTGCCATGGTTTCGAGACACCAGTTACAAAATTCGACTCGCTCCGATGCATCCTCTATGGTGGCATGACCATTGGCATAGGCGAAGAAAAGATTAGCCAAAACATTTCCTATGTCATATCCCATGGGACCGAAAAAGGCGAATTCCGGATCAAATACAAAGGTGTGCTCCTTATTAATAAAGATGGATCCTGTGTGCAGATCTCCATGAATCAAAGACTGTGCATCGTTCATAAAACGGAACTTAAGGTCTGCTACCCTTGCCTTCAAAGCTTCATCCTGATAGATCTCCTGCTCGATAAAGTCGGACATCTGTGGAAGAAAATCATTTCTTCCATGATAATCAAGCATCGGTTCACCAAAAACCAGATTCTCAGTGATATCACAAAGCTCCGGATTGATAAACTCCCGCACCAATTCCTTCTTCTGCTGATGATCCATGACCAGATCCGAGGTAAGAAGAAGCGTATTTACAAGAAATGTGGAGATCTGTTCGGCAAACTTAGGATAAATCTCGTGATTCACCAGACCGGTTCGCATCATGGTATGTCCGATCATATCCTCCATGATAATGGCGCTCATGATGCCATCATAAAGATAAACCTCCGGTACTAAGCCGGGACAGAGCTTACCCTGCAATCGCAGGATATTCGCTTCAATCCGGCCACGGTCACGGGTTAAGGTCATCTCCTTGGAAATGCGAAGCTGATCTCCGGCCTGCTTTACGATGACAGATCGTCCCGACCGATGATCTGTGATACGGAATACATAATTCAGATTCCCATCTCCGATCTCCTTACAGGATAAATCGGCATCGTCAGTAAAAAAATGAATCTTCTCTTGCACGTAAGAGATGACATCCTCTTCGTTCATTAAAAAATATTGATCAAATACAGACATAGATATCCTCCCCAGATGATTCTGTATGATTCACGAATGTAAGATTCTTGTGAGACACAACAAATTTGGAACCTATATACAGATGATTTCTATATGATTCACTAATGTAAGATTCTTTGGAAGAAAGATAGGTATTTTCCTTTTTTGCCTGAGCCAAAAGGATGATTTTATTAGCAAAGAAAACGAAAATACCCCACAATACATTTATTTTATAAGAAAGACCGGAATTCGTAAATGGGATAAATAGAACTGGAAGGATAAATATTGGACCGTATATTTTTTGCCATTGCCCGGATATGAAATCAGAAGAAAAAATCGAATGTTTGTTCTTGCGACAAAGGGAGAATAATGATAAGATATAGAAGTCACGCAAGAAAGAAGAGGATACCTGATAGACTTTCATGATCAAAATTCCTGAAATGAAAAAGGAGGGAAGCAGATATGTTGCTTTTAAAATGCATGACTTGCATTTTTTTATATTTTTCCGGTTATTTCTTCTATTGCCATAACCAGATTGCATGGACCTTCATTTGTGCCATGGGCAGTGTCATTAGTTTGCTTTCCTTTATCAATGAGTTCTTTCGTGGAAAATACCGTCGTATGACCATGAAGAAGATCGATCAGTTAAGTGGAAGGGAGTTCGAACAGTATCTATGCGTACAGTTTAAAAGGTTGGGGTATCAGGTGAAACTGACCGATGCCAGCCACGATTACGGAGCAGACCTGATCTTAAAAAAAAGACGGGAGTGTATTGTGGTGCAGGCCAAGCGTTATGATCGTAATATTGGAATAGCTGCTGTGCAGGAGGTAGTTGGAGCAGTAGCCTATTACGAGGCAGATCGGGCTATGGTTGTGACCAATCGATATTTTACCAGGAGTGCCTGGAAGCTTGCAGCACAGAATGAAGTAGAGCTTTGGACCAGAGATGATATCCGTAAAAATTTCCGGATCCGGGACGAAAAGCTTCCTTCATGAGAGGAATTACAAATTCTCATCCTGGGTAGAAGGCCTACAATATATACAGAAAGATATGTGGATAATTATTGGGAAACTATCATCTTAGATCAGAATAGTCAGAAAATTCATGAATATATATACAATTAATCGATGCAATAAAAGAAAAAAGAAGAATATTGCAGAAAAAATAAATAAAATATCAAAAATAGTATTGACAAAAATAAAATTAGACATTATAATACAGACATAAACAAATTAAGTTTTTAAAAAAACTTACAGATTCCAATCTAAGAATCGGAGGTACAGTCCAACAAAAACATAAGTTAAGAATCGAAAAGATACTAAGAAACAGGAGGTAAGGTCCAACAAAAACTTAATTTAAGATTACAAAATTTAAAAAAAAACAGGCCGAGAGGAGCAAGA
>R25__coassemble_208_pt1 | contig 38221 bp, 26 predicted proteins | sample R25__metabat2_low_PE_006 | metagenome-assembled genome bin R25 | reverse complement strand
GCATAAGATGATCGAATCTCTTGCCACTTCTCCTGAGATGAAGCATGAGAATCGTAAGGCATAAATAGAAAGGGATGAATCATATGGCGAGAACAATTCGAGATCGCAAAATGAATAATAAAGAAAAAAGAAATTCCTCGAAGCCGAATTCGGGCGGAATGAAATCGGTAAGCAGACGGGTACTTTCTGTGATGCTCGCCATCACACTGACCATCTCTACCATATCCGGTGTATGTAATTTTAATTCCATCCGCTCGGATGCCTCGGAATTTTTCGGCGGATCGGATAGCCATTCCTTAGAGGAAACCTCTGTGGACGGGGATGATCTGACACTGGATTCTTCCGGTCTGGAGCTGAGCCAGACTTCCGATGGGATTTCCATGGAGTCCTTCGGTAACTCGGATGAGATATTAGAAGAGGATACGACGGAGGAAGCAAGTACCCAGGCGAAGGATGATACCATCAGCATGCAGTCTGCGGCAGAGGCTTCCACGGAGAATTCAGCTACGGATGATTTCGGCTTGAGTGCAAGCAGCCAGTCTGTAAGTGCAGAGGATAGCAAGGATCAGCAGACCACAGCGGTTGATATCGATACCATGGCGAAGCAGGATGGCATCAGTTCCTTATCCGATGAGGATAGTGAGGACGAAACAGACGAAAGCAGCCAGGAAGATACCACTGATGCTACGACGGAAGCCAGCACGGAAGAGACAGCAACGACGGAGGAGTCTGCGAATACAGAAGAAACGTCCGGAAGTGACCTGTCGGATCTTGTCGATCAGGCAACCACGGAGGATCTGTCTGAAACAGATGAGGCAACGACGGAGACCACAGAAGCTTCCGCGGAGGAAGCAAGTACAGAAGATCTGACCTCAGAGGAAAGCGATGAAATCAGCATGCTGGCCGATGATCCGGATACTGCAGGAACACATAAACATAACGGGATTACTTTTGATTACGAAGCCAAAGGAGTGATTCAGTTATCAAAAAGTGACGGAAAACTATGCCTGTATATTACCTCTTATGGTACTGAGAAAAGAATAGATATTGAGATTACAGGTGAGGATCAGACTATATCAATCTATCTTACAGGAGATACAATCTTCTATTTCGATTCAGGGTATGCCATAAATTTTACTTTAAATATCTGTTTGAATGGATATCAATTGGATTTTTTAGAGAATACCTCGTTCATGGTTGGTGAAAGTGGCAATTTGTTTATTGTTGATGGCCATAATTATGATGGGAACATCAAAATAAAGGAGTTAGAAAATGCCGGAAAAGCCACATTTAAAGATATTACAATAGACTGTTATAACGCTTATTATTTTTTAGATCTCCAGGGGGAACCGGAGACTACTTTTGAAGGATGTACAATAAATGGAAATGATGTCGGTCTTTATCACACGAATGAAAATGATGATAATGCGGTAATCAATACGATAGATATGGATTATTGCGAATTTACTAACTTCCAATGTGTTAGATATGTCCCAAGTGGTAATGAAAATACTGACATTACCATGAAAGATTCTACAATTACACTTACCGAAGGCACAACACAGACAACGATTACGGATCCAAATGGAGAAATCTCCCTAACGATGGATCATAGTACGATTCAAGGATTTACTGGTACATTTAGTACTGGTATGAAAAAAGTTGTGTTAAAAAATGGGTCGAAAGTTATTGGTGCTGAAGGAAAATCAGGTACTACTAATAACAACCAGTTTATAGGTGCATCAACTACCGGTATAAATTTGACGATGAGTGATGAATCAGAGATAATCTTGCAGGGAGATGAATTCTTACATTGCGCTGGCAGTGAACCAATAAATATTTCCATGGAAGATTCTAAGGTAACCGTAAATGGTTTGACGGAGGATTCCGATGCACTTATCTTTGGTGATACTTGTTCAATTACCTTTGAAGGTGAGAATACCTTCCCTGAGAATGCGATTCTTTATGGTGGAGGATACGGAGGAAAATACGGAGATCAGGTAGAAGGGAAATACACATTAAAGATAGATGGAGAAGGTAGTGTCTCCGGACTTACTTCATTGATAAATCCATTTAAAACTTCGAATACAATAGAGTTTGACGTCAATGGAAGTGTACGATTTCCGGATACGGAATGCTTGATTTATTCAGATAAGGGAGCATCGATTGTCCTTGATGGAGAAGGTACTTTACCTGAGGCAAATAGTTTAATTAAGATAATCGGTGCAACAGACAACTATATACGACTAAAAGAATCCTTTGATTTTTCCGGGATAAATCAATTGATTTATGTGGATAATGTTTCTCCAAGTACTCAGAAAACAGCAATTCACCTGAATGCGGATAAGACGATAACCGGACCTACCACCATTTTAAAATTGAAGGGTGAAAAAACAATCAATGCAACCCTTGATATTGAAAGTGGAACCTATCATGATCTGGTAATGGCGGAGATTCCAAAAGATGCTGCCAATGGTACGAAAGCAGTTATTAATTTAAATGACGGAGACTTTGAAGGTATTACATTCTCTAATCAATCAAATACACGCTCCAATATTACCTTAGTGAATCCGAAGGATGATTACACTTATTCCGGCGATAAGTTCATGTTTGATCTTACTACTGCAGAAGCAGATTTGACCTCGAAGAAGGTAATTTTTGATGGAGACGGAAGCGGAACCACTCTTAAGTTTTCCGATGAACGTACGTTAGACCAGGCGACTTTCGAAGATAAAGGCGCCGGTAGCGCATTAACCGTCGCTGAGGGCGGAAAAGCAACCCTGACCGGATGCGAGATCAAGGAATCTAGCAGCGAGGACGGTGCTTGTATCGTAAATGAAGCGAATTTGATCCTTAAAGAGGATAGTAAGATTACGCTTTCTGCCAATCAGAATGCCGTTCTTTCCAAGGGAAGCGAGATGAGCTGGATCGGTGGTAGTCTGAAAGCCAGTGACGGCAGAGACGGAGATGACGGAATCATCCATGTCACCGCAGGAAGTCTGAAGTTATCCGGAGAGATTTCCATTGAGAACCAGGGCGGCGCGAAAAATGCCTCTTATTTCGAGCTGGATAAGGGAACCAGTGCTTCTGTAACAAATGGATTGACCTTAAAGGGTTCCGTGGCCGATAGCAAGGGAAATATTTTTGAATTAAATGGCGGAACGATTACCTTTGGTGGTCAGCTGAGCATGGAGCCTTATGAAAATTACTTCATTCATGTAAGCGGTGAAGATTTATCGACCGTTTCCGGAACCATAGCTTTTTCTGAGGAGCAAGAGATAAAAACCAAAGCAATCCTTTGTGTAGATGGCGGTCATTTACAGATGAAGGATACCAAGATATCTGATAATACAGTGAACAATAGTGCAATCACGGATTGTGATCTTGCATCGGTTCTCTTACTCAAGGATGGAGAAGCGATATTAGATAATGTTGAGATTAAGAATAATTTTCTGCATGCTCCGAATTACAATGCCGGAGATATCATCTCAGGTGCTGTTGTGATCCAGGATGGAGACACGACCTTAAAGCTTAAAAATGGTACGAAGATTTATGAGAATAATATTCAGGTGGTACCGGAGATTTTGGGTACAATGCGTGAGATGTATGGAGATATTGTCTATCCTGCCTTGGATGAGAATCATATTTCCCTGGATACCTCCTTCAGTGGCAAGGTCGGTATCTTAAATAAGAGTTCCAATGATACGTATACTTATGTACATGAACACATTCCGGCGATTCCGGTGAATGGATCCAAAGGTACGGTATTCTCCGATGATTATCGAATCGAACTGCAGAAAAAAGAAGGCAAAGAGGATTATTGGGAAGAGTATCACGGACAGATCCTTGCCATGACGGTTTCCTATGGCGGACCATTTGTGGTGGATGATGTTGGAAAAACGCTTACCGAAGAAGATGGTTATTTCTTAAAAATTACCAGTGTGACGGTAATGGAGAAGAGAAATCCGGCAACAACCTCACAGATGGAAGAGTATACCTATACCAAAGATGCGGATATCGCAAGACTCTTTAACAAAGGCACGCTCAATGAACAGTGGTACGAGTCAGGAACGGCTGTGGAAGATGATAATACGGTAAAGGCCAATCTCGATTACGATGTTGTGCTTGCACCGGTATCTAACTACTTTGAGATCGATGAAGAACATCAATCCGACAGCATTCTTACCTATAAAAATGTAGAAAAAAGTAAGATGACAGTGAGCGATTGGAAGAATACAGGCGTGAAGTTCACTTATGATGCCGGTATCATTAAGCTCCTTGAAGGAACACTTGCTGCCATCAATAAGACCAGTGAAGATCGTACGGATGAGCCGGCTTGTGGCGATGAGATTTCCATCATCTTCCGTACCAAGCTAAAGGATATCAATATCAATCCTGCGACCGTATATCGTTACGATCCGGATACCAATACTTATGAGAAGGCTGCAGATGTTACCCTTACCTCTCAGTCTGTGACGGACGAAGTACAGTGGAATGGTACTTATCGCGTCAGCTCGGATGACCTTGGTAAGATTTTATTCTATATGGTTGCGGATAATACGGCAGACTACTATAATCCGGATATCCTGGATGCAGATGGTAAGGTGATCGTTATCGATGATCAGGAATTAGAAGGTATCGGACTTTTCACCAAAGAGAAATGTACGGCCTCCAGCCAGTCTCCACCAGCCATAAAGGATCGCCAGGATTCGGATCCGGATGTGGATACCGGAAGTGTCACCTTGAATATCGTCAATCGTGCCCTCAAGGAAGACGGTTCCCAGATCGACGGATACATCGAGTACAGGATCAAGGGAGAAGATACCAGTAAGATTCAGGAAGCAACTGCGGCTGAGAATCAGGGCAATCAGATTACCATCAGTAAGTTAAAGGCGGCAGATTATCAATTCCGTTATCCTGCAATCTATGAGAAGAACGGAGTATACAGCTACGAGAAACAAGATGGTTCTGTTCTTGTATATCATGCCAGTGAATGGGTTGAAGAAAATATCAGTAATAATATCACCCTTGGAACCATCACCCTGCTTGCCTCCCATACAGGAGAGACGGCCTGTGGTGTATCGGCAGATAAGGAAGTACAGGCCTATCAGGCTCTGGATAAAGTGGTCGCAAGCTTTGAATTAGCAGATACCTTGAGCTGGGGAAGCAGTGTTGGAAAAACCGTCGTAGGTTCTTTCCTGAAACTTCGTTTCTACCGATATAATCCGACCACCGGTGAGCGGACCTTGGTAAAAGGTAGTGGCGCTGCCAATGATACCGATGGCTATTATTGTAGAATTACCGGAAGTAATCCAACCGCTTCTTATACCATGACCGGTGAAGATGTGGGCATGTTCATCTATGTTGTGGTAGAACCGAATAAAGTGAATGATACCCTTTATCATGGCAGGGCAGTTACCCAGTCAGAAACCGATGTGAAGAAGCATGCCAGCAGATATGAAGTACCGGAATTGACGCCAACGGCTCCATCGGATACCGGAAAGTCAGATGGCTTTATCAGTGGAGATTTCTCAACCGTTGCACTTGATTACAGTACGGATCTGATGAATTGGACCTCCATTAGTACCAACACGGAACAGTTGGAAGGATTAAAAGAAGGTACCTACTACTTCAGGACCTCCGAGACGGCCACCTACCTTGCCGGTACGGATTATACCAGCGTCGTCTTGAATGAAGAGCGTGAAAGTGTTGGTAATGTCAGCGTGAAGGTTTCCCATGTAGGCAGTGGAGATTGTGATGCAACGAAAACAAATAATCTCTATCAGGCAACGGACCGCTTGACTGCCACCTTCGAATTATCGGATGGTCTTTCCTGGGGCAGTGTCAGCAAAAAGGATCATAGCAAAGTAGGAAATGCATTAAAATTAGCCTGGATCCGTTATACCGGAACCAGTGCAGATACACCGAATGGTTATAAAGTTCTTGCAACCACAAGTATCAGCAAGAGCAGTTTAACCTCGGAATACATCATGACCAAAGAGGACGTTGGTTATGAGATTGGCGTGGTGGTATATAAATCAGACGATGATACCCACCATAATAATGTCGTCCTTCCTCTGGATTCCAAGGTAGTGAAGCATAATGCTGTGGATAGCATTCCGGAACTCAGTGTCGTGAAACCGACCTCCAGCAGTTCCAAAGATGGCTTGATCACGGGAATTACCGATGATCTGGAGATTAGTACCGATGGAGGAAAAACCTTCCATCTGGCTACCAGCGATGCCAATTATAATTCTTCGACCAAGTGCCTGGAAGGTCTCTCTAACGTAGAAATCTATGTCAGAACGGCAGAGACCGATACCCACAAGGCAGGCGAAGCAGAAAAACTTAGCGGTACTGCAAGAAGTGACCTGGGAACCCTTACCATCACTCCAAGTCATGTCACTACCGGAAAATGTACGGTAAAGACCAAAACACCACCGGATTATATGGTATTGGATAAGCTGACAGCCAAGTTTACCCTTAGTTCCGACCTCTCCTGGGGTAATGTAAAAGCGGATGGTTCTACCGTAGGAGATAGTATTACGATCAAATGGATGCGCTATAAGGCTGGAAAGGAAGACGAAGCGAAGATCATCGATGCGGCAACCACAACGGTGACAAAGAGTAAGTTAACCTCCACCTATGTGATGACGACAGATGATATCGGTTATATTATCAAAGCCGTCGCTGTACCGAACGACAGTGATTATATTCATAAGAAAGTGGAAACCAAGATTAGCAGTGCGGTCATCAAGCATGTCAAGCTGGATAAGCCTGCCACATTGACCTCAGTGAAGGCAAGCTCTTCCACAGCCAAGGACGGCCAGATTCTTGGAGGTGTCAAAGCTTACGAGTTCCGTCTTACTACGACGGATTCCAATGGAAATAAAACCACTTCCTCATGGATCAAGGCCACTTCCTTAAAGGCTTACAATAGTACGAACAACAGCCTGCAGGGGCTTGAGCCGGGAACCTATGAATATCGTTATGCGGAAACAGATGAGACCCAGACCGGAACCCAGATTCGTTCCATTGAAGTGAAGGTAAAGAGCACTTCCGAGATTAAGTTCAAAGGAAACGAAGCCAATAGTAATTCTACCTCCACTTCCACGGCAAGCAGTGGACAGGGTCAGACCTCCTCTTCCGGAACGGCAAGCACTACCCAAAGTAAAGCAAGCACCACCGCAGCGCAGACGGAAACGAAAAAGACAACCGAAGAGGCGGAGGAATTTACCTTCTACGATAGCGTATATCTGAACTCTACCATCGTTTCCAAGGCAAATGATCTGTATAGCGCAACCTTAAGTACTTCCGACCAGACCTTACTGGCCGCTGGTAAAAAGATCAGTATTCATCTTACCAGCCGAGATATCATTGATGAGATCAGTGATAGTGATATGGAAATCTGTAAGAGCGCTTTGGAGAATGGAAAGCTGGGCGCAGCCTTAGATCTGAACCTCTATAAACAGACCGACAATAGCTACAAACAGATTTCCAGTACTGCATCACCGATCAAGATTCGAATCAGAGTGCCGGAACAGCTCCTGAACTGGGATTCTACCAAACAGCGTAAGTTCTCCATTTTAAGAATTCACGAAGGAGAGCCAACGCTCATCGATGCAGATTATGATGCATATACCAGAAGTTTAACCTTTGATACCAGCCAGTTCTCCACATATATGCTCGTATATGAGGATTCCGATGTCAATCTGACACTGGCAGATCATACATGGCAGCTATTGAACAGCAGAACCGTTCTCATCTTCTCATGTATGCTTAGTATCGCACTGATTGCCTTACTGGTTTACGATCGCAGAAGAAGATCTTCTGCCGGCAAATAAATACTACCGGAATATATCGAAGTATTTTACGGTATTACCATGTGAATCAACCTATAAGAAATAGAAACTGGGGGAATAAGTAAAATGAACCAAAACCAACATTACCCATTTGAAAGGAACCGCTACTATTCCGGAAAGCTTCTGGCTAGTGCAGATTTCCAGGCAGAACAAGATTATTTTACCGGCAAGAGCCGTTTCATGAATTCCTTAATGTACGGCAGTGGTATCATCTGCGGTATGGGTACATTGAATCTTGATGACCTTTCCGTTCTCGTGGAAAGCGGTGTGGCAATCGATCCTCTTGGAAGAGAAATCGTCTTAGATACCATGATCGTCCGTAAGCTTTCTGTGATTGAGGGCTTCGATGATCTTGAGACCGATGAAGCTGTTTTATGTATCCGCGCTTTTGACGAGCCGGTACATTCGGTATATACAGTTCGCCAGGATACGGATAGTAGTAATTACGAATTCGGCCGTATGGCGGAAAATTATAAGATATTCCTGATGGATAAAAGGGATATGCCGATGATGCTCAACATGAATGATGAGTTCCTCACCAGTGGAACCCTCTTCAGTGATGCAGATTATAAAGTAGAATTGATCCTGCCGGCCACGGTTTCCCGAGGCCGCCAGGTGAAACTGATCGTCCGTACCAGCGGATTGGGCGATGGAAGCAGAAAGTTATCCTTTCATTCTGCCCTTCAGATTCCTGGATTCTTAAATGCAGATTTAGAGCAGGAGATCGAAGTAGACATCCGTGATTTATACCTTTCCGAAGGGGAAAGCTGTGATCAGGAATTCTGGCTTGATGTTCAGAAAACAGAGATCGATGAAACCTTAATTCTCATGAAGAGCGGAACAGCATCTGCTTCCATCGATGACAAAGCAGTGGAAGTATCGAAGAGCTTCTCCGTAAAGGTTTTATTCTCTGATATTAAACCAAGAACCTTGATCAACCGTGAAGTCGGCAGAGTCAATCTTGAGATGCTGACTCTGGTGGAAACCGTGGATTATGTACCATTGGCAGAAGTGAAGCTGGTTAAGACAGCAGGCTCCTATGTGATCGAGTCCATCAACGAAGATATCAAGCGTTATATCTGCGTTCCGGCCCATGAGATGTTACGTGGAGAGTACCTGGACTACTTCTATTCCGGTAAGAATCAGCAGATGGGCAGTATCCCTCAGACGACCATGATCGAGGAAAGAGTACAGGCTCCGGTCGAACGCAGCCTGGATGTTCCGGAGATCGCATCCGGTGTCCTGGAGATTCCTCTGGCCGGGGAAGCAAACCGAGGCGGTGTCTTCTATTCCGGTGAGATCATGCACGGACTGGGAAAAGGAAATGTATTTGTTCAGATCGGTCTGGAATCCATCGCGGAAGATTCCTCTCTTGGCGCAAATGCTCTCAGTACCATCTACGGAAATGCCGATTTATTTGAAAGAGATGCCGTATCCATACCGGCAGTAGAAACAGCAGTCAAAGTCTTGAATGATAAAGGAAGCTTCGTCGTTGCGGCACAGCTGCAGGAGGACGTCGATGCAGTCATGCTTACCTATCGCTGGGTAGCGATGCGCTTCCCAACTGTGGAAGAATTTGAAAAACCTCAGGATTATGAGAACATGAGTATCGTTCCGGAAACACCAACCGTGGTACTGGGAACTCGTGAAAGCTATTTCTTCAATGTAAGATATCAGAACATGAAGCCATGTTCCATCAATTATGAATTAACAGAGCCGAACAGCGGTGAGATCACAGCGGACGGTATCTATACAGCACCGAACAGAGAAGGTGTATATGAGATTCGAATCTATTGTACGGATATGCCATCCATCTGTACTTATGCATATCCGATCGTAAAGAAGCAGAGTCTTGCGGAAGCAGAAGCTGCAGCGAGAGAATTAGAGAAGAGAGAGTCTCGTGAGGCAGAACGTACGAAACTTGATGTGAATGATATTTTGAAATAGACAGGGTAGGATATGATTTTTCAATCGGATAACATGCAATTAAAAACGATACAGACGGTACTGAATCGTGATTGTGCTGATGTTTATGTCTGCAGAGATAACCTTTCACAGGAAAGAATGTTTTATACTGTGATCGTGGTGAAGGATCGGGAGACAGCGAAAAAGATGCTTATCATGTTCCACACCGGAGAGAGGCAGAAGTGCCCATTTTTGAAAGCCTGCTTCTCCGATAAGAATGCCGTAATCTTTGTATTTACTTATAATAGTTCCAGATTATTGGTCGATTTTTATCAAGCAGGACGCTATACCATCTCCGAGTGTGAGGATATCTGTAAGAATCTTATCCTTAGTTGTATCACCAGTGAACTGCCATGGCCATTTCTGTATCTGATCTTAAAACAGCGTCAGATCCATATGTCCAGAGAAAGAAATATTACCCTCGGATATTATGTCGATCTGACGGAGCTAGACGGATCCATTACAGAAAAGCAGTGTGTTGTGGAATGTGCCAGATTACTCCTCGAGCTGCTCGAGGACCATGCAAATGGCAAGGCAATCAGCTATGAACTTTTAACCAAACGTGTGGCCAATTCCGGCTACAACAGATTTACAGAGCTTTATAAAGATATTACCATAGCTGCAGCACCGGAGGATAAACTGGGAATATGGTCGAAGATCAAGAGATTCTTCCTGATCCATAAGAATGCCTTCTTCTATCTTCTTCTGATCCTATGTATCATTCTTGTAGTCCTGGTAATTATCTCATTCTTTTCGCAGATGATCATGGGAGATATTCCCTGGATGCGATTGTTACAAAGTGGTTTTAAGCAAATAGGAACGGAAAGCTTACTAAAATGAGTAATATAACGTCTAAAAAATTTTACTATCCGGTATCCATACTTATATGGCTGATATTCTGCCTCTCCTTCTTTATGATGCGGACCGGAATATTACATAAGGTAGATCCGGGGACCGTCATCGATGCGGCAGAAGACTCCGTCGAATATGTCGCAAGCCTTCAGGATGGGCAGAGTTATCTGGAAACCATGGAAAATGGAAATGTTACAAGAGCATTCAGTGTGGATTCCTACTGGAAGAATTCCTTCATTCGAAGGGTGTGTACTTCCGAAGATGCGGTATATATTCTGCTCGAGGCAGATGATCAGAATCAGACAGATGAATTAATCTGTGAGATCTTAAAACTGAATAAGAAATTAAAACCAATCGGGAAGTCAGGACGTGTCTTACTTCCTTCCACCGGAGCCATCAGTGATATGTCCTTCTATGAGGGAAATCTCTATCTGACCCAGATCGAGGCGACACATCAGGAAGCCTATCTCTATCTGATCGCAGATAGTTCCCTGGTATCGATGGATACCGATATCGATGATGTGGCAAGCTTTGATATATCCGATGTGCAGACCGTGACGGAGGATGAAAGAATCCTTTCCCTGCAGTATCATTTCGGAGAAGCAGTATTGTTTACCAATCTGCATAATTCTTCCGATGGACGATCGGATACGGTTGCCTCTGCTGAGACCAGTTTAAAACAGGCTTCCATGCATTTCCTTGCGCGTGTGACAAGATACCGCCAGTTCTTCTTACTGTGTGTGCTGATCTTTATCATTGGCCTCTTCTTCATCCTGGCCTCTCCGGTATTATTGAACCAGATGAATTTCCTCGCATATAGTTATCTCTTATATGAGGTATTCATTGCCGTTCTGCTGGCCGTTTTCGCCATAGGAAGTGATTCGATCAGCTACTCCTTATTTACCTTGCTTGCTTTTATCGTGATCAGCCTCTTTGGTTATCTGATCATTGGAAGACATATCCGGAACATTCATGTTCTGGAGAATACCATGGAGGATATCCTGAATTATAATGAGATTCCTCAGAAACCACCATATCGAATGGTGAGAGAGTTCAATCATCTGTGGAACTGTTTATGTGATATCAGCCGCATGGTAAGAAAGATTAATTATCGTTGGCTTGATGCCCTTCAGGTCTATTATCGATTTGCACCAAAAGGAATCGAACAGGTACTAAAGAAGGCTTCCATCACGGAAGTAAAATCCGGAGATAATATCCGTATTCATAATTCACTTGCCCTCATTGATTTCCATACCGGAACCGATATGAGTCTGGAGCAAAGCGATGATAGCGCCTTAAAGAACAGACAGAGTGACATGAATCTTCTGATGAGTCATGTTGCCGAATGGCAGGAGGCCCAGAAAGGCCAGCTGATTTCCAACACCTGGGATATGAGTGAATTAGTATATCTCTTCACGGAGAATTGTAAGGATACGGCCAACTTTGGTATGGAACTTCGTAAGTCTTTACAGAATCGTGTGACCATCGTCATTCATAATAATGAGATGATCTATGGTATTACCGGTGTGGATAAGCAGAATATCCAATATGTGGTAAATGCACAAATCCGTGAGATTCAGGACTGTATGGCAGATCTTGAAAAAATGGGTCTATCCTTCGTGATGACCGGGGATGCCCTGGCTTGCGAAAGCGTAAAACCACTGAATCGTTACATTGGAGAGCTGAAGCTTGGCTGCAGAGAAACTCCGGTAGTTCTCTATGAGATCCTGGAGGGAATGAATAAGTATCAGCTGGAGCTTTATCGAGAAACCGAAGTTCTCTTTAAGAGGGCTTTGCAATATATGAAGACCAAAGATTTTTATCTTGCTAAGAATGAATTTGCAAGAATGATCGCAACACATCCGGAGGATGGTGTCGCAAAATATTATCTGTTCCTTTGTGAATCATTCCTGAATGATGAAAATACAGAAAGTGTAGAGTTCTATCTGAATTCACATAAATGATAGGAGAGTAACTTGAATAATTTATTAACCAATTTCTTAAATGTCTTACGAAGCAGAGTACAGACTATTTTGATCAGATTACGATTACTGACAAGCAGAAATTACATGAGATCTCAGATTTTTGCGAAAGTCAGTCAATTCTTTTCAAAGCTGCTCAACGTTCGTCCACGTCATAAGAGAGATTATTATGGTATATTTGGATGGTTGGTCAGCCGTCGTCTGGTATATTTGATCATTGTAGCAATGGGTCTGTTCAGTGCGGTTTATCTTTATAATACATGCGGTGTCTATTTCCGTGGTTCCGGTGGAACCGGTATCAAAACTTATAATTATAATTCGCTGGCTTTGCGTTTTACATCAGGAAATGTCAGAATCAGAGGAAAATCGAAATATCTGGCCTACGAAGGCCAGGTTTCCAAGGGCTATTGTAATGGAGAAGGTACTCTCTACCAAAAGAATGGAAATAAGGCCTACGAAGGGAATTTTACCAATAGTAAATACGAGGGAGAAGGAACTTCCTATTATGAAAATGGTAATATTTCCTATGCAGGATCTTTTCATGATAATAAGTACGATGGCGAAGGAACCCAGTATCGGGAAAGTGGAAGCTTGCTCTATACCGGTACCTTTTCTTCCGGTATGAAGGAAGGAACCGGCACCTTATATAGTAATGCCGGAGATGAGCTATACACCGGAACCTTCTCAAAGGACCATATCGTTTATAGTGAATTACTGGGAAAAACAACGGAAGAGGTGGCCAAGTCCTACTTCGGAGACCGCGCCATCTGGTCCAGTGATAAGGATTATGCGGTATACATGAGTGATATCGCGGCTGTTTATGCCGGACAGAAAGAGAAGGATGCTCTGGATGAATCTATCACTGCGGATATCGTTTATGTTCTATCGGATACCTTTACCCAGGGAAATAGTGTTTGTGACAGCATATCGGACTTAAATAAGCTATTTGGCAAACCGGTATACGAAGGAAATGCCAACGTGACACTGGGAGAAGCCGTGGCCATCAATGCCATGTGCCAGACCACCGGTGATGTATTAAATGGACCGGTCACTCTGGAGACGGAGAATCTTTATAGTGACTATACGACGGTGAACTCAATCGAGGATTATATGATTTATCTATATTCCTATGAAGCAGATGGATTGATGTATAACTTTATTACATCCAAGAGAAATGGAAATTTCTTCTTCTATTCCATTGTGAAAGGGGAGAGTGGCGAGTAATGAGAAACACAAAATGTGTCTTTTGTCTGTGTATGACGCTTGCTCTGCTTATCTCTTTTTGCAGTGCTTCTTCCCTGGACGTGCAGGCAGAAGGGAATAAGGTACTATCCATGTATCAGGCCAAATCTCTGGCCATCGCGAAATCGGATAAGATCGAAGAACTGGAGATTCAGCTGGAGGCTAAAAAAGCAGCAAAGGAATCTGCCGTCAAATCGATCGCTCTCAAAAAGAAAAAGATGTCAACTATCAGCTGGTCCCCTCTTTTCTCCATTACCTGGCCGACCCAGGCTACCCAGGAGGAGGCTTATGAATTTACCTTTAAGCCCATCAGCCTGCAGAATGATATCAATCTCATAGAACATGAGATCACGGATCAGGAGTTTGAGGAGACAAAAGAAGTATATAATCTCTTTGTCAGCATTGTGGTCGGACAGGAAACCATTGATTTTAATCAGGATCGACTGGATAATTTAAAGGAGTCCTACACCAGAAATCAGGCAAGGATCCTAACGGGTGAGGCCAGTCAGGACGATCTGGATAAGATAAATACTTCCATACAGAATCTGACCTCCACCATTGCCACAGAAGAGAGAACCCTTCAAACGGACAAAAAGAACTTATCGAAGATGATCGGTCTTGATGTGACGACAAATTATGATTTCACCAATCCTTTTGTGGATGCGGAAGTTCCTTATGATATGTTGGAGGAAATCACAGAATATACTCTGGATCACGATCAGGAATATTATGAGGCCTGCATCGATGAATCGCAGGCGAGATCCTCCCTGACGACTTATTATGAATTATCGAAGGAGCACTATAGCCAGGACGAGATGTCAAGCTTAGACAGCTTTGTTCAGGCAGCTTTAAATGGACAGGATGTCAGTCGAAAAGCATTCAATAATGCTTCCAAGGAATTCCTTGAGAAGATCGATGAACCTTGGGAAGGCTCCTGGAGTATCCTGTTTTTTAAGATTCCAAAGGTCTGGATCAAGGATGAAGACACCGATGGAACGAATTACATTTCCGATGAGCCGAAATCCATCTATTCTTCGGCCATGGAATATATCAGCGCCAGAAAGGCCAAGGATAATGCAGCGGAAACCTTAAAAAAGAAGGTGGAGGATGCCTATAATACCTACGTTACCTTGAAAAATACCTATATCGGTCTGAAGAAGCAGGCCGAAAGCCAGGAAGAGAAGGTCAATAAGGCAAAGCTATTAAATGAAGCAGGAGAGTTATCCTACGATGATTACCAGTCCATCGTAGAATCTTACGAAGAGACGGAACAGGATATGTTAGACGCTCTTGCGGAATATTCCCAAAATCTTTATGAATTTGACCGCTTAAGCTGTGGCAGAGTCTCTGAGTATCTCTATGGTACCAGCGCCACGGCAAAGGCTGCCGATGGTGGTTTGTCTTACATGGAAGACGATGGTACCTTAAGTAATGACCGTAATGAAGATTCCGGTCTATCCTATGTGGAGGAAGAGGTGACCAAGGGCGCCTATTATTATGTGGAGTCCATCGTGCAGAGCACAGAATTCCGTCTGCATGTCTACATTCCGGAAGATTTCGGTGCAGACATTACGGATTACGAACTCTGGGTGGATGATACCCAGATCGGAAGCCGTGTCAATGTGGATACCAGTATCCGTCATCTGGGCTTGGATTTGGATGGCGCCGAGAAAGTATTCCTACGTTTTTATAATGGAACGACTTTCGTGGATGATGTGGAAATCGATCCTTCCAGCTATAGCGGCAGTCTGGATATCGTGACAAGTCGCCAGGTGAAGAATGCGGAAACGACCATCATCGGTAATTATAAAATAGAAGAGATGTCGTCCGGAGGCTACACAGAACTGGAAGTCAATGCAGATTCCATCGAAGGAGTATCCTACTACCGGATCAAGACAAAAGAAAATAAATATCTTAGAAGTGATAAGACACTGATCAATAGTACATTTACGTATCTTTCTATCTTTACCCAGAATATGGATGAACTGGAAATCGAGTTTTACGATGATAGTGACCAGTTACTGACCAGCGGTTACTTTAACACGGCTGACCTGACCATCCGCCGATCTGTGGCAACGACAGAAGATACGACCGAAGAAAAGAAATAAGAGGAGGTGCATACGATGAGAAAGAATAGTAAGAATCATAGGTCTTTGGGAAGTGATCTCCCGAAGATAAAAAATCGTGTTGCTGCCTTCCTTTTGGCCTTTGTCCTGATCTTTGCCGGACTTTCTCCGGCCAAGAGTGTGGATGCAGCGATTCAGTTCGACAGCTCGACTGCCGTCACATTTTCTACCTATAATGCCAAGCATTCCGTAGGAAGCGGAACCTTGTTCTATGGAACCTATCTGATCTCCACCGAAGGAATCTCCAACGAGATCTTTGATCTGGCCAAGGATTCTGCCCAGTCGGCCGATCAGTATGAAATGTACTATAAATCAGAATTAGCGAACGGAACCTGGTATGTGATCACCGATGCCAGCAGTCTGGCGGATATTACAAGCAGCGGTACACCGGTCACAGAGGCACAGCTGGCCAATCTCTATGTCACAAGATATGTCGATAAGAACGGGGTGTGTTATGATGCCAAAACCGGTTCGAAGGTGGATCTCTTTAATGATCCGGATCCTTATACCCTAGAGACTCTCGATGAGTTATCCTCCATCGCCTCTTTGGTAGGCGGAGTGTACCAATGTGACGATAATGATTCTTCGGACTTCTATTATCATTTATTCCTGGATTTCCTGGAGAAGGATGTGCAGAATTCCGTGACCAAAGCATACGATACCCAGCTTGCGAATCTGGAAAGTATTTACCAGTCTCTCTTATCTTCCGGCAGTGACGAAGATGAAGAGAGAGCCGAAGTGGTATCAGAGCTGATGCAGCAGGTGAATGCCTCCAGAAGAGCAGAAGTATTCCGATCCTTATTGGAAGATGGTTATCTGGATAATTTATATGCCAGTGCCAAGGATCCTCAGAATGAAAACGATAACGAAACCACCACGAGCTATGACGACGGTGACGATGACGATGATGACGACGACTACGTATCTTACGATGATGAGGACGACGGGGATGAATATGTCGATTACGAAGATGCGGATGAGGACGACGACGATGAGGACGATGATGACGATGACAGCAGTAGCAGCAGTAGTAGCAGTAGTAGCAGCAGCAGTACTACTACCGTAGTCAAAGCAGATATCCCACCGGATAGCATGGCTTTAGATGCAATCACCACAGCGATGCAGCAGTGTCAGCAGAGTTATACCTCTTATTCTTCCCAGGCACTCACGGAGCCGGGAGATGATACTTCCATCTTAAATGAAGCCATTTACAACCAGGCCAATACCATTCTTCAGAATGCCAAGAGCGGCCTGAATAATACGACCCGAACTGCTATTCAGAAATTACGCAGCCTCTATCATATCAGAGATGGCATCGTAGGAGATGCCCAGGACGAGCTTGCTGTCTTAGATGAATCCCTTCTTCCGGGAGCCTTAAGTCAGTATAATAGCGCCCTTACCTCCGGTGTGGGTAAGAAGTATCGTACTCTCATGGGAAATGGAGGAACCGCATCCTCTGCAGAGAGCGTCTTAGATGAACAGTATGCCGAGGCGGAATCAGAGAAGACAGAGCTTCAGACCTTTATCAGTGCGAGAAATCTCCGTTCGACCGCTGTGGCTGCATCGGAATATACCAGCACTCAGATCAAATGGATCCAAGGCGTGGAGGATAGCATTCCCAACGATGCCTTCCATACCAATGCGACCAACAGTGCGGAATCGCATCTTAAGTGGCTGGAGGAAGAGCTTACCAGGATCCAGAATAATTCGGAATCCCTGGTCAGTGATCTTCAGAGTCTCTTAGACAAGAAGGAAGATCTCCAATCGCAGAGGATGCAGTGCTTGAATGACAATGATCTGGCCGGAGCAGCCAGACTTGATTCCAGGATCGCTGCCACCGATGCTGATATCGAGGCGGAGGAAAAGGAATTGAGTAAGCTGGCGCAGACAGATCCGACGGCCACAGCTTCCCTTGGCGGAACCGCCACCGATCTGGCCAATGATCTGAAGGAACAGGCTATCTCCGAACGTTCCGATGGCGGAACCGGGGAGAATGCCATCCAGGCCTTGATTGCCATCGGTGCTTCTGATCAATTACAGGAATTAAAAGATGCCTTCCCGGATGATACTTCTTTGGAACAATCCATCACGGCAGCGCAGAATAATATGAAATTAAATCAGGTCCTTGCCGATGGCGGAAGCGATCTGGTCAGCACTGATGATACGGAAGAAGACCTGGAGGGAGCTCTCACAGAAAGCGAGATGCGAACCATTATCCGTGAAGTATTCGGGGATGAATTTGAGAATCTAGACGCAGAAGGTCAGATCGAGGCCACAGTCGGAACCGGCTGGTTAGGAAACGACGGCTATCGCGCCGCCAAATCTTTGGCAAAGAATCTGATGAATATCTGTGTCCAGAATGATAACGCTTACGTATATCAAAGTGTAAGCTCGAAAAAGGCAGGAAATTATATGTCCTTAAAGGTTGTAGAAAGCGCTTTGCAAGGAAAGTATCGTTACGTATTTGATGATAGTAGAAGAGAAGCCAAGATGTGCAGCCTTTATAATAATAAAGTTTATCAATTTGTGGTAGGTAGTGATAATATCACCATCGCCGGTGGCGAAGAAGAGGTCACCAACAGCATGGTTGCCACAGCCAAATATGTATCGGAATGGGTATACGTTCCGGATTCCACATCCAAAGAATACTTTGATCTGCAGGCAGAGCCTGTCAAGGGAACCGGCAACAGTGGCGCCCTGACCTCGGTTATGGAAACCAAAGCAAATGAACTATATGATGCATACAAAGAAGCAATGAAAGAGTAAGGAGGGCATGAAATGGCAGATTATCCAATTATTGCGGATGTCAGTTCTCATATTGTGAAGATCATGAGACAGAAAATGTGTCCGGAGCCGATTCCTTCTCCGAACAACATTGAAATTTCTTCTCCTTCCTCACAGGATGTCGATTATATCGTAGGACTTTATCTCTACGATATCCGAGAAGAAAGCGAGATGGTCCAGCCTCGATTCATCGAAAGAGGCAAGGTCCAGCTACAAAAAGCTCCGAAACCATATGGCTTATACTATATGGTATTTATCAACGGTGGTTCTCAGATGGGTCTGAAAGCACCGGATATACAAAAGATCATTGGACGTGTTGCACAGATTGTCAATGACAATCCGGTCTTCTACCCCAACGATTTACAGCCTTGGCTGGAAAACCGTGAACCCCCTATCGTGCTGACTCAGGCGAGGATCAGTCTTGAGGAGAAGGTTCGTGTGTGGTCGGCAATCAATAAACCTTATGAGATCAGCCTCTTTTACAAGGCCGCACCGGTATTCCTGTCCAGTGAGATCGTAGTAGATCCACCACGTGTAACCAGCGCAGAATTCAAAGTGCACGTTCCTGATTCGGAGAATGAAGAAGGGAGGAACCGGTAAAAAGTGATAGCAACAGTAATACAACATCGCTTGTTTTTCGCCATTCAGATCTATGATACCACGACAGGTTACGTGATCGATGAGATGGATTCCAGATTCTATGTGTTAGAGGAAGATGGTCCGAAATTGTTAGCCATGCAATATAGAGATCATGGGATCTTTTTGCAACTGAATGATATTTGCAGGGAGCAATTCAACATGCAGATTCAGGTCAAGGGCTATGAAACCTGTAACATCGAGATTCACCGGGAAGAACTTCCGGAAGCGATGCCACTCAAAAAGGTGTTCCTGATTCCTTCAGAGAATCCTTTAAGAATGGACGATATGCTGACGCTGAAAAGCAGACTCCCAGGCCTGAAAAAGGTCTCCGGTGTCAGTCTGACCAATATCCTTGCCCATACCGACAGCTACGAGAAACGTCGACGCATGATGAAGGTATTTGAACAAGGGTACAGACTAAGTATGGAAGGATCTCCTTATGGTGTGATTCATACCAAAGAGAATACCTTTGATTGTATTGAGGTAGCAAAGCAGATGGATACCAGGGCGGTACAGCTGCAGGATCCTTATCCAGGTGTCCTTCCGAGAAATGCCCCTGTCTCCCGTATCATCATCGGTATGGTAGAAGAAAGCGGTGATTATATCTTCCGTGTTCTTCGGGATGACAGATATACAAGATTCCTTCTTCGGTTTGAAACAGAAGACAGGACATTTTTCCGAGAATATGATTTCGCCAATCCGACGGAACTAGACTATATGGAAGAAGAAACAAAAGAAAGTGAAGCGTAAAGAAGCTGAAGGAGAAAAAGAATGCCAACGGTTATTACAACAGGCGCTTTATGCAGGTGCAGCTTTGGACTGTCACCATGCAGCCTGAATGTCACATCACAGATGAAGATTCTGGTGGGAGGAACGCCAGTCGCTACGATCATGGATAGCACAAATGCGAATATCACAACATTTGGGATGTGCAGCTCCCCGGCGAATCCTGCCGTGGTTGCCGCCATGGGAGTGCCCCAGCCATGCACGCCCATGCCCATGCCATGCTGGACCGGTGGCGGAAAAACGATGATCGATGGCAAACCGATTCTCACCATGAGCTCTACTTGTCAATGTGCCTATGCCGGAACGATCACGCTGGTACAGGCCGGACAAGCCAAGCTTCATTCCGAGTAACACATGGAACAGAATATGAAAGGAGTTTCATTCAATGGCAGAATATTTTACACCCGGCGTTTATGTTGAGGAATATGACAATTCACCAAGAAGCATTGAAGGAGTAGGTACCAGTATTGCCGGCTTCATCGGAATGGCTGAAAAAGGCCCAGTGGAAGGCGCACCGGTATTTGTAACGAATTTTAAAGATTTCAAACGAATTTTTGGTGGATTCCTTAATGAATTTACATATGGTGAATATCGATTTTTAGCAAACAGCGTAGAGCAGTTCTTCGCACATGGCGGCACAAGCTGTTTCGTAACACGTGTTGCACCTGCTGATGCAAAAGCAGCTTCCAAAACCGTTGGTGCTATGACAGTAACCGCAAAGAACCCTGGTAAATGGGGTAACCGCGTTCAGGTTTCCGTTACAGCTTCCAACAAGAAGAAAATGCAGCTGATCGCTGTCAATAAAAAGAAAGAATATACCGCAAAGAGCGTAGATGGCTTCCGCGAGGGAGATATCGTTACCATCAATGGCGAATACAACCAGATCAAGATGATCTACGATGATACCGTAGTATTCGAAAAAGCATTTACAGAAAATGTGGTAGATACTTCCATCATTCCAAAGAATGTTGTCAGCCTTTGCAATGTGAACGTAGCCATTCGTTACAATGATGAAGTGGAAAACTTCGCAGATTTAAGCTTAAATCCAATGGCTCCGAATTACATTTCCAATAAATTAGTAAAGAGTGAGATCGTTGATCTTGCCTATGCTCCAAGTGCAGAAGAAGTGGACGCTCCGCTTAAGATGATCTTTGGCGAGGAAGAAAGTGGTATGTTTACGCTCGAAGGCGGTTCCGATGGATCCATCGCGAAAGTAGATGCTGCAACCTTTATCGGTGAGGATGATGGTCCTGGAAAGCGTACCGGTATTCAGTCCTTCCTGGAAAATAACCTTGTCAGCATGATGGCAATCCCAGGTGTGACCATTCCGGAAGTTGTCGTATCCTTGGTTGTTCATTGTGAAAAGATGAAAAACCGTGTTGCAGTTCTTGATATGCCGGCAGATCTTACAAAGCCAGCAGACCTGATCGAATACAGAAGCATGATCGACAGTACTTATGCTGCTATGTATCATCCTTGGATCCAGGTATATGACAGAAGCTCCTCCAGAAATGATTTCATTCCACCATCAGGTGCAATCATGGGTATCTATGCAAGAACAGACGTGACAAGAGGCGTGCACAAGGCACCAGCCAACGAATCCGTTTATGCAACAGGCCTTAGCGTAAATTATACCAAAGCAGAGCAGGATATCCTGAATCCGGAAGGCATCAACCTGATCCGTTCCTTCCCAGGACAGGGCATCCGTGTATGGGGCGCAAGAACAGCCAGCTCCAACTCCGCATTCAAATATATCAACGTCAGACGTCTCTTTATCTATGTTGAAGAGAGCATCAAGGCAAATACCAACTGGGTTGTTTTCGAGCCAAACGATACAACCTTATGGAACAGAGTGAACCTTACGATTTCCGGTTTCCTTAACAACCTTTGGAGAGAAGGTATGCTCGTGGGTGCTTCTGAAGCAGAAGCTTACTTTGTTGAGATCGGTCAGAGCACAATGAGCAGAGATGATATCGCTTCCGGCAGATTGATCTGTAATGTTGGTATCTCTCCAAGCAAGCCAGCTGAATTTGTGGTATTCCGTGTTACACAGTTTACTGCAGATGCAGATAATCAGACTGCAGCAGCAGCTGAGGCAGCAAATGAATAAATAAGAATCCAAGGATAGAAATGAGAAATTTGAAAGGAGTCGTAAAATATGGCTTTTACTAGTGAATATCCATTAACCAAAATGAATTTTGTGGTGTCTGTACAGGATGTAAATGGTACAGCCGCCTTTACCGAAGTAACCGGTATCGAAGCAAACGTTGATGTCATTGAATTCCGTATGGGTAATTCCAGCTCTTTGGCACCAAGAAAGCTTCCTGGTCTTGTAAAGCATGGTAATGTTACCATGAAAATGGGATACATTTCCGGTCAGCAGCTGATGGAGTGGGCCATCTCCTGTGTAAAGGAAAGTCGTGCGGCAGGCGCATTCAAGCGTCATGATGTAACGATCGAGCTGTTAGACATTGCAACAAATGGTACCCCAACAGAGAACCTTGATAAGGCTCCTGCAACCGGAAAACAGTGGAAGCTTACCAATGCATGGGTTGCAAAATATCATGGCGCTGATCTGGATGCTAAGAATTCTGATGTAGCCATTCAGACCATTGAGATCGCTTACGAAGAATTGGTAATTCCAAACTAGGATGTCACATAGTAGCTTATGGCATTTTCGCATCGTAAGCCTAAGAAGAAAAGGGCTGTCATGGCAGATAAGATGTCTGCCTGACAGGAAACAGATACCAGGGCCGGATTACCGGCCTTGGTAGGATAAAAAGATTCCCTTGGCCCTTCCTTTTTCCGACGAAAAGGGAAAAGAGGAAGGAAAGGGTCCATCCGGAGAAAGGATAAAGGAGATACTTGATGGAAACCGTATATGAATTTACACTTCCAAAAGGATATTTAGATACCAATGGTGAGATCCACAGAAATGGAAAGATGCGTCTCGCCACGGCTGGTGATGAAATCACAGCAACCAGAGACCCACGTGTTCTGAGTAATCCATCTTATCTGACCATCGTATTACTCAGCAAGGTGATCACAGAGATCGAAGGGGTTTCTGCCATTACGCCAACCACCATGGAACGTTTATTTACTGCTGATCTTGCTTTTTTACAGGATATGTATCAGAGAATCAATGACATCGAGCCACCAGTGATGGAATTCGTATGTACGAAATGTGGGGAGAAACATCGTATTCCTATAAATTTTACCGTAGAGGGCTAAAACTCTATCCCAAGGAAGAGCTTTACAAGGAGATGTCCTTTATCTCTTATTACTTCCATTGGAGCCAGCAGGAGGTTATGTCACTTGATCATGTCAGCCGCAGACAGTGGTGTAGTGAGATCTCCGAGATCAATCAGAGTCTGAATCCCTCAGAATCCAATCAAGCAGGCAAAGAAATCAGTATCCTTGATATGAGACCAACCAGCGAAATCCTAAGAGAATTTCGATAGAAAGGAGTCGTCATGCCAAACCCATTGGAATTTGTGAATTCGATCAATAACACCACGATGGTGAAAAATGATCCAATTCCTGCCTTTCGTTTTATCTTAAGAGTGGAAGGCCTATGGGATCTTCCGGTAAAATCCGTAGGAAGCTTCCAGAAAAATAATGAATATGAACATATCCAGGAAGGCGGTCTGAATGACTATGTTCATATGAGAAGAAAACCCATTTCCCAGCCATTTACCTTTACAGTAGAGAGATATATTACCAATACCTGGGTGGATCCTCTACTCAATGGCAGCGAATTAACTCTGCCAATCCTGCTGATCGTTTATCAGGATGATGATACCGTCGGACATACCTTTGCCTTTACGGCACCCAAGGTACAGGGCGTCTCCTATGGAGAAATCAATGCAGAGAAAAGCGGTTTAATGACACAGACCGTTACCATTGCTTATAATATGCTTTATGTCATACCGAATTATGTCGATTTGATTAGTTAGGAAAGAAAATGCTGAAATTAAGAGACCCATTAAAACTGAATATTCTTCCCATGCCACTGAAGGTAGAGGCTGGTCTTAGGGAGCGTATTGTATCCAACTATGCCCAGATTACGGAGAAGATCGAGCCGGAAGATCTGCTTCATGTGCTCAGCCAGCCACCGGAGATATTTCTGGCAGAAGGAGACCAGAATAGCATTTTCTATCAGACCAATGAGATCCGCAACCGCCAGGAGTATAAGACAGAGATGATCAATAATGTGGTCAATCGTATCCTCTTAGCTCCACAGGGGAATTTAAGTTATCAGGATAATGTCTATGTGACCAACATCCTTCATAAATTAGGAATCAAGGATGAAAAGACATTTTTAAAGGAACTTTATCAAAGCTTCGAAGATAACCGACAGATCTATGCCCGTATGAATACCCTTCTGCACCGTAGTGAGAATCAATATCAGACCATCATGCAGGAGGAGGCCGGAAAGGTCCAGGAGACCGGACAGACCCAGGAGGAGGAGATGCCTAGCAGAGAGCAGGTACTCTATCTCCACCAGCAGGTGATGAATCGCCTTCAGACCGGAGATATCTATCAGGAGATGAGGGCTTACTGGAATAGCCAGATCAATCATCAGGAGATTAACACAAGGCAGCTGCTCATGTCCGATCAGGTAAGAATCGCGAACCAGCTGACTCTTATGAAAGAAAGCAAGGAGCATAGACCGGTCAACTTATACTATCACCATGAAAATATCTATGAGGAAGAAATCACAGATACGCAGATGGAAGAGCATAGCTTAACACAAACGCTTTCCTCCGCAGCGCTATTTAATCTCATAGAGAATATATATCAGCAAAGATTAGAGAAGAATCAGACCTCCGGTGCCATCTGGCAACAGATGAGCCAGGCATTTTATCGCTCCGAAGAGAATCTCCTTCAAAGAATCGAGGAGAATCTTTATTCGGATGCCAGAAAGCTCTTCCGTCAGGAATTGAATCTGACAGAGCTGGAAGAATATCTGCTTCACACGCCTCGTCAGGAGGAGAGAGAACGGATCGCACCGGCGATTTTAAGACAATTTACCAATACTATCTTAGAAAATGAAGCTCTTGACCAGGAAGCTATGGCTCCGGTCCCTGAAGAAGAGGATCGACCGGACCTGCCTCCGGCAGAGATTACCAATATAGAGAATCGTACCGAAGAGAATATCGTGGAACGTATGGAAAGCATGCGGATCGAGAATGAGCAAAGGATCAACCAGTATCAAAATATTTTGAATACGATCCAAAGAAGAGAAGTTCCTGCGCAAGCAGTCTCTCCGGAAGAAATCAAGGCCAAAACCATCCTGGAAAGCAGAAGATTTCTGCAAGAACCGGAAAAGATCTTAGAGCAGATGGAAGAAGCCAAAAAGCCTCATGAAGCAAAGGAAAGTGAGGAAGATCAGAAAATCCTGCAGGCATTGCCGACGGAGATCCGTAATCGTATGGAATTATTGTATCGGATCCAAAGAGGGGAATTGCCAAGTGCAGATATGGTACAGGGGGAGGAAGCTATGAAGGTCCTTGCCAGTCAGGTGCAGGAGACCATGGTCATCGAGAGGGAAAGACAGCAACGCCTCCTCCGCCAACAGGCAGAGAATCGAGAAGAAACGGCCAGAACCATCGAGGAGATTCGCCAGCAGACGCCGGACCTGGTCCATGAGATTCTGCAGGAGAATAAAGAAATCAAATTAGTTCACAAGGTTCAGGAAAGCTTGAATCAGGAGGAGATCCTCGAACAGCTCGAAGAACAGCGCTGCCTGATCAATTCCCGCAAGGAAACAAGAGAAGAACATAGAGAAAACACGACCAAAGTGATAAATACCGAAGCCACCCGAACCATCGTCAAGGAAGAAGTACAGAATATCGATTTTAACAAAATCGTACAGGATTCCGTCAGTAGAGAGTTAGAGGGCTTGGAAGACCAGATATTCAACAGTCTCGAGTATCGTCTTGAGGATGAAAGAAAACGAAGAGGATTCTGATAAATTATGAGTAATATTTTAAGTAATCTTGGAAATATGTCCGGGAATGTTACCAAGGCGGTCATCTGTGTAAGAAATCCGGACTCTCTAGGTGAAGAATATGATCAGGAAGAGTATGCCAAAGAGATGCAAAGCTTTCAGAAAAAGATTATGAAGGCATCCAAAGACCGTATGAATCAGGCCTGGAATGGCGGCAGTTCCACCATGGGATCTTTAAGTAAGGCCATAAGTCCTAAGGTGACACAGCTCAATACGGTGATCGATCCGGTCCTTGGTGATGTGGATCGTTTGGGGGATCGTGATCCGATTCTGTCAGATATGGAGGACCCTTTTTGCTTTCTGGAAGTACAATATAACCCTTCTTCCATTTACTTTAACGCCTCCGGTGGTCATGTGCGAAGCACGGACCGAAGCGGGAATATGGGAGCCCTCAGTAATAATGAATTGATCGACCGTAAGACACCAACCAATATCACCATGGACTGTCAATTGATCGTGGATGATATTCATATTCCGGATGCCTTTAGCGGGAATACCTTCTTATCTGCTTCCTATAGTGGAGCAGTCAGAAATGCGATCGAAGCATTTGGTCAGGGCAGTCATAGTGTTCGCCAGGTAGTGGAAGCCATTATTGCCATTCTGACACAGAGCCAATTGCAGGACATTATATTTTATTGGGGAAAAATGAGTTTTCATGGTCAGCTGACACGTGTGACTGCGAATTATACCATGTTTAATTCCAAAGGAAATCCGATCAAGGCGACCATTGATATTTCCATACAGCAATTGGATACCAGTCCGGACTTCGATCTGGATAATGCTTATTGGAATGATGCCTATGAGAAGGCATTCAAAGAAATGTAATAAAGTGGTCCGGCTGGAAGAAAGTTGAGGAAGAAGCATGCCATACAATCCTAATATCTTATCGGATTTATCAAAGGATTTACCACAAAGGGGAAAAGTAGAAAAAGCGGTGATCACCCTTTATGAATATAGTGCGACCAGTAAAGATCCCAATCTGGATAAGGCCATCAAGCCCGGCTTGACGGATGAGAATATCGCAGCCTTTGTTTCCGGTAAATTGAATAATGATACACTTAGTGCATATACGGAAAAAGCAACCCGGCAATGGAAGGAAGCAGAGGAGAAGCTTCGCAAAGCGAAAGAAGGGCTGACACCGGATGGGGATACACCGACCGGTGACCTGAACAAAGAAATCGATCAGATCGATGCCGATCGATTTGATTATCATTATAAGCAACGACAATATCAGGTCATGTTTAATCCTTCGTCTCTAAAATTAACGGCTTCCGGTGGCGGTCTTGTCGCACAGAGAAGGAATCTGGGTGGCGAGAACGACAAGGTAGGTGGCGTAGCGATTGTCTACGTTCCCGATACCAATAAAAATATCATGCTGAATGTGAATCTGATTTTTGACCAGGTGAATCCTTCCGATGCCTTCGCACAGGTGAATCCTTTTGAGACAGCAGGAAATGTGAAGTCTTTGGTGAATGCATATAATACCATAAAAGGAAAGGATTATTCCATCCAGCAGGATGTCGAAGGTTTTTTGTCTGCCTGCCGCAGACCGGGAACCAGATACATTCGATTTAGTATGGGTGATATGAGCTATGCCGGAGTTTTATATCAGGTCAGCGCCAACTATACCATGTTTAATCCTACGGGAGAGCCTATCCGTGCCGTGGTATACCTGTCCATGACACTGATCGATACCAAAATGGGTTATAATGATATGGGACAGTTTACCGAAAGCTTTCAGCAAGTATTCCAAAATAAGACACAGAGCCTGAATACCCTGAAGAATAAAGCAGGCGCTTTCCTGAATTTAGATTTATAGTAAGAAGATAGAAAGAATAGACGATTAAATATGGTAGAATTCGATTATCAAACATTAAAAAAGAAATATGATAGCTTTCAGATGCCAAGGGCCTTAGTAGAGATCAACGGTGTGGATCTATCACAGACCAAAGAAGGATTTCAGCTGTCCGACATCCGAGTCGAGAATAGCTGTGATTTCCAGGCCAATGTGGCTACCTTCAGTTTATATGGAAAACGGGTCTACGACCAGGTGATGGGTTTCTTCCAGACACCGGTGCTCGATAAATATGTCAAGCTCGGTTTCGGTGTCTGCATCTCCTTAGGTTACGATGAAAGCGTCCGTGAGGTATTTCGTGGATATATCTCCAGAATCAGCTATATCTTTCCAAGACAGCAGAGAAGAAATGTAATCCCGGGGGTACAGATCACCTGCTATGATATCAAGGGTCTTATGATGAGTGGATGCTATTCCAGACAGATTCCGGAGGCAAGCAGTTATTCGGATGCCCTGCGCAAGGTTTTACAGTCCTATGGATATACCTATCTTAAGAACCTGAAACCGGCAGCCATCACGGATCTGCTCATATCGGATACCCCCGATGCGACAGCAGCCACCCCGTCCGATGAGAATGGTAACCAGACGACCACCTTCTCCGCGGAGATGGTAAATGAGACGGATTATGAATTTGCAGTAAAGATTGCCAAGCGATTCAACTATGAATTTTATACCATCGGTGGCAATGTCATCTTCCGTCCGGCCAAAAATGATGAGAATATCTTAATCGAGATCGGTCCCGGCAGGGGTATCGTCTATATGGATGCCAGCTATGACATGACCGGCCTTGTGAAAGAAACAGAAGTAAGAAGTATCGATCCTGATACCGGTAAGCCGATTTCAGAATCTTTAAAAAATAATAATAAATGGAGCATGGGAAGTAATGATATGAAGTCCCTGCTCTCCAAAACCAAGAAGGTTTATCTTGATGCGACGGTAAGCTCCAAAGAAGAAGCCGGATATCGCGCAGATTATCTCTTACAGGAGAATGCCTATCGTTATGGCTCTCTTCGTTTGGAAATGATCGGCCTGCCGGAGATGACACCGGGCAAGTTTATCCATGTGGGAGGAATCGGTCCGATCGGAACCTACCGGAAGTTTTACGTGGATTCTGTGGTACATAATATGAGTGGTACTTCGACTTATATTACCACCATTGAATGCAAAGCCTGCGAATCCGATCTGATAGAGGATAGCATGGATATGAATCTCTAGCTCACGTGTATTCAAGAACGCTCTGCGTTCTTGCTGCGATTCGCCGGAGTCTTCTTCGACGAGAAAAATATTTTTTCATGCGACTTATGTCGCTTTACAGCATAGGAAGCATAGGCAGGGTTTTCCTGCTGCTTCATCAAAAAGAGGTAAGCTATGGCACTGTATGATGTGATCAATGATATGACAAATCGCCAAATTATGAAAACAGAAACCGGGGATAACCGGATCTTTGGCGTTGTTGTCGGAAAAGTAACGAATAATTATGATAGCTCCATGCCGGGTAAGGTCTGTGTTTCCATTCCGACCCGAGGAGATGGAAAGCAGGGGGACGTCCTTAAGTGGGCGAGAGTGGCCTTTTCCTTTTTTGGCACCAGCTGGGGACAGTACTTTCTGCCGGAGGTAGGCGATGAAGTTCTCTTGGTCTTTGAAAATGGAAATATTGAAAAGCCTTATGTGATCGCATCGATTCCAAGGACAGATGGTTCGGAAAAGAGTAAGCTTTTATCCGAGGATATCTGGAATGAGAATAATAGCAATAAGACCATAACCACCAAGCACGGAAATCATTTAACCTTTGTAGATGCCGCCGGCGACGGTGCGGAGCAAGGGGAAAAGGATGTCATTCTCTTAGGAACCCCAGGCAAGGAGGGACATATTCTGGAGCTGGATAATGAAAAGCACCAGATTACCCTGGGCTGTGCGGATAAGAAGAATATGATCCGCATGACGACCAACACGGCAGAAAAGGAAGGCTATATCAAGGTTTCCTGCAGCCAGAAGTTCGAAGTGGAGGTGAAGGGAGAGAAGACGGTGCGTATGGTCATGGATGGAGATACCGGAATGATCCGCTTGACCGGCAGCTCCTTTAAGGTGGAAACCCAGGAGAATGCCGAGGTAAAGGCAGGCGCTTCCGCCAAGATCTCCGGAGTGAATACTTCCCTATCCGGCAGTTCCAGTGTCAAGGTAAGCAGTGACCAATCGACCTCCATATCCGGCGCGACGGTTTCCATCCGATAAGCTCCGGTCTTTATAAGAGAAAGAGAACGGTTTGAGAAGCTTCTCATACATTTTAAATCATAGAAAAAGGACAAAATTATGGCAGATAAAAAATTCCTTGGAAGCGGTATGAATTTTCCTTTACAGGTGAATCCGGCCACAGGCCGCGTGTCCACATCCTCCGCGGAGAGTAGTGTGAAAGAATCCATCTATTTGATTCTGATGACAGCCATATCGGAACGATTAGCCAGACCTTCCTTCGGAACCAACTTAAATCAATATATGTTCATGGACATCAATCAAACAACCTTGAATATCATGACCAGGGATCTCCATACAAGAATCTTATCCCAGGAGCCACGTGTCGATCAGATCGAGGTTTTGCCACATCCGGATCTGGATAATGGAAGATTGATCGTGGAGATCAATTATTACTTGGCGGGCAGTCATCAGCCAGGCAGTCTGGTATTTCCTTTCTATCTGCGCGTGGATGACACTCCGGCCCCGGAGGAAGCCCCGGAGGAATTCTTAGCTTCGACCAAAGAAGAAAGAAGCTATTAAGTGGCCAGAGAAAAGAATTGGGAAAGCGAGTGCAGTAAGAAGCGACCCGAGAAGATAGAACTTTAAGAATAACCTTGTCAGTAAGGATGAAAGAAGAATTAGGATATTATGGCAGATCAGAGAAATCAAAAGAACAATTATAGATTGGATGGAAGACAGGCAGAAGATTTCCTGGAGAAGATGCAGAAGCTGGCGAAAAGTTATACGCCGGAGTGGAACTATGATCCAAATGATCCGGATATCGCAGCGGTCATCGCTAAGCTATATGCAGACATGTTAGAAGAGAATGTGGATCGGATCAATCAGACGATTCCACGCTATCATACAGAGTTTATTAATCTGTTAGACATAACCGCCAGACCGGCCATTCCTGCTAAGAGTGTGGTAGTTATGGAACTGTCAGCAGATACGATTCAAGGGGCAGAGGTACCGGCCGGAAGTAAACTATGGGCGGACTCTGAGGCACAAGAGAATACGGACTATGAAGAAGATGTGATCTTTGAGACCATCGATCCTCTCTATGTTACCAATGCCAAGATTCGCGATATGTTCATGACGGATCTTGAAAAAGGACAGATCTTCCCTATTCTCGGGGACTACCGTGTGCCGGACTTGCTCTATCCTTCCCAGACAGAACCCATGGAAAGCCTTTCCGAGGAGGAGTTTGGAGAGGCGGATGAGTTAGGAGAGATTCCTTCTGCGAAGAAGCTTTCTCTTACCGAAGAGAGTACAGAACCGGAGGAAGAATTACAGGAGGGGAATCGCTTACAGCCATTTACACTTTATGGAGAGAACACAGGCATTCAGCAGAATGTTTGTCTGATGTACCATTCTCACATCTTTGACAGTGTAGAGAATGATATCTATATCCGATTAAAGGGAGCAGAGAAGATCCATCAGCAGATCTTAGATGGTAAGATGATCTTCAAATATCCCAGAAATAATCAGCTGCTTCCGGTGGAAGAGGTGGAATTATTAGAAGACGGAGAAACATGGAAGCTTCGTAAGAAGGGAAAGGGAGATCTGCAGATGGTATCCGGACGAGATTTCGGCCTGATCGCCCTGGAAAGTAAGGAGGCGGTCGTGGAAGATTTTGTGGCGGAGGAAATCAACATTTCCACCATCGGTGATCTGAGACCGGCAAGCTTTGTCGGAAATGAACAGCAGGAGTTTAATGTCTCTGATTTTGCACCATTTACAGAAACCCTCTCTTTATATCAAGAGGTGTATATTGGAATGGATGAATATTTCAGCCAGGTCGGCGCGGATATCCATCTTCATTTCCAGATGCTTTTTGGGGAGCATGTTGAGAGATTAACGGCGGAGGAAGAAGAATCCCAGCTTAAGGTCATTAAGAGAAAGTCAAGAACGGCCTTCACCCTTCCGACCGCCTATGTAAAGGCTGATCAGATTAGTGTAGAGTATTTTAACGGAGTTGGCTGGAAGAAAATCCCTGCGAAGAAAGATATCAGTAAGCTCTTCTCCCTGGCAGAGCCTTGTGAGATGGATATTCATTTTCCTTGTCCGGACAATTGGCAGAGATCCACAGCAGGTCCTTACACCGGCCGCATGCTTCGTATTCAGCTGATTCAGGCAGATAATTGTTATTTCCGTCCGGCCATTCATTATTTCCCAAGAATTAAGGATCTGCAGATTCAATTTTCTTATCAGGAAAAAGGAATCACACCGGAACTTCTTTCTGTGGCAGCCGGTTCGAGAAAGATCAATATGACACCGACCATGAAGGAAGGCAAGGCAATCAGCCTTTTTACGACCACAGGCTATACAGAGGATGCCCTATATATCGGCCTGTCTCATAGACCGGCAAGAGGTCCGGTTGGCTTATTTATCCATCTGAAGGATAGAACAAGATTTGAGAGAATGCCGGTTCTTTATCATTATAGTACAAGAAATGGATTTAAATCACTGAGAGTGGTGGACCGCACGGATTATCTTAGTCATTCCGGTCTGGTATATTTCATTCCACCTGCTGATTTTTGTCCGGTTAGCATCGAAGGCAAGAAGGACTGCTGGATCCGGATTATCCGGAAAGAGTCCCAGCTGGAGCATGAGAGAAATGTTCTCCCAATCATCGAGGATATTAAGATCAACGGTGTTCGGGTACAGAATGTGGATACCAGTGAAGAAATGGATTTCTTCATCAGTGATTTGACGCCCGGCGCTTCCTTTGCTTTGAATATGACCAATATCTTAGATGCGGATGTATGGGTCAATGAAAGCGGTCGATATTCCGAGGAGCAGATGAGAAAGCTTCTCATAGAAGACCGTAAAAAATATCGTGCAGAATATTCCATCCATGGCGAGATTCTTTCTTTTTATGTGAAATGGGAAGAGACCGAACGTCTGGGAGCAGATGCTCCATGGAAGAGTTATGTTCTCGACCGTCTGGAGAGTAATCTGATCTTCGGCGATGGAATCAATAATGATATTCCAAGAGTTGTGGATGATGTTTCCATCAAGGTTACCTGTCGCAGAAGCTTAGGAAAGTTAGGAAATGTAGATAGCGGAGCCATCAATAGTTCCCTTTGGAACTTTGATTATGTGACTTCCATCTATAATCCGATCTGCGCTTCCGGTGGCAGTCCTATGGAGAATGTGGAGCGCGCCCTTCAGCGTGGCTCGAATATCTTAAGTAACAGAAGACGTCTGGTTTCGGAGAAGGATTTTATCCAGGAGATCACCAGCTTCTCTGATGATATCGCGCAGGTGAAGATGGTGAAAGGATTGAATCCGAATAATGAGCCGATCATGGGAGCCTTGTCCTTTGTTATTCTGATGAGAAATTATCAGCAGGGAAGTTATTTCTTCCATCAGCTGTCCGAGCCTTTACGAGAACATCTGTTACAGTCAGCAGAGATGACACTGGAAGGAGATTCCATTTTCATTACAGAGCCGGTTTTCGTGGATATTTCCGTGACAGCATGGGTCAGAGGTATGAAGATGGAGGAAAGTTTTTCCGTTCTTCATGAGATGGAAGATATTCTGGAGGATTATTTCTCCCCGATTCCTTCTGGCAGAGACGCCGGCTGGGAGATCGGCAGCTTACCGACAGAGGCACAGATTCAGTTAAGACTTGGTCCATTGAAGAATAGTGTCATCATCCATTCACTTACGATCATCGCCTCATGGGATGACGAAAACGGACATCATGAGAAAGAATTGAGTGAAACGAAAGTGACACCTTTTATGATTCCAAGAAATGGAACCCACAGAATCGAGGAACGATAGGTGATTTCTGCTAAGCTTATTTTGACATCGACTATTGTAATGTAAAGGAAAACAATATATGTTAAAACATAAATTGATCAAAGAAAAATCATACCAGGATCGTTTGATGGAAGCAATGCTGCAGATTCCATTACTAACCGATGAATGGACCAATTATAATCCATCCGATCCCGGCATCACTATTTTGGAGAATCTCTCTATTTTTGAGACCTTACAGCAGGATTCCATCCAGGAAATGCCGACGGAGGTAAGAGCGGCGCTCCTGAAAATGATGGGTTTTGTTCCGGATAAGGGAAGAACGGCCAGAGTTTTACTAAAGGCCATTCATCAAAAAGAGGATCTCATCCTTCCAATCGGTCAGAAGTTTCAGATCGGAGACATCACTTACGAGACACCGAGACGAACCCGCTTTCCGGCTTGCCACATTTTAGGTCTTTATAGTCAAAGTGATGGGAAGCAAAAGGATATTTCCTTCTGCACCGATGCAGAAGTGGATCTTCAGACCAAGGTATTTGGAAATGAACCTAAGATAGATGATGCCATCTATATCATCAGTGATAAATTACCGGAGCCGGGAGAGCAAATGTTCTTCTACGCAGAATGCGGGGAGAATCAATACCGTGTTCCTTTTGAAAAGAAAAGAAATGATCTTTTTGCCAGTGTGCAATGGGAAGTATATACGGAGCAGGGATTTGTCGTCATGAATTCCCATGATTTTACCGGCGGTTTCTTAACCAATGGCGAGATCCGTATGCGCATGCCAAAAGAAGCGGCGGCCATCTATTCCAAGCTTCCGGAAGAGGGCTATTGTATCCGCGGCAGATTGGTTCGTGCAGATTATGATATGATCCCGGTTTTGCTGCAATTGGATGGCTTCTTGCTGGAGGTTCGTCAAAGAATGACAAAGTCCATCGTGATCTCTTCCGGAAAGTCCACGAATATTCATCTGCGGAAGGATATGGTGGACCGGAAATATGTCAGTGTGCTTGTCCGGGAGGAAGTCGGTGGGCTCTACCGTCAGTATAAACAGGCTCCGGCTCCGCAGGAAAACGGACGTTTTTTTGATATTACGGAGACCGAAGAAGAATATATCTATAGCTTTAATAAAGGGAATCACGGATATGGTCCGGAAAAGAGCAGGAATTCGGTTCGTGTGATCCTTTATGATGAAGAAGTGATGCGTAAGTATCGCCTGGCGACCGTCTTAGGCTACGACCGGCAGATCGTAACGCTTCCTTTTTCAAAATTAGTGGCAGATTCCTTCTCCCTCTTGCTTCGAAAAGAGGAGAATGGAGAGGTGCTCTTTGATTTTGCCAAGCCGGGACACGAGGAGGCAGGAGCATTTAATTATACCCTTGCTCCGGAGAGTGGACAGATCTGTATTCAGGAAGCTGGACGTTTTATCGGCGCACAGATCCTTCTTGGAAGTGTTGTTCTCTTCGATGGAGAGAATGGGAATGTGAAGGCAGGTAATTATTTCAAGGGTCAAGGGCTTCCGGAGGATATTCTATTTACCAATCCGGCAGCAGGAAGTGGCGGATGTTTCCGTGAGACCCAGGAAAGCGTGAGAAATCGTTTCCTGGAAGATATCGAGAAACCATTTGCAGCGGTTACCAGAGAAGATTATGAGAAGCTGGTCTTATCCACTCCTGGCTTATGTATTAAAAAAGCGAGAGCCTTGATGGATCCGGGACGGAACCAGGTTCGCGTGGTTTGTCTGCCGGCCCTTCATGATAAGTCCATCGCCATTCGCGAAGATTATAGCAAGATCATTTTGGAACGTTTGGAACAGAGGAGATTGCTGGGAACCAGAGTGGAGATTCAGCAACCACTTGTGGTACCGGTGAATGTCAGTGCGGTGATCTATATTCGTCAGCATTATGATAATGTGGATTCCAAGATCCGGAAATTGCTGGAGGAGAAGCTGAATTATCTGGAAAATGAGAAGAATTTCGGTGATTCTCTATCCTACGATGAAATCTTCCGTTCCATCGAACAATTTCCATTTGTTTCTTATATTTATAGTCTTTCCATTCATCTGCAGGATAATAGCAGAGGAAGCATGCAGAATCAGGATATTATACCGGTGGAGAATGGTTTGATCATACCAGGAAACATTCATATAGAGACCATGATGGTTCCTTAAGAAATATATAGAGACCATGATGGTCCCTTAAGAAATATATAGAGACCATGATGGTTCCTTAAGAAATATATAGAGACCATGATGGTTCCTTAAGAAATACACATAAGAGACCATGCCGGTCCCTTAAGAAACAAGTTTACCATTTGATTTGATAAAGAAAGAGGACGGATCCGATATGTCTGATATTCAGTATAGAATTGGGGAGAGCCGTTATCATATGGCTTTTCTGGAAGGATTTGAAATCAAAGAGAATAGATTAGAGCCGATGGAAAGCACAAGCTTATGTGTTTTTCTCAAGCCCTTAGATGCAGGGGAGTCGGAAGCAGAATGGGGACGATTGAAATTCTCTGCAAAGACATCGGAAGATAGCACGTATTATGTTTATTTGGCAGCTTCTGATCAGATCTTAAGTCCCCAAAAGGAGACCAAGACAGGGTATCGGCGTTTTTTACAGGAAGAGTTACATGCAAGTCGTTATGTAGGGCAGAATGATATTCTGCTTTATGGACTGAAGGGCAGATATCTTTATATTGGAATAGAGGCCATCAGCTCGGATCTTCCGGAGCTTACCATCTCTGATATGGTAGTCGATCGGATCGGCGATCAATTTATGAGTCTGTTTCCAAGGGTATATCAGGAAAGAGATAGCTTTTTTCATCGGTATATGTCCATTTTTTCCAGTCTCTATAATGACTTAGGAGAAGAAATCGATCGCTTGCCACAGCTTCTTGATCTGGACCATTGCCAGTCGGAATTGCTTCCGATTTATGCTTCCTGGCTGGGAATCGATATCGGTGATGGTTTTCTGGAGGAAGATGTTCTTCGAACTTTAGTAAAAGAAGCTTATGAACTATGTCATATGAAGGGTACAAGATACTGCCTGGAGCGTATTACAGAGATCATCCTTGGAGAAAAGGGAATCCTGGTAGAGAGAAATCAGTTAGATGATCTCGTGGAAGGCAGACAGGATCCATTATATATGAGACTTTATGGTAAGAGTTCTTATGATGTCACCTTGCTTTTAAAGAAGCATGTCAGTCAGACCAAACGTAGTCAGCTCTTATATATCTTAAAACAGTTTCTTCCGGTTCGCTGTGATTTGAATATCATAGAAATGCAGGAGGGTGCATATCTGGATCGTCATAATTATCTGGATATCAATGTGAAGACACAAGAAGTAGAGGGCGCTACTTTGGATGGAAATGGTTATTCCGATGGAGCATTTATCTTACGTTAGTGTGAATGGTCTTTTACCTAAGAAATTGCTTTATCCCTTGTGGAGCGACGCATGTCGCATGGAGGTTTTTTATGAGAATCACAGATTATAAAGAAGAAAATCAGATTCGTTTGGTTGTGGAGGGGAAAGTGGACACAGCTACATCTTTGAATCTGCAGCAGGCAATTTTAACTGCTTTTCAGAAATCAAAACACGTTTTTGTAGATTTTACGGATGTGGAATATATTTCCAGCTCGGGTCTTAGAGCTTTGATCATCGGTCAGAAGACGGCGCAGTCTAAGGGAGGCAGCATGGTTCTTTCCGGTTGTAAGGGCGTTGTGCTTGAGGTGTTAAAGGCTTCGGGTTGTGTGAAGATTCTTACGATTATCTAAATAAGTGACATCGTATCCCCTGTCAGGGCTGTGATTCCTAAGGCAGGGACGATGGGATATATGGAAAGTGTGAATAGAATGGGAAAGAAAAAGAAAAATAGGTCAAAAGGAAAAGCTTCTGCAAATAAGTCTAAAGCGAAAGCTTTGGTGAATCAGACCGAAGAATGGAATGTGACAGAAGCTATGTTGAATAGGCCGGCTTTCGAAGAAGAGAAGAAGCCGGAAGTGACAGCAACAGTGGTAGAAGAGAAAGAGCCGGAGGCAGTGATAGTAGAGCCGATGGTCGAAGAGAAAGAGCCGGAGGCAGTGATAGTAGAGCCGATGGTCGAAGAGAAAGAGC
>R25__coassemble_152_pt1 | contig 44239 bp, 34 predicted proteins | sample R25__metabat2_low_PE_006 | metagenome-assembled genome bin R25 | reverse complement strand
TTTATTTATATTATTTTTGTGTTTTTCAGACTTGTTTTTTTTATACGTTTTATTCAAGCCTTAACTGTAAATTCTATTTATAATTAGTGTTTCCCAATAACTTTTTTATCTACGTTTGCTCCAAGCCTTATCGAACAACCCTATTTATACTTTCTGGTATTTGCTGTGGATACGTTCGTTGCTTCTGCTTTATCATAAGCTGCTGCAATCTCATTTAATTTGCTTACATACTGCTCGATCGCATTATAGAAATTGGTAAGCTGTGTCATATCACTTGTAAATGCCTTGTGGAAAGCATCGTTTGCTTCGCCATCCCACATGTTATTTAAACTGCTTTCTGCTGTCTGAAGATTATTAATCTGATTTTTGAACTTACTATTAAGACTCTTTAACTGTTCTGCTTTGCTCTTAATCTGTGTTGTTGTAGCTTGAATCGTATGTGCCATCTTTCATTCCTCCGTTTTCTTCTTTATGTTCAAGTGGCCTTGTTTCTCTTGTTGTACTTACTATAACATAAGTTTTCTTATCTTGTCAGAAAATGGTATGAATAACCTTTTTTTCGTGTCGAATGACCTTTTTTTTGCGTCGGATAACCTTTTTTTGCGTCGAATGACCTTTTTTTTGCGTCGGATAACCTTTTTTTGCGCCGGATGACCTTTTTACGCATCGGATAACCTTTCTTTTCGCATCGAATAACCTTTCTTTTCGCATCGAATAACTCTTTTCAGGCCGATTCATCTTTCACACATTAATGCTTAACCACAAAGGTACATTCTTCATTAGCTAAAACAATGTTATCCCCATCTTTCAGCAGATATCTCTGGTTCTTCCCTACTGTCTCTCCGTTAACGTAAGTGCCATTGGCAGAGCCACGATCGGAAATAAAATAATTCTCACCATCCCATATAATGGATGCATGTAATCTGCTGACTGCAGGATTATCACCAATGGCGTAATCCGTCACTTCTTTTTTCTTACCGATAGAAAAGCTTGGCTTAGAGATAAAGATTCGCTCACCGGTACGTTCCAAGATCAGAGTGGCTGCTGGTCGTCTCTGCACGGATTGATTTGCGCTAAGAATCATCGTATGCTCTTCCTCATCCATAAGATTTTCTAATCTATCACCAGTTTTTTCCCCGGTATATCCCTGGCCTGGTCCATCCCCTGCATTCTCCGAGGTATATCCCTGGCCTGGTCCATCCCCAGCATTCTCCGAGGTATATCCCTGGCCTGATCCATCACCTGCATTCACCGAGGTATACCCCTGGCCTGATCCATCTCCTGCGTTCACCGAGGTATACCCCTGGCTTACTCTAGCCCCAGCATTCCCAGCAGAATCTATGACAGATCCTTCTCCATCGGAAGAAAATAAATTCTTTGCGGATGGGTCGGACTTCAACCTACCAGCGAAATCCTTCGATATCTTATTCTCTCGATTCATAGCCGAAGCCACTTTCTTCGCAGAAGTCTGACCTGCTCCATGAACTCCACTCATAGCCGAAGCCTCTTTCTTCGCAGAAGTCTGACCTGCTCCATGAGCTCCACTCATAGCCGAAGCCTCTTTCTTCGCAGAAATCTGACCTGCTCCACATTCTCTGTTCGCAGACGAAACTTCTTTCTTACTGCCTGCTTTTTTCCTGACCGATTTCTTCCTATTCGAGCCATGCGCCTCCATGGCATTCAAAAGCTTCTTTTGATCCAGAATAACTTTAATCAATAAGAAGAATAGAAGGACATCAATCACTCCAAAAACAAGAATCACTTTCCTGTTGGTTGACATTTTTTCCTCTAACAGCTTTTCTCCAGCTTCCATATCATCTATGGCTGTCTCTAGAGTTTCAATATCTTCAACACCTTGCTCCTGCAGCTGCTTAGCACTATCGACTGCCTCGGATAAGCTTTCTTCGGATTTTTCTTTATATTTCCCGCTATCCAGCAAGGTCTGCTCTTCTTCCACCTTACTATCAAATGCTGCTTGGGAGAGATCCTTCGCCTTACTTTCATAATCCAAACCATAATTATCCAAAATGGTCTTCACTTCATTGATTGGTAAGGAATAATAAATGCCGTCTCCACTGATGGAAGAATCATTGATTCCTACGATATAACCATCTTCGTCAAGGATCGGACCACCCTTATTCCCCTGATTTACCAGCGCGGAATGCTGTAGATAGTAAATACCCTCTTTGTTGGCCGTGGTATCTTCGATACTGCCTTCATAGATTACCACATCCTGATAGGTATATTCTGTGGTACGATTCTCCGTCTTATTCTCTCCGGCATCCTCCGCAAATCCCAAAGCATAAATACGACTTCCAGTGACCAGCTCATCACTATCTCCGATGGCCAATGGCACCTTTTCACTCATACTATTATCAATGGAAAGAATCGTAAAATTCTTATCAGCACTTTCTGCGATCACCTGGGTATCTACTAAAACATCTCCCTTGACAACTGCCTTGGTATAGACAGTGCCGGAACTGTATTCATCGATTTCTATCTTATTCTCTTCACAAAAATCATTGATCGCAGAATCCTTGATTCGCAAAAACTTATAGCTGGTAAGAATATAAGATTCACTATCTGACGAGGATATTACCACACCACTTCCATGCTTAATCTCATGAAAGTTCCCCTTTTTATCTGTGATACCGGAATAAATCTCAATGATACTCTTTTTCGCTTCATTGATGGGATCTTCTTGGGCATGTACGATGGAAGTGCACATCATTACACTGAAGCATGCCATAAGAAAAATCCAGACTTTCACTCTCCTCTTCATAACTAACCTCCATATGTTATAGGGACATGATACACGACAAGAACAGGGCCTGCCCACTGGCAGCCCCTTCTATATACTTAGACAAATCATAGTGTTGCTTTTTTATAGTTGGAGTGTGTATCTTGCCACACTCTACTTCTATATACTGAGACAGATCATAGCGTTGCTTTTCATTCATTTCATTCTGCTATCTACTACTACATCATTTTTTAATGAACTACACTGTATTTTCGTGTGAAATGCTGATAAATACGTCATTCTTTCAGTCCGGTTAATTGAAGGACGAAATACTACTTATACTGTCTCATCTGTGCGAGCTGTAGAGCCTGCATCTCCGCATCATAAGTATTCTTAGCCATCTGACGTATGGTCGAAGCCGTATTACGAAGGTTCTTGGCTACAGAAGTCAGGTTATTGGAAATGTTCTGCCCCTTCTTGCGATAGGCATTGGACGAATCGCTGATCCAACAGCTGGCCAGCTGACTCATATTTCCCATAAGATCCTTCTGGGAAGCAGTCTCAATCTTAGAGGCAATCTCATCCAAACGATTGGCCTGATTATTTACATTATTAAAATCCACCCAGATCTGATATGATGTCTTAGCCATACTTTACTCCCCTTTCCCCTAGACGATAATATCATCCGGAAGACTGTTAGCAATCTGTTTTGCCTTCTCTTCTGTCTCCAGATAAATCCCAGCCATGTTCATAAGGTCCTCCGGATGCTCCTTCAGACGTTTGATCACACTTTGGGCATCCGCTTCTATATTTTTCTTAGACTTGCGATGCATATCACTGGCATCACCCTCCCAGTAAGACTTGGAATTATCGATCAGGGTCGATACCTTATTCCAATCTGCCTCTATCTTAGTAATCTGTGTTTTAATCTCATTCGCCTTGGATTTTAATTCCTCCGGTGTCACCTTCAGTTGAATCCCTGTAGCCATATCCATGCCTCCTACTCTGAATGGAAAGGAAAATCTGCTATCTTTTCCATATATTTCATAATCTACCTTCCATGGTCCTAAGCTTTCATACTATTTACCAGCTCTTGCACTTGTTTTTCACAATTCTCGTACTTGGTCTTGGCATTGCTCTCAAAGGTGTGAATGGAATTAATATTATTGATCAAGGTAGTCAGGGCATTCATGTCATCATTAAAGGCATTGACGAAGGCATTCTTCGCTTCCCCTGTCCACATATTATTCAGTTGATTCACACTCTGCTTCATCGCCTCCATCTCCTTCTTCAAGGATGTGATACGACTGGCGATCTCATTGGCATCCGTATTCAATCTGGTTGTGTTTATCTTAATCTTATTGGCCATGTTCACCCCTCCTGTTTATTCAAAGCGGATATTGGCGGCATTCAAAGCTCCCACCAATTGATGTAGATTCATAAAGGCAGGCGTAATCGTCGCCTCCAATTTCATAAATCCACTCGCATCATATTCTGCGATGGCTGTCTCACACTTTTGATAAAGCTTTATAATCTTTTCTAAAGTAGAACGCAAGGCTTGCAATTTACGAATCGTCGTGTAGAGATTGTTCTTCTGCACCGCCAATTTCTCACAGGAGATTCGGATTCCTTCTTCCTCGATTCTCTTCAGACTTGCGATCACATCCGCCAACTCATAATACTCTCTCATGAGTCTTTCTTCTGATTGCCGTATCTCCAGGACGATTCTATTCATTTTTATCAAATCGATTTCTGTATACATAGGCTTTCATTCCCTTCATGATAACAGTATATACGCATTCCCTGAAAAATGACTTTTTTCTCCGTGAAATGCATCTTTTACACCCTGTTTGACCATATCAGCCGGGGGAAAATTCATAAATTACAAAAGCATAATCTTACTTCCATCCCGAATTCCGGCCTCCGCCAATGTATTAAATCTGGAGAGAATCTTCTTCTGATCCAGAAGACAGAGCATGAACTGGCTGTTGGAATCTGTGGCCGTTTGTTTCATTTTCTTGGAAAGCATCTCATCAATCTCACCGATGGCCTGCTCTACCAAGGCATTCTCGTCTAACATGAAATCAAAGCTTTCATCCATGGCTGGAACGAACAATTCTACTAATATCATATTTTTCTCCATTCTATCTATGATGACTGGTCATCAAGGAAAACTGTATCAACTTGCTCTATTTCTTATGGGGCAGGCCTATTTCAATCATGAACAGAACACACATGGTTCAGTTCCTGCTGCCAAGTCTTCTGACGGTAAGGCACTTTTTTCACGAAACCTGCCTGATCGATGTTAAGAAAGACATCGATACCTTCCTCTGTGACCGTGATTTTCTCCATTTCCTGCCCGGTACGAGGATGCAAAAAAAGCAGACTGCCTCTAATTATGGCATCCGGGTTGACCGAAAGAGAAAGCGTCTCCTCTTCCTCATCGAAGAAACAATCCTCCTCCGGAAAAATTTCATCGTCCAACATTCTTTCCAAAACATCCGCCTGCAGGCAGACGCTCACCCGGAAGGTATTCCGTTGCGTCTGGCTGACCTCCAGCATAATGGCACGATTCCCATAAAAATAATAAATCATCTGCTCACCGGAATCCGGATTCGCATATCGCATACAGCAAGAGGAATGCAATAAAATCCCCATCATTTCCTCTGCAAATGGCTCAAGATGCACTTTATCTTCCTTCCAGCTTACCAGCTCTTTCTGATAAAGGGAAGTAAGTGCCCGATAAATCTCCCTTTGATCCATCTGTCTGGCTTGGGCGCCTCTGGCATCAGAAGTCAGCCCATACCAACGCTCGATTCCTTTGCCGGCTAAAAGCAGATAAAATTCTTCTTCTGTCATATAGTAGCTTACATCATCCACTGAAACCCTTCCTTTTCCTCTGCCTTATGTACTCCTTACGCACTTCTTCCTCTGCTTTACGTACTCCTTACGCACTTCTTCCTCTGCTTTACGCACTTCTTCCTCTGCATTCCTAAACTTCTCATGACTTGCTATCCTTTTAGAAATACTTCTCATGCTCTGCTATACTCCGGATTCTTTTCTCTGCTTCATCATGTCCTTCACATCTGCCTTATAGCTTCTGGCCAGCGGAACCATGATATCATCTTCCAAAAAAATGGTATTCTCTGATAGTTTGACTTTGGTGATAAAAGATCTATTTACCACAAAGCTTCGATGACAACGGATAAAATTCTCCGGCAGCTGCTTCATGACATTCTCCAAAGTCTCATATTTACTGTACTCTTTCTCCTTCAGACGGATATAAACCTTCTTACCACGGACCTCCAGATAGTAAATCTTAGAGTATGGAATGGCAATACGTCCCTCCCGGTTCTCCAGGATCATCTTACGTTCCTCATCTTTGACATTCTTCTCACGGTAGATTGCTGCAAAAAACTGATCAATCACCTGCTTACTCATTTCCTTTGAAAATGGACGAAGAAGCAGAGAGGCTGCACGAATATCCGGGGTCATATAAAGCATAGGAGAAATCGTGCTATCGGCGATGATCAGAAGCTGCGCCAATTCATTTTTTTGGCGCACCTCCTTACTTAGTTCGATGCCACCAGTCGGAAGCAAGTCCAAAAAAGCCGCATCCATAAGCTCACCCTTATTTAACTCTTTCCTGGCCTTTTCAATCTTGTCAAAGCAAGATACTATCAACTGGTCATCCGATGCATGGGCAACCGCATCCGAGCACTGCTCTTTCAAGCTACGGCTCTCCTTCTCGTCAGAATCAAACATCATCATTGTTAACATATCTTTCTCCGATTATTTTCTTGCATGTGGAATAACCACTTTCTCCGTCTCCTGATCACTGCTGACAGCAGGAAGCTGACCAATACCAATCTTCTCTGTCTTCGTCTGTTCCATATAAGGCAGGTATTCAAAGTTCAGCACCGGATTATCACCAGTCTTACCGCCAAGATGGATACCTGCCTTATGAGCGATAAAGTACTCATAGATGGCATAACCGGCAGCATATTCTCTCTTGTCCATGCCCATATCACTGATGAAATAGATATTATGCAGTCTTCCCTTCTGAATGATATTCTCCAGGAACCCCTTCATATCCTTCTCTGCATGATAGATAAATGGAACGAACCAGGCAAGATCCGAAATAAAAATAAAGTACGGAATCTCCTCTGACATGATATCAAAGATCTCATCCTCCTCCTTATCCTCCTGCAGGAGCTGCTGTTTCATCTTATTTCTACGGACAAATTCCGGTAATAAACTACTAAAATAACTGAAAATGGAATCCTCATCACAGGCATAGGTCAAGCCCGGATTCGATGCGAAAGTGCGTAAGGTCTTCTTGTCATCATCGATGATACAGATATTTGCCTTCTTCTTAAGAGCAGACTGAATACAGACCTTCAAAAGATTACTTTTACCGGTTCTGGCGTCTCCCCAGATGGTATAGCAGTAAATCTGACGAAGCGGAATACCATAAACCGAGGCATTGGCTGCATCGTAACCAATCGGCAGATATTCCACAGACTGTACCATGGACTGGAAGTCCTCCAATTCCTGGAAGATGGACCATAATGGCTTCTTCGGAATCTCCGGAATCTTCCTTGCCACCTTGCCAAAATAAGATTCCGCCATATTCTGGCACTCTGCCTTGATCTTCTCCATACGCTCATAATCATTTTCCGCTTCCACAGCAAGGGCAGTCTGATACTCTAAGACCCTGTCCTCCACTAAGGCAAGACCTCGACCCTTTTCTGCCTCCGGCATTACATCAAACTGATTGGTATGAAGCATATCGGCATAAGCATATTTATCCGCAAGATTGAGACAAAGGATATTCCCGATATTATCACCGACACGATTCGGAATGTCATTCATACCAAAGCCATTGCCGGAGAAGATCAGATAGATTCCATTATTCACACCTTCCTTGGACAGACGGATCAGAATCTCATCATAGAGCTCGTCTGTTTTTTCCTTCAAAGAAGCATAGTTATCGATAAAGATAAGAATGGCAGGTAAGGTCACTCCATTTACCTGAACATATTGGCTGTAGTTACCACCACGGAAGAGACTCTTACGTTCCTGCAGGATCTTATCGATCATGTTAAAGAACTTACTTACCTTATCCAAATCATTTTCATACATAATACCGCCTACGTGCGGAGCACTTTCAAAGGCAGCCGACAGCTTGGAACTGAAATCGAGACAATATATATTCACCCATTCCGGCGTATAACTCTGGATCAGAGAGTAAATCATGGTCTGCATCATGGTAGACTTACCAGAAACAATACTACCGATAATAGCAGTATGACCACTCTGCACAAAATCAAGGATCAGAGGCATCTGGGCCTGATTCTCCGGATCATCCACCTTACCGATGAGAGCCTGCAGATTCCAGCCATTCTCCTGCTCCGGCCACATACCATATGCATACTTTCTCTCCGTAAATCCTTCAAAATCATATAGATAAAGATGGCTTGGAAGGACCGGCATCCACAGCTGTAGATTGTAGGTATAACCATGATCCACAGCCACCTTGGCCAAATAGTCCTTTACAGCTTCTAATTGACTGATTTCTTTTGGTTCCGGAAGCTTTCTCTTTTCTTCCATGGCGCGAAGAAGCATATCCTCAGCCATGGCAGGACGATATCTTACTGGAATATCTTGTCCATCCGATGCTGCCTCCATCGTTTCTGCATAAAGATGAATAAAGTTCTCTAAACGCTCGGTATTATAATCGGTTTTGGCAAAATCGATGCCTTCCGCTTCCATAGCCTGATACATCGCATCGGTCACCAGGTTCATCAGAAGATTGGCTTCGAGAATCTGCTCTAAGGTCAATTGATTCTCCTTTAACCCAATCTGAAGATACTCTGCCAACTGATCCAGCCATACTTCCTGCGCACGCTTCTTACGAGAGGCCTTGGCCTTGTTACCCGTCATCTCCACCTTACCATTTAAGCTGATCATCTTGGCAATATCTGTCTTCTGATTGCCGGCATCCTTATCATAGGCTGCACCACTATAGCCAGACTGGAATAATTCATAAACTTCATCATTTCCCACCTGAAGATAACAGCGTCCGGCCAAGGTGATATAAGCTGCATCCGGTTTATGTAACATATCATTACTATCCTGTCTGTCCTGTACACGAAGACAGAGACGAAACTTGGAGTTAGACCAGATATTATCGTCGACGGTACCGGAAGGTTTCTGTGTAGCCAGGATCAAATGAACACCCAGGCTTCGTCCGACCTGAGCCACGGAAATGAGTTCCTTCATGAAATCCGGTTCCTCGCGCTTTAATTCCGCAAACTCGTCGATGATGATAAACAGATGTGGCACCGGAAGTGTGGCCTCTCCATTTTTATACATCTTTGTATAAGCATTGATATTATTTACGCCATTTTCATTAAAGACTCTCTGACGTCGTTTGTTCTCACTCTTGATGGAAATCATGGCCCTCTTAACCTGATTTCCGGAAAGATTGGAAATCTGACCAATCATATGTGGCAATCCATTAAAAAGGTTGGCCATACCACCGCCCTTATAATCGATGATAAAGAAACCGATATCATCCGGGCTGTAATTCACTGCCAGAGATAGCATATAGGTCTGCAGGGTCTCGGACTTACCCGATCCTGTCGTACCTGCGACCAAGCCATGTGGACCATGATACTTCTCATGGACATCCAGATAGCAAGGTGCACCGCCGGCCTTATGTCCCACCATACCCTTGATATTATCGTAGGTTCTGTTCTTGGCCCAGCGATCTTCGACCTTAAGTTCCTCCAGATTATGAATGTTAAGCATATCAAAGAAGGTAATGGACGATGGAATCTCTCCACCTTCCTCCATCTCGATGACCTGGAAACCAGCCAGCATTCTGGAAAAGTCTTCCAAATAATCCGCATCTACCTGGTCAAAAGTAATCTTCTTTCGGTCTGCCACACGATCATGGACATCATACATTCCCTGGAATTCCGCATCATTTTTGATGATACACTCACAGCTATTCGGTAATTCCTCATAACGTTCCACCATAAGGATGGTAGTCAAACCACAACGAGGATCCTTCTCGAAAATATATTTGGAGAAAAGCTCGCCTTCCAGCATAGATTGGTCAGAAATAAAAATCACATAGTAAGGCTTTGGAATCTCGTCCTTCTTCTCCTTTTCTTCACATCTGGCACGGAAGACTCTGGTTAATTCGTAAAAGACCTCACTGGCTTCTTCCTTGGTGGAAGCAACGAAACGAGTCTTCTTATCCTCGGACCAGACATGTGGAAGCCATTTACTAAAGCCCCAGACCTTCTTCTGATTCTCCTCATTTTTATTGTAAATGTAACCCAGCTTGACATCTGTATAGCAGTTATTCGCTGCCAGCTGGGTACTTAAGATCCTGGCTACGTCGATGGCACCTTTTTGTCCTTCTCCGCCAACGATACCGATCAGTTTATGCTCCATAAGATCCACATTGACCGGAACATCGTACAGAGTCTCATAATTCTCTTTGATAAAGGCAGGCTTTTCCAGAAGATCATCCTTATAGAGCTGGAAGCGCTTCTTCGGGATTTCAATCTTTACCTGAAAAGGAAGATTCCCCAAACCCAATCTATGACTCAAGAAATCATCGTGGGTGTGGTTTCTGCCCCACAGATTACCACCTGCTACCTTGCTGTCGATGCAGGCTTGGGCATCCGGATAGATTTCTTTTAATTGTCTGGATGTATTTTCATATAAGGTACGGATATATTCCATCTGTTCTACCAGATAATCACTGTAAGCCTGGAATCGGTAGGCCTCCTGCTCTCTGGCCTCCTTTTTCTCATTTCGCGTATTAAGCACACCCCACAGGACACCGATGATCGCAGAAGAAAGAGACATCACAAGACCAGAGTACATATAGAGAGAACTTCCCCCTCCCTGGACCTGGGTAGCATAAACCATCATCATACAGCCTAAAAGCATTGGCAGAGCCATGGTAATGGATGGTCCAATGGAAGCGAGCAAAGAAGTTTTTTTCAAACGAGCCTTCTCCGGCGGGCTCTCAATCTCAATGACCCGCTCTTCTAAGCTCTCGTAATTTCGCGGCGCACGGTGATAAATGGTTTTACCGACCTCCGCCCAAGGATTCTTCGTCAGAAAGAAGGTTTTCTCTTCCCCCACAAATGGTTGCAGATGATCACAGATGACCAATTCTTTCCCGCTGGTATCAACGGCCAATATGTTATCTAAGTAGATAATATGAAGGCCCATGATATTAATATAATCACCGAAAGAGAGGGTCCGTTGCTTCTCCACCTTAACAGAATTCACATAGGTTCCATTAGGACTGTAATTCATGATGGTGCAGACCGATCCGTTTTTCGTGATGGTCGCATGGCTTTTGGATACCATTTTCAAATAATTATACGATATGTCATTCCCGGCATCGCTACCGATACGAATGGTTTGATCGGAATCAAACATATATTTATCAAAGCTGTGATAGATGGATTCTACTTCTTTGACGATAATGGAGATCTTCTCTTCCTTCTTGGTGCGAAGCACGAGAATATCCTTATCCTTTAAAGCCCTTCCCACATAGTTTCTGCCATCCTTCTGTATGGTGTAGAATCGATCTGCACACACACTCCAAACATCGGACAAAACCTGCAGTTTCAGGCAGACGTCCTGATTCAGCTGAAAATGATCCTTTGATAAGGTAATACTGTAATCTGCATTATTGATGGATGGTAAAATATATTCTTTAAAGGATGCGATCGAATATACCGAAAGAATAAGGCTCATACAAGCTACCTCCTGTTTTTATTGCTTAATTGAGAATCCAAGCCTTCTCTCTGTCTGCGTTTTTCCGAACTCTCAATCTGCTCTGCAAGCATTTTGTTCTTTTTTCGCATCCGCACAATCAGAACAAGAAAGAGAATCATTAAAATGAGTTCATATATTATCATGGCTGTCTCTGAAGTTAAGACAGTCTGCAGCGTCTGCCAATCCATAATTTTCTCCTTTATCTTCATAGCCCGTGAACAATTCCTGCACAAGGGATACCCTATGGGTGAAACACATAAGATAGCCTGTGGAAGAAGGTAGCTCGGCAGGCTTACATTCTTGTTTTATGATGCTTAGTTTACAACGTCCCAGCTAGTTACATCACTTCCACCACTACTGGATGAAGAGGAACTCTTAGAGGAAGAAGAAGATTTTTTCTTACTGGAAGAAGTTGATTTCTTCGCTTGGGTGGTAGGCTCTGGTTTCTTACCTAAGCTCACAACAACCTTCACCTTCTTATTCTTATCCACCTTCTTACCTGCTTCGATACTCTGGCTGATGATCTTACCCTCTTCGACGTCATCACTATATTCCTCACTGGTGGAGCCCAGTCGAAGCTTGGCTTCCTCTAGTTTCTTTTCCGCCTTCTCCAGGGTCTTACCTGTGATCTTCGGAACCTCAACCTGCTCGATTCCCTTGCTGATGACAACCGATACGGTTTGAAATTCCTCCAGCGTAGCTCCGGCTGCCGGATCCTGGGAAATGATCTTTCCCTTATCAACATCATCAGAATACTTTTCTTCTGTCACATTATACTTAAGGTTGGCCTGTGCCACCAATTCTTCCGCGGTCTCCTTCTTCTTTCCCGTCACCTCTGGAACCTCTGTCAGAGCCCCCTTACTGATGACAACCTTGATCTCATCGCCTTTTTTCAGAATGGTTCCTGCAGAAATATCCTGGGAAATGATATCCCCCTTCTCCACATCATCGGAATATTCTTCTCCGGACTGGGTAACAATGAGAGATTCATCCTCTCCGGCTGCCAGTGTCTGAGCTTCTTCCAATGCCATATTGACAAGGGATGGTACTTCACGCTCCAGGGTCTTCTGGTAATAGCGATAGCCGCCGTATCCGCCACCGCCAGCTAAGAGAGCCAGAATGGCAACTGCACCTAAAATCTTACCAACTGAGCCGGCTTTTTTCTTCGACTCTGTGTTTTCTTTTTGATCCGATTCCTTCTCCTGTTCCGATTTTTTCGACTTTTCGGAATCGTCTGAATTCTTCTCCGACTCTGTTTCTTTGGAAGTCTGTTCCTTTTCTGCCTCTTTTCCTGTCTTATCGGAAGGCTCCGCTTCTTCTGCCTTGCCTTGTTCACTGTCTTGCTCCTGGACAGACGTCTCTGCTGCTTCCGCCACATCATTGGAGGATATTTCTTCTCTGCCAGGATCACGATCCTGCGATGAACGGGAATCTGCCTCGCCGGAAGATTTTAATCTCGCCTCCTCGATCAGTTTCTTCTTTAAAGCTTCCTTCTTTTTCTTCTCCATGACATTTGTGCCAAAAAGATAGACAAAGCTTTCCTCTTCGTCTTGTGCCAGGTTATCATTTTCTTCACTTACCTGCTTAGAAACAGAGGAGGATGCATCATTTTCTTTGTGATTCCTTGCATTATCCGCCAATTCCTTTTCTTGATGATCAGATATCGGAACAGATGACATCTTCTCCTGGCTTTCATTCTTGGAGACTGACATCGAGGAGGTATCACTGTCCGTAATCTCTGAAAGATTTCCGCTCAGTGTCATGCTGAAATCATGATCTTTATTTACCTGATCCCCATTCGGATAGATGAGATCCACCTCGCTATCATTATATAAGATACCTTCCAGAGCTTCCTTCATTAATGTTGCACTCTCATAACGCTCCTTAGGATCATATGCACAAGCCTTTAAAACAATCTCTGACAAACGTCCTTCCGCATTACAAGGCTTCGGCATCTCTTTGCCGCTCATACGCAAAATATTCGCCCGCTCCTTATCGGTCACACGAAGTGGCTGTGGATATGGTGGCAGGAATGGGGTACGGTTATTATTAAGGAAGCGGTAGAGCATGATACCTAAGGAATAGATATCTACGGTAGAATTACACGCTTCTCCCTTATAGAGTTCCGGTGCCATATAGGTATAAGTACCTTTCTTTGACAGATTCGTACTGGTACGCTCCATCTGTCGGGCGATACCGAAATCACCCAGCTTAAAGGTTCCAAAATCCGATACAAAGGTATTCTCCGGCTTGATGTCGCGGTGTACAATATTATACTTCTGGCATAACTCCAGGGCATTACAAATATCGATCCCCATACGAATGACATCACGTACGGTTAATTTTCTGTGCTTAATATAATGAAAAAGCGGCGTCAATAATTCCATACGAATATAAATATTCCAGCCAATCTGATCCTTATGCTCGATGACGGAATGATCCTCGTATCCTACGATATTAGAATTCCCTCTGAGCTTATACATCAGAGCAAATTCATTCACAATATCTTCTACCACACTGCTTAGATACATCTTAATGCTCTCATCGTCCATTCCATCGTTGACAAGTGTATCAATCTCACTCTCATTCACCGGAATAGTGATCACCTTAAGGGCAGATTCGTAAACCCTTCCGAATTCCTGACGTTCGATACGATAAACCGAGCCAAAAGAGCCTTGACCTAATTTCTCCTTAATCTGCCATCCATTCCATATGGAATTCAATTCTTGCTGCATTTCTTCTACTTGCATGCCTTCATCCCTCGTGTTTCTTATCTATAGATTTCTTTCATATAAGGTTTCAGCGTCATATATGATGCACAGTTACTGAAATACCAATGGTGCAAATAATGTTTCTTCTGGTTTCTCAGCAGAAACTATCATCTTTCGTTCATTCCGTAAGTGCTAAAATCAGGATTACCGTCACATTATCCCGGCCTCCCCGCTTTAAAGCTTCTTCCACCAAGCGTGCTGCCTTCTCCTTTACTTCGCTCAAATCTGGTTCGGATGCCATATCGCCATCCAGAATATCCACGATTTCTTCCTCATCCAGCATATCAGTAAGCCCATCACTGCATAAAAGGAAATAATCTCCTGCCTTGGCTCCAAATACCGGATGCTCATAAGGCTCCATCAAAGCATCTTCTTCCTTCATCCCTAAAAACTGGTAGATAGCATGTCGTGCCGGATGCTTTGCCGCCTGTTCCTTGGTCAGGATGCCCTCCTCGACCAGCTCCATAACCATATTATGGTCATGCGTCATGCGCTTTAAGCGACCGTTACGGAAAAGATAGCCTCTGCTATCTCCCACATTATTAAACCAACAGAGATCATGTCGTATAACCAGGCCTACATAGGTAGATCCCATCTGTTGCCCTTGAGCAGCTCGCAGGATTTCTGCATTCGCGATCCGAATATAGTCATAGAGTCCATCCCCCATAGGAGGCTCTATACATCGATTCATCTCCTGCGCGGATAAGAAGGAAGCAACTTCTCCCTTTTCCGCTCCGCCGACGCCATCATATACCGCCGCTAAGACAGTGCATAAGGGATGAGAAGAATTCACTGTCCGTCCTTTCACCGCTTGCCCACCTGGCCTTGTATCCGCATCCTGCAGGGAAAACTCCCAGGAAAGGGCATCCAAATCTGTTCTGTACTGTCCGTTTAAGTACATGTTATCTTCGTTATTTTTTCTTACTTTTCCAACATCACTTATGGCATATCCGATATATTTCATGGTATTCACCTATATGAAAGGGGCTGTCGCAACGTAAACAGCCCGGACGAATGTCATCGTTTTCATGCGATGCCATCATTTTTTCTAAATTTCTTTCTTCCTACTTCCTCTTAACAGAATAAGAAAACTCATTTCACCTTGGCAGCCTTCACATTACTCCATGCGCCATAATAATTCTTTCCACCGTACTTCTTGTAAGCCCGGATGCGGAAATAATAGGTCTTTTTACTGCTAAGATTGGCCTTAACGCCTGAAGAACTGGCTTTAAATATCTTTCGCATGGTACCGGAGGAAAAATTCTTCTTCACAGAAATCTGAAGTTCATAACCGGTGACCATGGTATCCTTCTTCCATATCACATTTACCTGCTTCTTACTCTTCGATTTCGCACTGGACAGCGTCATCTTCTTCGGAAGAACCGTTACCGTGATTTTCTTGCTGGCTGCCTGATAGTTCGTCGTAGCAGCAGAAGTGATTGTAATGGTCGCAGCACCGATAAATTTCGCCTTTATGGTAATCTTACCGGAGGAGTTTACCGTCACATTAGAATTATTAGATTTATAAAATAAGGAAGCATTTTCTTTGCGACTCACCGCTAGTTGAAAGCTTTGTGCTTTAGCGGCAGCCGTCTTCTTATAGTTTATAGCTGTAATACTATTTTGTGCTTTGGCGATACTGTAAGTTCCGTTAACGCTACCGTAACATCTTCCACCTGTTACCGGAAGAAAATGAACTGTTACCGTGCCGGCATTCACATTTCCTGTGATAGAAGAATAATAGTAGTCCACGCCCTCCTTCAAAGTCTGACCCTGATACTTAAGAGCGATGGAGGAAGGTGTCCTGGCCTTGCCATTATAAACCAGTCCATCATCTGAGAAGACCGGGGTACACTGGGCCAAATTAATCGGTGTCTGACTGGTGCTTCCTGTTCCGGATGATCCACTGCTTCCTGTTCCGGATGATCCGCTTTCTGTAGAGCTACTTCCTGATGTATCGCCGGAACCAGAAGAGGAGGCTTTCTCTACCACGATATTGGTAACTTTAGAAGCGCTATTATAATTCGCATTGGATGCTGCATTAATCGTGATTCGTGCGGTACCCTCTGCCTTCGCAGTTACTAATCCATTGGAATCAACCGTAGCCACACTAACATCCGATGATGTAAAACTTAGCGCGCCCGGTGCTGCTGCTGCGATGGTGGTATAACTGCCCGGTGTCAAAGTATAGCTTGCTTCCACACCGGCGATATTCTGCGAGGCTTTCGCTATGGAAAATGTCGTACTTCTCGTGCCGGAATAGTTACCGGTGGCTGTCACACTGACGGTTGCCGTTCCGGCATTCACATTATTACTATAAGTCACACTATAATCTCGGACGGAAGCCAGAGTATTTCCGGAAAGAGTCAGAGTCACAGACGGCGTCTTTACACTGCCATCGTAGGTATAAGAGGTCGTTCCCAGCGTCAGTGACGCACTGGATATGGATGCTTTATTAATGGTAAATGATTTGATGCAAGCATAATCTTCATAGATTCCTGCCCCAAAAACAAATACCTGCGCCGTACCGGCATTCACATTGGATACATAATTCACTTCATAATCGGAAGTGCTCAAGGCACGTCCGGCAAAGGTAAGACTTACCACCGGCGTCTTCGCACTTCCATCATAGGTGTAGGAGGTGGAGGATAAGCTACAGGTATAAGCATCCTCCGTATCAAGGGCATAGAAGGTAATCCCATCGTCGGCATAATTCTGCGCCAGTGTACGGGCGGAGGAATAATCCTTGCCCCAGATTTCCGTCAGTTTCGGACAGTCCTGAATGGCACTGGCATGGATGGAAGTATTATAATAGAGGGCGACAAATCTCTGTAAGTTGGCACAATAACCGAAGGCTAAGGCATCGACATACTCCATAGTTTTTGGCAGAATGACCTCTGTCAAGCCGGAATTAATGAAGGCTTGAGAACCAATCGTCTTCAGTCCTTCCGGAAAATCAACCTGTGTAAGAGCGGAATCTTCGTAGAAAGCGGAATAGCCGATGCTTTCCAAAGTGCTTGGCATATTAATACTTACTAAGGATGTATTCTGATAGAAGGCGGCTGCACCGATTTCTGTCACAGCATCCGGCAAGGATACTTTCGATAATTTATTATCATAAGAGAAGGCCATATAGCCGATTTTCGTTACATTTGCAGGAATGGTAATGCTGGTAAGGGCGCTACAGCTGGAAAAAGAGGCCTCTCCAATCTCTGTAAGCGTGGATGGCAAAGTAACCGTTCTCAGACTGGAACATCCATCAAACAGATGCGTACTGGTTTCGGTGATCTTTGTCCCGCTCATGGATGCGGTGGTTAATCCACTGGAGGCAAAGGCACCCTCTCCAATCTCTGTAAGTGTGGATGGGAAGGTGAACGTGCTTAAGGCAGAACAACCATAAAAGGCTTCTGTGCCAATTTTCGTCACCTTGGATGACATACTTACACTGGATAAAGAAGTGGCATTCTTAAAAGAATAAGCACCAATCTCTGTAACCGTAGATGCGATATTAACACTGCTGGCAGCCACACCATAGAAAGACAGATCACCGATGGAGGTGACACCACTGGTGACATAGATGCTTTTGACCGTGGATCTGACACTGTACCATGGAGCAAGGTTGGTATCGGTATAATCTGTCATATCACCAGAACCTGTGATATTCAGCTGACCACTGGCGGTCAGACTCCAATTCACACTACTTCCGCAGCTGCCACTGGATGCGGCATGGACCGGAACCGGCACCCTCAGCAATCCAAAAAACAGAATCGTCGTTAGAATAAGCATCTTCCAAAATCTTCTTTTTTTCATATAATCTCCTCCAGTTATCTTCTATTCTAAAAAAATCTCGAACAGCTTACATCACTTCATAAGTTATGATAAACCTTTGGATTTAGTATAAATCACAGTGGGAAATAATTCTACATTTTTCTTTCCTTTCTTCCACCATTTTCCATTCTATGCTACAATAAGTTATGACACATTTACAAAAATTTACGTATCATAGATTCACAAAAGGATAGGAAGTAACATTGAAAAAGAAAATCACACTCGCGTTGACCTTACTGTGCATCATACTGACGGTTGGGTGTGCCAAAACTGTCCTTACAGACAAGCAAATGGATACATCCCAGCCAGAATATGACACAGGGAAGATAAAAGCATCCGACAAGGCAAAGGACTCTGCTCACATAGATGCAAAGGAGGAAGAAAGCAGTATGAAGGAAATTGAATTAACTGCAGAAGAAAGCAGGCTATTATGTGCCATTTATTCCAAGGAGGATAAGATAAAAAGAGGAGAATTATACAGTTATCAGGAGGAGTGCCTGTCACAGATCCGTGCAGCGAAGGCTTATCTTTTCGAGAAATATGCCAGGGATTTCTATGTCTTCTCCTATAACCCGATTTCCAGGATGGATGTCTACGGAAGAATGCTTTTTGCGACGGAAGAAGACCAGACCTCCTACCAGCTGCTTCTTCGTCAGGAGGACGACACCTACCATATCGAAGATAATTATTATGGCAGTCTCATTCAGAAAGACTACGATTCCGCCGTGGAGGAATTGATCCATGATCAGATGGGGATAGACTGTCACTCCCTCACTTCATTCTCTGCCCTAAAGGGAATGGAGTTTAACGGAAACCTTACGTCAGATGATATTTTTGCTCTTGGAAGTGAATTAAGTCGTGATACCCAGTTATTTTTCAATCAAGGTGATTTTTCTGCCGGCAAGGAGGAGGAAATAAAGGAACTTCTTCTTAATCAGAATCTTTACGGCTCTTATTCTCTCTATTACGGCGAGAATTTATTATCACAAAAGCATGTGGAATCCTATGTTAGAGAGTCCAAAGATCAGATTTCTGTCCTTTATTTCAACTGCTTTGAAGTAGATCATTAGGAAGGGAGAGAACGTCATGTCACAATTAACGACCGATGAGATTTTATTATTGGAAAATCTAACCTATCTAACCAACGAATCTCCTTTATCCGACATCCAGGGGCAGGACGGAAAGACCGTCGGGGAATGGCTGAATTCCATCGATGTCTCCAAATTGGATTCCTCTAAGGATTATGGATCTTATATGACCGGAAGTGATTGGAAGGGGATCATTCATGCCGTACATAATGATCCGACACTGTCCTCTATGACAATCAAAGAGACCCATGTCGATACTTCGGACGGTGGCGGCGGCGGTCTCAGTGCCGTCTTTACCAATGATACGACCGGAGATGCTGTTGTTGCCTTTCGTGGTACAGCAAGCGGGGAATGGAAGGACGACTTCGTAGGTGGTGGAAAAACCGATACGACAGATGGTGTTTCTACAAAGCAGCAGGAAAATGCTTTAAACTGGTACAAGGAGAGCTACGAAAAAAATGGCTTAGATGCATACGAGGTTACTGTAACCGGGCATTCCAAAGGAGGAAATAAAGCCAAATATATCACTATTTTAGATGATTCCGTGGATCACTGTGTCTCCTTTGACGGACAGGGCTTTTCCGATGAATTTATCAATAAATATAAGAGCAACATCGCCACCAGACAGGATATCATCGATAATCATAATGTCGATTATGATTATGTCAACATATTATTAAATGATGTAGGAAATAAAACCTATTATAAAGGAAATGATCTGGGAGATGGTGGTTTTCTGGAGAACCACTGTCCGAATACCTTCTTCGACATGAAGGAGGATGGCAGTTATACCATGAATGTATCACCCAACGGACAAGGCAAAGAGATGCAGGAATTGGATGAATTTCTCAACAGCTGCTTACGATCCGTCGATGCGGATAAAAAGGCTGAGATGCTGGACTTTCTTGGCACTATGGTGGAAGGTGGTTTTAACTCCAAGGATGCGACTTATTTTAAAGAAGTATTTTTCGATGAAGATTATAAAGATGAAGCAGCTTATATCATCGCCTATCTGATCAAATACGAGCAGGCGAATCCGGAATTCTTAGAATCGATCGACAGTATACTGGAGAATTTCGGCATGGGAGATATCGTAAAATATGTAAATGTCGCAGATACGATTCTTGATTGGAAATATTTTGACCAATTATATGATGCGCTCAATAGTGGCATTAATAAACTTGCCTCTAATAATTGGCTTATCAATAAGCTACTTGATTACATCAATGAAAAAACCAATCTGAACCTGACGAAAGAGGAACTTTTGGAATTACTTAGTGTTCTGAGTCTGATCAATCTCTATATGGATGAAATCGATGTAAAAGCCGATTCCGGAAAGGATATTTCTGTGAAAAGCGATTCTGATTCGTCCGAGCATAGTAATTCTCTAACGAAGATATTGGATAAGATCAACACACTCTCTGAGATCATTCATGCCAACTCCCTCTATCCAACGAATGTCACTGTCTATCCGGACAAGATGAATTCCGTATCACAGAATCTCCAGGGACTTAGTCGAAGCTTACAGAGTCTGATGGACGAGATGGATTCCATCCAGGCAGCGCTGAATCAAAGCATGAGTGCCAGAGTTTCTTTGAACTATAGCAAGGACCTGCTGGCGAATGAAAAAAAGGCGGTCGAAGATATGGCGGAAACTCTGCAGACCATTCAGGCGAAATATGCAGCTTGCGAGAAGTCGATCACAAAAATGTAGGCACATTTTTCTGTATTATAGCAAAACAAAGGAATTGACAGAATAAACAACAGAAATAACGTCAGCGGTTTCAATGCATGAAACCGCTGATTTTTTACCTTAACATAGGAAGGAAACTATTATCTTATCGCACTTTATTTTCTTCTTATTTCACTTTCACTTTTTTCTTATTACTCCATGCACCATAATAGATCTTAGATCCTACCTTCTTATAAGCACGGATGCGGAAATAATAAATCTTCTTACTCTTCATACCTGAAATGCTGATACTGCTATTTTTAGCTTTCATCACCTTTTTCATGGTACCGGATGTAAAATTAATTTTCGGGCTCACCTGTAATTCATATCCGGTAACTGCTCCATCCTTCTTCCAGACAAGCTTTACTTTTCTCTTAGCAGAAGAAGAAGCTTTGGTAAGCGACATCTTCTTCGGCAAGACATTTACCACAACCTTCTTGGTCGCCTGCTTATAATTGGTGGATTCCGCAGAACGGATCGTGATCGTCGCACTACCGATATATTTGGCCGAAATCGTCACCTTACCACTGGCACTGACTGTAATATATTTATTATTGGACTGATAGGACAAAGCGAGACCTGCCTGATTCCTTGCACTTAGAGCAAAGGTCTGCTTCTTCGTGGCATAGACCTTATTCGCACCTGAAGCTGTGATGACATTTTTTGCTTTTCCAATGGTAAAATATCCTCTGCAGCTGCCTTTGTTAGAACTGCTGCTTACCGGAAGGAAGGTCACACTTGCCTTTCCCGCATTCACATTTCCAGTGATAACCGTATAATAATCCTCTCCCTTAATCAAGGTCTTTCCTTGATACTCCAAAGTAATAGAAGAAGGTATCTGGGTCTTACCATTGTAAATGAGTGTATCCTCGGAAATGTGTGGAAGACATTGGGACAGATCAATGGATTCCTTACTGCTTGAAGTTCCGGAAGTGGTCGTTCCGCCACTACTCCCACTACTACTGCCGCTGCCACTGCTGCTGCCGCTGCCACCGTTGTTATCTCCACTCGTATCCGGCATGCTTGTTCCTGTCGTGCCATCCGAGGAAATCGTTCCCGCATAAGAATATCCACTGTATTCGCTAAGGTTAATGCGAATAACCGGACGAGTACCCGCTGCATAACTATCATAATTATATCCGGAAGTCCCAACCACTCCGGTCGGAAGAACTGCCACCGCACACTTGGCCACAGGACCAGTACTGCCATAAGCATAGGTGTTACCATTGGAACGCAGCCACCAGTAGCCGGAGTCCGCGGAATAAATCTGCACGCCCATGGCCTTAGCATAATCCGTACTCTTGGCGATTCTTCCCTCATCCGAGGTATCGATAGTCGTGGAAAATCCATATTTGGAAGTGGTTGCCTCGCTATTTGATAAAAGGAATACCTTATCCGTCGTTGAATTACCACCCAGCACATAACTACCAAACAAAATATCCGAATAGGTCGTAGCATTGATCAAAGTCGTTGATTGGATGGCGGCCTGCTCTGCCGAAGTGAATGCAGACGAATAAAATGTCTGGTTCAGCCAGGAACGCATGGAAGAATTCTCCCAGGTAATCCCTGTCGTCTGCACTCTATGATAATACTGATCATCCAATAATTGATCCGAGAGAAGCAAAGCACTTCCCGAAGCAATCTCCAAAACTCTCCATTTGATTGGTTCATATATAAAATAATGATAATTGGAATCCCAGCTATAATAATCACTTCCACTTCCCACATAGGTGGCATCGGAGGAGCGGATTCTCTTATATTTCGTCCCTTGGTAAGTCAGATTCCCGTCACTATCCCATCCGGAAGCTGCACTCAGGCTAATATAGATGGCATCTGTACTCTTTACCTCTGTCTGCGGATAGCTTCCAAACTCGATGCAGTCCCAGGTCACCTTCTTTCCGGCAGACAAGGATGTCGAAGTAACGGAAAGGGGATTACTAAGGGTCGTTGCTGCCTGAGCTTGGGAAGAATTCAACATAAAGCACAGGATAATAAGTGTCAATGCCAGAAAAAAGGAAACAGATTTCTTTCTTCGGTTTCGATTGATTTTTTTCATATTAGCCCCCATTTCATAACTTATATTCGAATCAAATGTTTTAAAAAATTTAATGATATATTATAGCATTTTTGTAATATATTCACAAATTATATTTCATGCAAAAAAACAACTACTTATCAAATATATTGTCAGAAATTTTATATAAAGCTTCCATGCGACATACCTTGCTCCACAAGGGATGAATCACCACTGTCTCTCTTTGGAAATCTATGCTATATTTTTCTTGTTCATGGATAAATCGATCCTTTATGCCCCCGCCGGACAAGTGGCCGTTACCGTCTTCACACCCAGCAAGGTGGTCAGAGTGGTGGCAAGGGTCGATGGACCATATTTCTCTGTAATCTTATCGATTACATTCTGCGCCACCTTCTTCCCCAGATCCTTACCGTAATCCTTTACCGCATCCACACCCTTTTTGATGATCTGATCAGCAAAGTGCTCCAGGCCATAGGCCGTAAGACCTTTCATTAAGGTTTGGGCCGTAATATTCTGAATCGTACCATTGGCTGCCTTGGTCATCACCTGTTTCCAGACTGCTTCAAAACTGCCGCGGCCTTTATTAATTCCAGGAATCTTAATATATTTACTGGCGGATTGGAAGGCAAATCCTGCGACAGCACCGGTACCGGCACTTGTGGCGGTATCCATCAGTAATTTACTTACACTATAACCATCTTCTTTGGTATAACCTTTGGCGTGGGTTGCCATGCTAAGACCACCGGTTACCAAAGATTCCGTGGCAGAGCCAGCCGCTCCGGCCGCTGCCATATTACCACCACTGGCAACAAATACCGTACCCTGTACGAATCCACCACTTGCCGTGCCGACATAACTCTGCCAAGAGCTGACCGTAATCTTTCGATTCTTTACGGAATTTACCACATCCCCGGCCGCTTTGGTCGCTACATTTGCCACAGCGCCAACGATACCAGCGCCAAGCCAGGCTGCAATCATACCGGATGGATCTGTATAATTTATCGGATCTCCCTTACAGTAGGAATACATATTCAGCGTAAGTCCCACGCCGATTACACCCGGCATCGGATCCAGACTCAGGAAACGTCCCGTAGACGGATCATAATCACGGGCATCTGCATGGAGAAATCCTGTCATCGGATCCGGGCGATGTCCGGTATAACCATGGATAGCACTACTCTTGCCCCGAACACTATGTACAACTCCAAAGCTATCATACTGATAAGAAGCCAGGATATCATTTCCTCCAATCACATATTGTGGTGTCATGCGTTCATCATGGAGATAAAATTCTTCACCGGATGCGTGAGTAAGGCCAAGAAGACTGCCATCCCACAGGACATCACAGATTTTCTGCCCTTCGACGGACTGCAGCATATTATGGGTATCTCTGGAGATATCATAGAGATAAGAACTTTCTATTATACTCTTTCCATCCTCCACCCTTCGACCCACACGATTGCCGAATCCATCATAACGGTAGGAAACCACAGCTTGTGGCGTCTCCACACTGCGGAGACGATTTAGAGCATAAAAGGTATATTCCCTGGTCACTTCTTCTCCCAGCATCTCATGCATCAAATTACCACGAGAATCATAGGAGTAGGAATGAAGACCGAAGGCATCTTTTTTGGAAATCAACTGGTCCAATCTATTATAGGAATATTCTGTCTCTTGTCCGAATATCTGCGACCAGATACGATTGCCACAGGAATCATAACGATATTCCTCTTCTGTCCGGCCGTCATGCGTCACTTTCCATAAACTACCTTGCTCTGTATATTCATAACGATAATCACCGGAGGCTTCCCCATCCTCTCTCTGACGGAGAATCCGTGCTTTACGCTGATTCTTATCGTATTCATAAAGACTCTTCTCTATGATCTTCTGCCCCTTACTATGAAGAATCTCGGACAGTGCGCCGGTCTTATGATAAGCATATCGACTGCAAAATCCATTGGAATAGATTTTTTCTTTCAGCTTCCCATTCTCATAATAGCTGTAACGAACTTCAGCATCATCGAGGATAGCAGAACTTAAACGAAGCTGATTATCATAGTGATATGTCATCTTCTTGCCATCCGGATAGGTGATGCCGGTCTGCTCTCCCCGACTTCCCCATTCATAGGAAATGTGTTTCTCATCCGGTGTGGTAACGGATAAGGTTCTTCCCATACGGTCCACATCAATCTTCGTACTTCCCAGCCAATCCTCCATCTCCACCAATTGCTTGAGGCCATTATAGGATAAGCGTATGGATCTGCCATCTGCGAAGGTAAATCCCTTCTGGCTGCCATCTGCATTATAAAGACAACTGGTAAGATGACCATCCGGGTCCAGTTGCGATGTCAGACGTCCCTCTGCGTCATAAGTATAGTGGGTCTCCTGTCCTGCCGGATTGGTCTGTTTTGTGATATTTCCTGCCGCATCCCGTTCAAATCTGGTGATACGGAGTCCTTTCTGCTTCTCATTTGATCTGGCGATGTGGAGTCCTTTCTGCTTCTCATTAAATTGATTCAACATCTCCGGATGAATCTGTCCTTCTTCCGACTGAATGATCCCGGAGATACGATTACAACGGTCATATAAATATCTCGTCTCATTTCCAAGGGCATCCAACATGGAGGTCATCATACCGGATGCATTATAAACATAATCCGTCCCATTCCCCATGCCATCTGTTTTATGAATGAGATTTCCCATGGCATCGTATTGATAGATTTCGCTGGCACCGGAAGGATCTTCCGCCTTGATGACACGCTGCAGACGATCATAAGTGAAATTCCAACTTCCACCGGATTCATTGATCACCTGGATGAGATTTTCATTCTGATCATAGATGTATTCTTTGGAATATCCATTCAGATATTTTTCCTTTTTCAGAAGGCCACCCGGATAGTATTCATATTCTTCCAGACAAAGCTCTCCATCATATACGGAAATCAGATTACCGGACAGATCATAGCTATACTGCTTACGATAGCCATCCGGATCTGTGGATGAGGTCATATTTCCCAGTAAATCATAGCCATATTCTTCTCTACTTCCATCCTGATAGAGAACTTTTGTCACATTGCCAAAGGCATCGTACTCACTGCGTACTTTAAATCCCATAGGATCGATTACTTCATTTGGTCGGTTCAAAGCATCGTAGGACAGACGGTGAATACCACCATTTGGATCTTTTCGTTCCACCAGATTATCACAGGCATCATACTTCAGTTCATTTACTGCGCCATTTGGATCCGTGCTGCGGATCATACGGTGAAGTTTGTCATACTCGAAGGTATACACCCCACCTTCCGGATCGGTCTGTTTGACCAGATTCCACATCTCATCATAAGCAAATGTGCTGACATTCCCATCTCCATCCGTAATCTTCACCGGCTTGTTAAAACAATTGTACTCATAAAGGGTCGTATTCCCGTTAAAATCTGTGATGGAGATTGGATTGCCGCTCTTATCATAGACATAGCTGCTACAATTCCCGTCGGCATCCTTTACAAGAATCAACTCATCTGCATCATTGTAAGTATATTCCGTACGGTTACCAAGGGCATCTGTCTCTGCTGTGACATTATGACGGGCATCATATTCATAGGTCCTCTTTCCGCCCATACTGTTGGTCATGGATAGCAGATGGCCATATTCATTATATTCCATATGAATCTGGCTACCATCGGGCTGGATATAAGAGATGACATTTCCCTTTTCATCATAGATATAGAACTCTTTGGCACCGCGTGCATCTTCTTTGGTGGATATACGATGATTGCTGTCATAATCTGCCTTATGAATCAGCTGATCATTGACACGCAAAGAAGCCAACTGGTTAAATTCTGTAAAGCTATAGGTCAGTTTGTCTCCCAAAGGACTGATATACTCGGTTCGGTTGCCATTGACATCGTACTGGTATCTGGATACATTTCCTCTCTTATCGGTATAGGATGTCTTATTATGATCCGTATCATAAGTGAAGCGTTCCTCACCATTTTCATAAAGGATACGGGTATTACGGAAAAGAGAATCATGCTCATAAGTAACCTGATTGCCATTTTGTTCTGTCATGACCACCAGACCCTGGTCATCCTGATAATCATAGGATACTTTTCCACCATCCGGAAATACCTGGTGGATGGTTCTTCCCTGCTCGTCATAGGTATTCACCAGACCGATCAGACCATTGGCATTATATAATTTGTAAAGCCAGCCATGCTTGTCATATTCGTAGCGGATGGTACGTCCTTCCACATTTTTTAAAGCACTAAGCTGTCCATTTTTATAGGCGAGCTGAATCTTTCTGCCGGACTGATCATGGACTTCACTGATCTGAAGCTTCTCATTATAAGAAAATGAGATTGTATTTCCATAGTTATCGACCACGTGATCCAGATTCCCTTCTTCATTATATATATAGTCGATGGCATCTCCGAAGATATTCTTCCTGCCAAGCATTCTTCCTTTTTTATCAAATATATAGGAGAAATTATCGTGATCCGTAAATACAGTTCCTTCTTCAGTTTCCACACAAGAGCCGATGGTTCCATTTAATGGATAATACAGACCATCTTTGTAACGGGAGAAACTCAAAAGGCTTCCGTCGTCCATCTGCAGATGAAGCTGGTCTCCTTCTGCAATCATACGGCCCTCATAGGTGTGAGTCCAGCCGAAGCCAAGGGCACCAAGCTCTTTATTCTGAATGTTATAAAAGATGCGGAACTTCATATCCATCACTGTATCCATGGTCAGGAAAGTATTCTCATAAACATAGTTGCCATTGCAGAGATTAACCGGGTCAGAGCTATAAGCGCTGGAACCATCGATTCCAAGGGCACTGGCTGTCTGACGAAGTTTATCGGATACATTGCTCAGAAGATTCTTCACCCGACTGATGGCATCGGTGATCTTAGAGTGATTCACGCTGCTTCCGGCAATTCCCTTCTCTGTGGAATCATAGAGGCTGGAAATCTGGCTCAATGTCGTTGAAAGAACATGGATTCTCTGCTGCAGAGTGGTCACATTAGAGAGATTGGTTCTAAGATTTTTCTTTACCTGTTCGATTCCACTGGAATCCATATGAAGATTACCGATCACATTCTCTAATTCCTGCTCGATCTGCTTAAGTTTATTGGAGATTTGCTCCTCATTATTGGAAATCTGTTTTGCCTTTATCGTCTGTACCTCAAACTGTGCCATATCTTATCCTCCTGCTCGATCCTTATCCTTCTTGCATTAAAAGATTTCTTATCACCATGATTGTTTTCTTCTTATCCGGGTTTATTTTTGTTATCAAATTTCGTTTTTGTTATCAGGATTCTTCTTGTGTTATTAGAATTCTTCTCCTGTCATCATCATATCATATTTTTCTTCTTTTTCTCTGAAATGACACGAATAACTTATTTTTCGTCACGAATAACCCCTTATGTTTTTTTTGCATGCTTCCCCAGGATCTTCGCTGCCAAGATCATCGCTATTGCATGCATATATAAATAATTTTAAATTTCTTTAGCTCTCCTTACAAGGTGCCGCGTATATATTAGTGTAAAGCAAATGACAAAAAGAAAAACAATAAGAAGAAAGAAAAGGAGCAGATATCATGAAGAACAGACAGAGAGAAGAAATCAAAGAAATGCAGCTTGAAAACGTAAATGCCGGAGTTAATTTAAACATCCCAATTGACTTATCGATATCAAAATAAATTGTTCCAGGACAATGTGGGCCTCTTATGGCAACATTGTCCTTTTTTATTGCATGCTCAAGCATTTTACAATTCTGTCAACCAAAAATTCGTGTAAGCATAAAATAAATACCCAAAATCAGAATAAAAGGTTTCCATTCGTCCTAATCTATGGTATAGTATAAATTATATTACTATACCATTTTTATTATCATGTATCCAGTGGAAGATCCTAATCGAAGAACCTGACTCAGGAGAATCCTTCCGTGTCACGTTCCGAACTACAACCTACTTGTGGCACCTTGGTCAAAGAACCAACCCAAGGGAACCGGGAACCTTTCCTCTGGCATGTAGGAAAAGGAGGAAAAATATGAGAAGATAGCTTTCATCATTGCTAAGTATGACGATGGTTGCCGCTTTGGTAGGTACGGCCTTACCACAGAAGGTCTCTGCCAGCTCCGATTATCAGGCAGGAGTCAAGTATATCTATCAGGATGACGATCCTTCCAACATTCGAACCGGAATCGAGTCCGTTAAGATGGATGGAATCACCTACTATGATCTGGAAGGCGGTCGTGGAGAAACCACTCCGGAGACGGGAAATGAATATGGTTTCTACAAAAAGGTCCTGACCAGCACACCGGTTGATTCGGATAAGACACAGCTGAGTCAGTGGGCAGAGGTTGCAGAAGCAGTTTTTGAGGATAATGCCTACTATAGCGCAGACATTAATGCCAGCGGAAGCTTTGCAGAGAATTTTGGCAGCCAGTGGGGTAAAGCCGGATATACCGATATCTCTCAGGCTTTGGCTTCCCAAACAGGCAGCCAGAGTGGTGAAAAAAGCTGTGATTATACCGTGGTATCCGGTTTATCCTATGCGAATCATTTGACCGATGTTCGCCAAAAGTGCTGTGATCAGATCGTAAGTATGATCGATACTTATTCCCTGGATAATGAATACAGTGGGAACAAAAAAACATTTTATGAACACACAGCAGGGGATAATACTTTAAAGGCATTAAATAATGATACCAATCAGGACGTACTCTATACCATGGTTACCTGTATTGATGAGGAAGGCGGTACCTATGCTTATCATTATAATACCTTTGTCCTTGCCTTCTATGATTTTAAATTAGCTCCACTTGCCGGTAATGGTTTGGAATATATTTCCAGCGTAGAGGGCTATGATTCCATTGATAAAGCAGCTGCTGCTAAGGTCAGAGGTCTTTCTTATAGTGTGAATGATAAGGATAACGAAATTACTTCCTATTATAAGAATACTTCGACTTCAGCTAGTACGGTAAGCTTACAGCACGCTTCCAATTATACACAGACTGCCAGTACGACCATGACGAATACTGACACTTATAATTATCAGGAAACCATCGGATACGAAGTGAAGTTTAAAACTGCTATTCCGGTGCTAGACACAGAGCACACCATTAAGTTTGGTTTTACAGCAGGCCAGACCTTCTCTACGGCAACTTCCGATTCAAAAACGGTAAGCAACTCTACGTCAAATACTGTAACAAGTAGTGTGACTTTACCGGCGCATACGGCGGTAGAATTGGAGAATTCCACCGGTACGACCGACCTTTCGGTAGATTTCCAGTGTCCGGTTGCCATAACTTATAAGGTAGCCATTACTTCCATGAGCGGTAAGCTTTATGCGGACAGAGCAGCGACCATGGCCTTTAAGACAGCCGGTTATACCCAGAAGACATTTTCCACGATATTTGGTAGTGATGATGCCAAGGGTGGCACAACTGCTTACGAGAACCTGTATCTGCGTGCCGGAACGAATTATGACTCCACCGGATATGAAGCAACCTATGGTAATACCTATGGCTATCGTAATCGCCATGGCGGAGAAGAAAATACCATCAATGCCCTTAACTGGAATAGTATCCTCGGTGAGAGTGTTGTGATTGATCCGGGCGAAGTGAATTATTCTATCATCTACGAGGAAGTGGATAAAGACGGTAAGGCTACCGGAAAGATTTTGAATTCTCTGGATGGTAAGCAGTCAGCTAGTAGCAGAACCGGTTATGATGACTATGAAGTGGAAGAAAGTGTTCCGGCTTCCTATACCTATACCCAGACCGATAGTGATGGGAAAGAGACTGATACCCAGTATAGTATCTATACCGGTAAGGTATATGATAGCAATGGAAATGAATTAGATAATACTTTCCGGGATAAGAGTAAGTTATCGAAATCAATCATTTTATCTAAGAATAATAACAATCTTTACTTCTATTATAGAGACAGTTCTTACCCACCGGTTGTGGAAGAAGCATCGGGGGCTGACACAGAGGACGATACACAGTCAACGGTTACGGAAGGGGATTCTCAGGCAGAGATCACAGAGGATGATTCCCAAGCCGCTGAAGCGGAAAATGATTCTCAGACAGAAGATGCAACACCTTCCACAGAGGATGTATCTGGCAGTGCTGATGGTACCGTTGCTACCACAACAGATACAGCGAGTGTTGCTGCCAGCACAAAAAACCAGCTGAGGGATATCATTGCCTGGATATCTTCCAATGTTCCTATGTCCTCCACCGGTTCAACACTTAACTACACATCCAAGGCTGAAGAGAGCCGGATCGGAGAGGTGATTCCTTTATATCCATTGGCTAAGATCTATATGGATAATACCTTGAAGTTTGGAGATCTTGTCGTAAGTTCAAACGGTACCAGCCAATATATCGGCACCTTCTATGATGCGGATGATTTCATGGATTTCACCATGTACTATGGGGATAAGTTCCTCACCAAGAATGTCACTTTGGGTGCTTTGAATACTAAGGATGTCGCTTATTATGGTTTCAAGGATTTCTGGGGACATTGGGAAGCAGTAAAGGATGATGGTAATGGTAATTGGATTCCGGATACTTCTACAGATGTTGCTCAGCTTCTGAAGGATTCCATCACTGGTAATCAGTATGTATTAGCTGGTAATAAAGAAGGTACTTACTACATCAAGTATGTCATGGACGAGGGTAAGTACAAGTCTTTGGATCAGACAGATTATGCGACGAATTCCGATGTCAGCACACCGGTGATCCGAATTAACATTAAGAAAGCGCCATTTACCGGAACCGTATCCCTCAGTGGTTCTTACACAGGTACTGTAAATAGCGATCCAGTGAAGTTAGAGGATGTTCTTAACGTTTTCGTTGCAAATGAAAGTGGCGACCGGGTAGAGAAGGACATTTCCTGGGAAGCAAAAGAGAAGAATGGCATCTCCATCACTTCCGATGGCGAGGTTACCTTCACAAAGGCTGGTTCTTATCAGGTTCGTGCCATCGCAGATGGTGTTTATTCGGATTGGGTAACAATTCAGGCCAAAGAACTTCCTGTCTTAAGCAAGATCACTTTCCAGGCTCCTGATTTCAGAAAGGCAGAAGTCACATTAACAAGCACGAACTCGACATTAAGCTATGATCTTCCATCTTATCTGAAGTATTATGACCAGTATGGTAATAGCTGGACCGGAGATCTTCCGGATGTAACATTTAGTATGGATTATAATGCCGGCGGTAGTATCTCCGGCAAGACACTTAAGGTTACCAAGGAAGGTACTTATAAGGTATATGCATCTGCCAGCGGATATAGCATCAGCCCGATCACGATCACCGTCAGCGACGATCGTAAGGTAGGAAGCATCACTGTCAGCGGTTCCTTCTCTACCAAGTTAGGTGAGGCAGCCAAGGATCTTGACAGTTACTTAAAGGTTACCTTGAAGGATTCCACCGGCAAGGAAGTACGGGATAATTATACCTGGGATGTACAGGAATTAAATGGAATTGCAGTTACTTCCGACGGTATCGTTACTCCTTCTAAGGCCGGAACTTATCATGTAAGAGCTGTCAGCTCCGCCGGACAGTATTCTGACTGGCATGCCATCTCCGTCACATCCTATGCACCATTTGTCATTGCAAATGTGAAGAAGTCCGGTAAGTCGATTCAGGTGAGCTGGACCAAGCTGCCGGAAGCAAGCGGTTATGAATTATATGGTACAAAGTGTGGCAGCAAGAAGTATACTCTCATAAAAACATTGTCCGCATCGAAGCTTTCTTATAAGGTGAGCAAGATTGCCGGTAAGTCCTTAAAGGGCAGCTGCTATCGCTTCTATGTCAGAGCCTTCAAGAAGGTAAATGGTAAGAAGGTATACCTCTGCAATAGTTATGTTGTTCATCAGGTATATAAGTCCAGTAAGAAATATGCCAATGCAACAAGTGTAACCATTAAGGGTAATAAGACTCTCAAGAAGGGACAGTCCTTAACCCTGAAGGCAAGTGTTAAGCTACCTAAGGGTAAGAAACAGCTGAACCATGTAGCAGCTGTCAGATATCTCTCCTCGAATCCTTATATTGCCAGTGTCAATGGTAAGGGTAAGGTCACTGCCAAGGCACAGGGAACAGCATATGTATATGCGATTTCTGTATGCGGTAAGTGCCAGAAGGTGAAGATTACCGTTCAGTAATGCAGTAATGCTTTGCTTGATTCCATACCCATCCTTCGCGCCTGGCGCGACGGATGGGTATGGTACATGGAATGATATATTATGGTAATAAAAAGCCGCAGTAACAGATTTGGCATCCCTCCAGGATGCCAAACACGCTACTGCGGCTTTTTTAAACTTCTAAAACTCACCGAAGCTTTTCTAAATGCTTCTCACCAATTGATTTCGTCAAAGTTTTCATTCTATCATAATTTCTCAAGGGGTGATAACGATCGCAAGTTTTACTTCCTCTGCACAATCACAGACTTCTTTGCGGATACTCGTGAAAATATCTTCTACTTTAGTTCCACCATTTACGTTTTCAAGCTGCATTTCTTTGATTTCTTCTCTCTGTCTGTTCTTCATGATATCTGCTCCTTTTCTTTAACATTTATGGTTTATGCTTTTTTCATCTTTAGATTTACGATTTTTCTTTTATCTATATGGTTTATTCTTTTTCTCTAACCTTTATGATCTATGCTTTCTTTGATCTTTTTGATCTATTCTTTTTCTTTAACTTTTATGATTTATCCTTTTTACGGATGATTCTTCGTTTGGTTTAAGATATTTTTTAGTAGGTATTTTCTACAAAAGTAGCATATTCAAAGGAATTTAAGAAGTAATGCTTTTCGCCGCATTTCTCACAGCAGTAATAGGAATCAGGATCATCTCCACCAAGGCCATACTCTACCTCTTCAATATGTCCGCAACAATCTTTATGTACGTAAATTTCATTTCCACCAAGAACCTGTGTCATCATGTCGTCATTCAATTCAAATCTTTTTGTCATTTTTCTTTCTCCTTATTGTTTTTCTTTTTGTCATTTGCCTTACACTAATATATACGCAGCACCTTGTAAGGAAGGCTAAAGAAATTTGAAAAAAAATAAAAATAAAAAATAAAAATTTGATTAACTTCGGAATTTTCCTCTATAGATTAGGTGAAACAAAAAAATAAAGCTTCTTTAAGGAGGTAATGATTATGGGAACATTTAGAGATGGAAAAGGTTACTTACGTAGTGAAGGCGAAAATTATTACGATGGAAATGGTATCCTTCGTTCGCCAGGCGAATGCTATTATGATGGTGCAGGTATCAAGCGCTCTCCTTCTGAGAGCTATTATGATGGTGGTGGCGTCAAACGTAGTCCAGGTGAAAATTCCTATGACAGCTCAGGCAACTATTGCAGCGGTTCCAGCGACAAATAAGTGATAAGCCCGGATCGTATCAGCCGCTGATGCGATCCGAACAAGCTTATAACTCCCAGCACCATTTTCATTCGGAAAATGGTGCTCTTTCTTAACAGGTTTCTCCTTCCATAGGAATCATAGAGAAGGTTTTCCCTCAGAGTACATTTTATAGACTAGATGATATCATAGAAAGGAATATAGCATGTATAATATTCATTTTCGTAAATTTAATTATCAAATCGATAGTAAATCTGTATTCGAATCCTGGTCTGATCCACAAAATCAGAGTTTAATCTCTCATCAAATCTGTCTCCACACATTAGAAATGTTTGAGCAATGGATTACCGAGAAGTTTCGAAGTGGATGTTACCATGATTTTTATATGATTGATACAGAAAAAGGGGAAACCTTGGGATTTATCTTTTCTTACGACTTTCATTTAAATGACGGTCACTGTAAATACACACTCTGTCTTTACGAAAAATATCAGAATAAAGGCTATGGTGCCGCAGCTGCCATCCTTTTTCTTAACTACTTATTTTCTTCCTATCCACTTCGACAGGTCTTTGTGTCCGTTTTTGATTATAATACACACAGCTTACAATGCAATCAAAAATCCGGTTTTCGCGAGGTTGGTTGCCTACCGGATTACCGATTTTTGAATGGACATTATTATGACCTTCATTATCTACATATGACTCGAGAGGACTTCTACTCCAGATATGATCGAACACTCCAATTATTACTTGGTAAAAGTAAAGTATGAGAATCGTTCTCTTTTTACATGATCCCCGCCGGGGCCATCGCTCACCCCACCAAAAAACAGCAGTTCCATGCGATATGATTCCCCTAAAGTAGACAAGTAAAATAACTCCATCTACTTTAGGAGGATCATATTAATGCATGAAACTGCTGTTTTTTCGTTACTGTCCAGACAAATCTGTACCCTTTATACCAAAGGAAAAACAAGAAGGTATCAATGCCCTGCCTCGGGCCTCTTTGATTTCCGAAAGATCGATTTACCGGAATTTGGTAATGACAATTATCTGTATCAATGCCCTGCCTCGGGCCTCTTTGATTTCCACTTATCAAAATTCTACTACAAATATCCAGAAAAAACAAGAATACAGCATCCGCAATGATAACCACAATATCTTTTTAGAATCATTATATTCTTCTCTCCATGCTCGATTCTTCTTCCTATTTCTTAGATGCACTGGTAAGGTTGTAGCACAACAAATGACTTCTGCAAAATACTTTCTTTTCCATTTAAGAACAGGGATAGAGAAGAGAGACAGAACTCTGTGTGTTACCTAAGCTATATATCGCCCGTGTTGTCCACAAAGATCCATAGAAAAACCCTGCCTCTATAACAAAAGATTCCTTCAAAAGGTTACTTCAAATTAATGAAAACCAGACCAACCATACAGATTGCCACACCAACGATCTTATTCCAGGTAATCATTTCGTGATATAAGAGAAATCCCACGATGATCAAAGTAATTGCTAAAAAGCAGCTTGTCACGATGGACAAGACACTAACCTGCCATCCAGCCTTATAAGCATAGATGAATCCAACCTCCAGGCCAACCAAAACCATACCGAAAACAAAAGAGGCCCAGTTTGCCTTCGAGAATTCTTTCAAAATATTATGATCTCCTCCACGATTCAAAATAAAATAAAGAATCGTTGCTGTCACAGCACCCATCAGATATGTGATAACGATGGAAGCCAAAGGATGCATATCCGATGGAACTGCCTTTGCGCAAATCTGATATAAGGTATTGGCACAGACGATCATAGCCACCGGCCAAACATAAAAAAACATAACTCTTTCCTCCTAAAATATCATTTTATAGAATAAGAAAACGATACCATCCCGAAAGCGTATCATCCCTTGTGGAGCGACGCATGTCGCATAGAAGTTTTTTATCTTATAACAAAGAATACAAGGCGGCTTAAGCCGCCTTGTTTCACACCAAATGATATAGCAAATGTGATAAAACATACGTAATACAGCAGACTACAACACGCATAATACATCACACTTGTTTAAACATACATAATACATCACACGTGATAAAACGAGATAAATCCTGATTAGTGTACAATCACAGGAAACTGTGTATCGATAATCTCATACATTTTCTTAGCAATCTTCGGTGGAAGATTAATACAACCATGGGAACCATCGCTCTTATAGATGGAACCGCCGAAGCTGCTTCGCCAGGAAGCATCATGGAAACCTTCTCCCTGATCCAGATTAAATGGCAGCCAATACTTTACTGTCACATTATAATCTTCCATACGATAATTCTTCTGTTTACGTTCTACCATGAAAATACCCTTATGAGTCTCATGGTTGCTGGCCACACTGCCGGATACGAAGTCGGATTCCAATACGACCTTACCCTTCTTCACAACCCACAGCTTCTGATCACTGATGCTGACATCCACATAACTATCACCGATGTCATTCTTCTTATCCTTCACCGCACCATCCTGAATATATTCCGGCTCACGATTCACCGTTCCACCTGCCTTGATATTCTCAATCATCTTGGTGCGCTCTGCAATCAGACCAACCTGCCAGCCATAAGTTCCACCCTCTGCAGTAAATGTACCGCTTCCCGGTGAGTCGATGGTACGTTTTTGACCAACCGTATTAAATACCGGCGAGATCTTCTCCGAGATAAAGGTCTTCATCGTTTCCTTATCAAATGTAATTTTAAAATCCTTATCTACTTTGATAAAGTTATGAATATCTTCACCTGTCACGGTAAATGTTGAACCTAAATCTTCATAATTAATTACGGTCGACATATACTTATCCAAAGTTGCTTTGGCCTCTGTTGCTTCCTTACCTGCTGCAAAATATTTAGGCTGGACATAAAACTCATTGGTTGTCATATCCACCTCATCCTCTCTGGCCAGAATCGCCTTCTCCAATGCAGCATATAAGCTTTCCGGAACAACAGTGTTACCAATCACCTCATCAACGATGACATATTCCTTCTTGGTGTCATCATACTGAATATAGGCATCCACCGGCTGCTGTGGTGTGGTTGGATTCATGCAATACAAGCCATTCATCGTCTCTTGAAGCTTAGCCTGATCTAATGTCACATCCAAAGCATCATATTTATGTTCATAAAAAACTGCTTTAAACCAATAATTCTCATCCTGCTGATCGACATTTTTCTGAATCTGCTCAGTCCCTGTATACTTCAGACCGCTTTGCTCGGCTGAGATGGTCATATCCTGCTCGGCTGATTTAATTTTAAGGATATATCCATTCAATTCATCTTCCACCAAAGCCAGCGCCTCTTCTCCTGACTTCATGCTGACATCCACACCATTGATGCTGGATCTTGGGTAATAATGACTGGAAAAATAATATCTGCCCGCGAAGTAGATACACGCCAGACATAAAAGAAATGCGGTGATTACACTGGCAATTAATGCTTTTTTATTCAAATTCTATACCTCCTATAATAGAGTGGCGAACTAGAACGCCTCATATACTCCCTTGCTCAATACATTCGATGCGCGATTTTAATAGAACGATAAACTATAATTCCTTGTATACTCATTACTTTCTATATTAGATGCGCGATTCTAATTCACAGTTAGCATACCATAAGAATCCAAAGTTCGCAATTAAGATTCTTTCCTCTGTTTTCCTCCCTTTCACTCCTCTCCCCACCCTTCAGTCCGTTTTCGCCTTCTCATCCTACATGCTCCCGGCAACGATTCCCTTCCGTAGGGTCAATCAGCTAAAAAACTTCCATGCGACATGCGTCGCTCCACAAGGGATGATACGCTTTCGGCCTTCTCAAGCTATTTTTTCAATTGACGAATGTCACAGATAAATATATAATAAAGAAAAAATTTTCAACTCGCCAATGGAGGCCTTTATTGTATGGAACATGCATCCTATATGTTACAATTATGCTAGTTCAGATATGGTAAGGGCTAAACTATTATGTGAGGGAAAAATAAGGAGGTAAAAACACATGAAAAAATTCATCACATTATGTCTTACAGGCGCTATGTGCCTTAGCCTTTTAACAGGTTGTGGCGGCAGCTCCTCCAGTTCTTCTTCTGACAGCACAGAAGCAGCAGCAGTGGAAAGTGGTACACCAGGCGAACTTACCGGTACATTAAAGCTCGGTGATATCGGTCCTTTAACAGGTGCAGCAGCAATCTATGGTAATTCCGCATCGAATGCAGAACATCTTGCAGTAGATGAAATCAATGCACTCGGCGGTATTCAGATTGAACTGAACTCCCAGGATGACGAACACGATGCAGAGAAATCTGTGAACGCTTACAATAACTTAAAAGACTGGGGCGCTCAGGCAATCGTTGGTTGTGTAACCACCACACCTTGTGTTGCTGTTTCCACCGAAGCGAACGCAGACAGAATGTTCATGCTTACTCCATCCGCTTCTTCTACTACTGTAACAGAAGGCAAGGATAACATGTTCCAGCTCTGCTTCTCCGACCCTAACCAGGGAACTGCATCCGCTCAGTATATTGCTGATAACAACCTTGCTACCAAGATTGCAATCATCTATAACAACTCCGATGCATATTCCACAGGTATCTACCAGAACTTCGTAGCTAAGGCTGACGAATTAGGTCTTGAAATCGTATCCGAGACTACATTTACAGATGACACAGCAAATGACTTCTCCGTACAGCTTACAGAAGCACAGAAGGCTGGCGCTGACCTCATCTTCCTGCCAATTTACTACACACCAGCTTCCCTCATCATGCAGCAGGCTAAGAGCATGGCTTATGATGTAACATTCTTCGGTGTAGACGGTATGGACGGTATCCTTTCCCTGGAAGGTTTCGACACAAGCTTAGCAGAAGGCGTTATGCTTCTTACACCATTCTCCGCTGACGCAACTGATGAAAGAACAGTGAACTTCGTAAATTCTTACAAAGAGAAGTATGGTGACACTCCATCCCAGTTCGCAGCAGACGGTTATGACTGTATCTACGCTATATACGATGCTTTAAACTACTACTCCAACAATATCAATGCAATCAATCTTGACGAAGTATCTTCCGAAGAACTCTGCGAGATCTTAATTGCAGCATTTACCAGTCCTGATTTCACATCCGACGGCCTTACAGGCGCTGGCATGACATGGACAGCAAACGGCGAAGTTAACAAAGCTCCTAAGGCTGTTGTTATCAAAGACGGTGTTTACGTTGGTATGGATAACGAATAATCCTTTCGTTTTTCAAATGATATGCTGAACTCACGATAGACTAATTGAAAATGAGTTGAATTCAGGGCTGCTCATGCAGCCCTGTTTTTTTAAAGCACCAGCCAGGCAAAATCGAACAATTGAAAGATTTGCAGGAATTTCAGGAATCGGAAAGACGAAGACATTCCGTGGTGCTTCCTATCGCAAGAATATATAAAAGAGAGGAGAAACTATGAACTTTCTAACCTATCTGATCAACGGAATCAGTTTAGGAAGTGTATATGCCATCATCGCCCTCGGCTATACCATGGTATACGGTATCGCTAAGATGCTGAACTTCGCCCACGGCGATGTCATCATGGTCGGCGGTTATATGGCATATTGTGCAGCAAGCTATCTGGGATGGAATGCACCGATGAGCATCCTTTTATCCATCCTCGTATGTACCGTACTCGGTATGGTCATTGAACGCCTTGCTTACAAACCACTTCGACAGGCAACATCCCTGGCTGTATTGATCACAGCCATCGGTGTATCTTACTTCCTGCAGAATGCAGCCTTATTGATCTGGACTTCCAATCCGAAGTCATTTCCGGACATGCTCGGACTTCCATCCTTGAATCTGGGTGGATTAAAAATCTCCGGCATCGCCATCGTAACCATTCTGGCATGTATCATCATCATGCTGGTACTTACCTTCTTTACAAATAAAACAAAAATGGGAAAAGCCATGCGTGCGGTTTCCGAAGATAAAGGCGCTGCCCAGCTCATGGGTATCAATGTAGACGGAACCATCTCCCTGACCTTCGCCATCGGCTCCGGTCTGGCAGCCATCGCCGGCTTCCTTCTGTGCTCCGCTTATCCGACCCTTATGCCAACCACCGGCGCCATGCCTGGTATCAAGGCATTTACCGCTGCAGTATTTGGCGGAATCGGATCCATTCCAGGCGCATTTCTTGGCGGTATCCTTCTGGGAGTCATCGAGATATTTGCAAAAGCATACATTTCCACCCAGTTATCCGATGCCATCGTATTTGCTGTATTGATCATCGTTCTCATCGTGAAGCCAGCCGGACTTCTCGGTAAGAAGATCCATGAGAAAGTGTGAGGTGCCAGCTATGAAAAAATTATCGAAGCAATCCTTAGATGGTTTTATCAATTATGGTATCGTCATCGTATTCTTCATCCTATTCCAGGCACTCAGCTCTAGCGGCATCCTCAGTAATGCCTTAAGCGGACAGTTAGTTCCAATTTGTGCCTATGTCATCATGGCTCTGGCCCTCAACTTAGTCGTAGGTATCTCCGGCGAATTAAGCTTGGGACATGCCGGCTTCATGAGTGTCGGCGCTTTCACAGCCGTCGTAGTATCCACCATGCTCCAGACCAGTGTGCCGAATACCACACTCCGTTTTCTGATCTCCGTTGTGATCGCAGCTATATTTGCGGCCATCGCCGGCGTGATCATCGGAATCCCGGTACTTCGTCTTCGCGGCGACTACCTCGCCATCGTAACACTCGCCTTTGGTGAGATCATCAAAAATGTATTGAACTGTCTCTATCTCGGTGTGGATGCCAACGGTCTGCACTTCAGCCTGACCGATGCCAACTCCATGGGCATGGATGTCATGACAGGAAAAACCATATTAAATGGACCGATGGGTGCCCTTGGTATCATAAAAACATCCACATTTGCCAGTGGATGTATCCTGATCCTCATCACCTTATTTGTCATTCAGAATCTGGTCAACAGCCAAGATGGCCGCGCCATCAAGGCAATCCGTGATAACCGTATTGCAGCCGAAGCTTGTGGTCTGAATATCACCAAATATAAATTAATGGCATTCGTAACCTCCACTGCCTTAGCAGGTATGGCTGGTGCCTTATATGCCATGAACTTCTCCACAGTTGTACCGAAGAAGTTCGACTTTAACACATCCATCCTGATCCTTGTATTCGTCGTACTCGGTGGAATCGGTAACCTCCGCGGCTCCATGATCGCTGCAGCACTCCTTACCGTACTTCCGGAGTTACTCCGTCAGTTCGCAGATTATCGTATGTTAATCTACGCGATCGTCCTGATCCTCGTTATGATCGGAACCAATAATGCAAAAGCCAGATCATTTATCCGTAATCTCATACCGAAGAAGCAATCCGGGGAAGGAGGCACACAGTCATGAGTAATATAAATACCACAGACAACCGTCCTGTTCTCGAAGTAAAAGGGCTTGGTATCGATTTCGGCGGACTTACCGCAGTAGATCAAGTCGATCTCACCATCGGTAAGACAGACATCGTCGGCCTCATCGGACCAAACGGTGCCGGTAAAACAACCTGCTTCAACATGTTAACCAAGGTTTACCAGCCTACCCGTGGCGAGATCTTCTTAGATGGTAAGAGCACGGCAAATATGTCTACCATCCAGGTGAATCAGGCAGGTATCGCCAGAACCTTCCAGAATATCCGCCTCTTCGATCAGCTGACCGTAGAAGAAAATGTAAATATCGGTCTGCAGCATGATTTAAAATATAACATGTTAACCGGCATCTTCCGCCTTCCTAAGTATTGGAAGATGGAAAAAGCAGCCCACGAGAAGGCCTTAGAGCTTCTATCCATTTTCCATATGGAAGATATGGCTGATGTAAAAGCTTCCTCTCTCCCTTATGGTGCGCAGAGACGTCTGGAGATCGTACGTGCTCTGGCAACCAATCCGAAGCTTCTTCTTCTCGACGAGCCCGCTGCCGGCATGAACCCATCCGAGACCGCAGAATTAATGGAAAATATCCGAAAGATCCGTGATACCTTCCAGATCGCCATCATGCTAATCGAGCACGATATGAGCCTGGTTATGGGTATCTGCGAAAATATCACTGTACTGAATTTCGGTCAGGTAATCGCACAAGGTACACCGATCGAGATTCAGAATAACCCTAAGGTTATCGAAGCCTATCTTGGAAAGAAGGAGGATTGATCATGAGCTTACTGAAAGTAGATGATATTCACGTTTATTATGGTAACATTCATGCAATCAAAGGAATCTCCTTCGAAGTAAATGAAGGGGAGATTGTTACCCTGATCGGTGCCAACGGTGCCGGTAAAACAACTACCATGAATACTGTGGCCGGCCTGTTAAAGCCTAAAAGCGGTAATGTAGAGTTTGATGGTGCTTCCCTTCTGAATGTTCCTGCCCACAAGATCGTCAGCAAGGGTATGGCTTTATGTCCGGAAGGACGTCGTATCTTCCAGCAGCTTACTGTCCGCGAGAATCTGGAAATGGGTGCCTATACCCGTCCAAATGGTGAGATTGAAGCTTCCATCGATCGCGTCTACCAGCGTTTTCCACGACTGAAGGAACGTTATAAACAGATTGCAGGTACTCTGTCCGGTGGAGAGCAGCAGATGTTAGCCATGGGACGTGCGATGATGTCCAAACCGAAGCTTCTCATGTTAGATGAACCTTCCATGGGTCTTGCTCCGATTCTCGTTGCTGAGATTTTTGATATCATCAAAGAGTTAAATAAAGCCGGCACTACCATTCTCTTAGTAGAGCAGAATGCGCAGATGGCCTTAAGCATCGCCGATCGAGGCTATGTATTAAGTACCGGTAACATCGTGATCAGCGGAACCGGTCAAGAACTCTTACAGAATGATTCTGTACAGAAGGCCTATCTGGGTGGTTGATCCTTTTATAATGGTTTTCGTGCGCAAATCTTATCTGATCCGGATAGTGGATCCTTGTATAAGATTTCTGTGCGCAGATCCTATCTGATCCGGATGGCGGATCCTTGTATAAGATTTTTGTGCGCAGATCCTACCTGATCCGGACATTTGATGGAAAATCATCCCATAAAAGACGATATCTTATCATAGAAGGAGGGGTTATCATGAGCAAGAAATATGTCATTACAATCGCAAGACAGTACGGAAGTGGTGGAAGAATGGTCGGCATGCAATTAGCAGAAGAGCTAGGCATCAAGGCCTACAGCCGTGAAATTCTAAAATTAGCATCCGAAGACAGTGGTATCAATGAGAGCCTGTTCGCCCAAGTTGATGAGCAACTAAAGAATAGCCGCCTTTTTGGTATTATGAAACGCGCTTATCATGGTGAGCTAATCCCACCTGAGAGCAAAGATTTCACTTCCAATCGAAATCTGTTCAATTATCAGGCAAAAGTCATCAAAGAATTAGCAGAAGAAGAATCTTGCATCATCATCGGAAGATGCGGCGATTTCATCTTAAAGGATCATCCAAATGTTGTCAGAGTCTTTGTGCACGCTCCACACGATTTCTGCCTGGAGAAGGTAAAAGAATTCAAAGTATATCCACCTACAGAGGACCCGGATAAATACATGCAGAAGATCGATAAGTATCGTGCTGATTATTATAATTATTATACCGGTCAAATATGGAATGATGCCTTGAATTATGATCTATGCCTGGACAGTGAAAAACTGGGCTTTGACGGATGCGCAAAAGCCATCAAGGCTTATTTGAACATAAGATTTGGAGAATGATCACTTTAGCCGAATGCATAAAATCCATCAAGGCTTATTTGAACATAAGATTAGGAGAATGATCACATTATCATAAAAAAAAAAAACCATCAAGACTAATATAAACATAAAATT
>R25__coassemble_123_pt1 | contig 49345 bp, 35 predicted proteins | sample R25__metabat2_low_PE_006 | metagenome-assembled genome bin R25 | reverse complement strand
ATTCTATTGTATTTCCTTCGATTTTATTGATATAATAGGAAAAATACATTGCTAAAATCTTTTGTTTGGATTCTTCTTCCCTTTCTGAAAGCGAGGCAAAGAATCTATAAGACTTTTGTGATTCCCAAGGACCAGGATAAAAGGAGGAATTTCTCATGAATAAGAATAAAGCAGAATTAAATGAGTCGATCTTAAGTGAAGTTTCCGGCGGTTTGTCGGAAGAGGTATGTTGCGAGCGTAAGGTGATCACCGGAATCTGTCCGGTCTGTGGAAGTAAGACCCAGGGTTATGTCGATCTCATCGACGGTCTTGCAGTAGAGGAAGGAAAACTGCGCTGCCCGGTCTGTGATCCGGCAGAAGAAAAGGCAATCAAGCAGCCTTTGGCCTCTCTTTTTACCAATAGCTGATCAATCCTCCCATATGGGGCAGACCGTTTCGCCGCTTCGTGTTTTCTTAAACATAATGAAAACTTTCTTTCGCCAGGCGAAAATATCGCATAGTTACAAGACATCGTGCCACCACAGCCTTTATAAGTTATAGTGCATCAAAAAAAGCCGGGAGATCCTGCATCAGCAGTATCTCCCGGCACTTTTTTTAGAAAGATTTATGATAAGAAGTAAGAAATCCATCCGGCTGGATTATTCCTGTGGTACTTCCTTACGGATCTCCTTGGTACGGATTTCTTTACAGATCATATCCACAAATTCAGCAAGTGGTTTCTGTCCTTCGTCACCAGCGAAACGGCTGCGAACGGAAACCAGACCTTCTTCCTCTTCCTTTGCGCCAACAACCAGCATATAAGGAAGACGATCTTTTCTAGCTTCACGAATCTTATATCCGATCTTTTCCGAACGATTATCCACGGTAACAAGAACACCATTGCTCTTTAATTCCTTTGCAACTGCATTGGCATATTCTGCATACTTCTCGGAGATAGGAAGGACACGAACCTGTTCCGGACATAACCATGTAGGGAATTTTCCTTCGTATTTCTCGATCAGCCATGCAAGGGTACGCTCATAACATCCCATGGATGTTCTATGAATAATATATGGACGAACCTTATTTCCATTCTGATCAATGTAATACATATCGAACTGCTCTGCCAGTAAAGCATCCCACTGAACCGTGATCATCGTATCTTCTTTACCATATACATTCTTGGCATTGATATCCACCTTAGGACCGTAGAAGGCAGCTTCTCCCACATCCTCCGTAAAATCGATATCCAGCTCAGTAAGCACCTGACGGATGGAAGCCTCTGTCTGATCCCATACTTCCGGTTCACCAATATATTTTTCCCGATTATCCGGATCCCATTTGGAGAGATGATAAGTAACATCCTCTTCGACACCGAGAACCTGTAAACAATGTTTGGCAAGAGCCAGACAGTTCTTAAACTCTTCTACCATCTGGTCCGGACGAACGATCAGATGACCTTCAGAGATTGTGAACTGACGTACACGTGTCAAACCATGCATCTCACCGGAATCCTCATTACGGAATAAAGTAGAGGTTTCGCCCATACGGATTGGAAGATCACGGTAGGAATGCTGGGAATTCTTATAGCAGTAATACTGGAATGGACAGGTCATAGGACGAAGGGCCATCACTTCCTTATCCCCTGCTTCTTCATCTCCCATAACAAACATACCTTCTTTATAATGATCCCAATGACCGGAAATCTTATAAAGATCGGATTTTGCCATCAAAGGTGTTTTTGTTCTGACATAACCCCATTCATTATCTTCAAGGTCTTCGATCCATCTCTGCATGGTCTGGATCATCTTGGCACCCTTTGGAAGTAAGAGTGGAAGACCCTGACCGATCACATCTACGGTTGTGAAGAGTTCCATTTCACGACCCAGACGATTGTGATCACGGAGCTTGATGCTTTCCAGGAAGGCAAGACGTTCCTCTAAGTCCGCTTTCTTGGTATAGGCAGTACCATAGATACGTGTTAACATCTTATTTTTTTCGCTTCCTCTCCAATAAGCGCCGGAGGAAGAGGTCAGCTTGAATGCTTTGATTGCCTTCACATTCATAAGATGAGGACCTGCGCAAAGATCCGTGAAATCTCCCTGCTCATAGAAGCTGATGACAGAACCTTCCGGAAGATCCTCAATCAATTCCACCTTATAAGGTTCCTCCTTGTCCTGCATGAATTGGATGGCTTCTTCTCTAGGAAGTTCAAATCTGCGAATGGCCGGATTCTCTTTGATGATCTTCTTCATTTCCTTCTCGATGGCATCTAAGTCCTCTCTGGACAAAGATGGCATATCAAAATCATAATAGAAACCATCCTCGATGGCTGGTCCAATGGCACACTTTGCATCCGGATAGAGACGCTTAACTGCCTGTGCTAAAACATGGGATGCTGTATGACGGAAGGCTAATTTACCCTTCTCATCCTGAAATGTAAGGATATTTAATTCACAGTCTGCATCCACTAAAGTACGAAGGTCTACCACCTTACCGTCTAACTCACCGGCACATGCATTTCTTGCGAGACCTTCGCTGATATCTTTGGCGATATCAAGCACACTCATTGCCTCTGCATACTCTTTTTTTGATCCGTCTTTTAAACTGATAATCATATTCTTCTCTCCTTTATTTTTATCTTTTTCTTATTAGATTGTTATAGAATGGTAATCTCTACTCTCCCGAATCTTCTTCCTCCCCGGTCTCCTGTGGAACTCCGTCCAGATAGAAGAAGGAACTTACCTGCCCGCTCTTACCGAAAAGATTATTATACTCCAGGAGATTATACTCTTTGATCTTCTCGTAATAAGGAGAAGTCTCATCCTTTAGATCATAATACTTGCCATCGGCGCCCCAATAGCCCAAAGCATTAATACAAGGAATCTGCTCTCTTAATTCGGTCAGATAATCCATATAACCGGTGGTTTCTATTCCGGTCACCTGAGCCAGATAAGTGGATAGATAATTATTACTGGTTCGTTCTACTTCCTGATCTTCGATATCATAATTGGCCCAGATCAGGAATGGAACCTTATATAACTTCTCCAATTCCTCTCCTTCCAGTTCACTGATATCCTTTCCAAGAAGTGCATTATAGAATTCCTCATCCAGATCCGCCTGATGATCTCCAAAGAAGAGGATCACGGTCGGTTCTTCCACTTTTTCAAAATATTCCACCAGATACTTTAAGGCATCATCGGACATTTTGATCATATTCAGATACTCTTCGGCGCGGCTGTAAAAACGCAGACTTCCTTGAATCTGCACATCATCACCGGTCTCATAAGTAGAACCATCATAGCTTCCATGATTCTGCATGGTAACATTAAAGAGATAAAAGGGCTTTCCATCTTCCTTTTTTCTCTCATAAAGATCCGTGATCTTATGATAATCTTCCTCATCTGTAATATGATAATTGACCGTATCGGTAAAGATGGAAAAATCATCGGAACAATAGAAATGTTCAAATCCCATGAGCGGATATACCTTATAACGACTGTAGCCGGTATTATAATATGGATGGAGGGCATAGCATGGACCAAATCCCTGCTGCTTGAGGGTATAGGTAAGACCTGCCGTCGTATCACGTAAGAATAACTGGTATGGCACCGAGTTATCCGGAAGGAAGGCCAAGGTATTTCCTGTCAGAAACTCAAACTCCGAGTTGGCCGTATTCCCGCCAAAAACAGAAGAATAGGTATAGCCTTTTATGGTATTCTTCAGTTTTCTGAAATATGGCATATAATCCTGAGATACTTCCAGGTCACCTAGCTGCTGCAGGTCCGAGAAGGATTCATTCATGATACAGATGATATTCGGTGTCTGCTTGGGCTGATACTTGGAATTCTTATCCTTTTTCGTTGTGGTATTATTCAAAGAATCTGTCGATACATTTCCATCGATCTTACTTTCTTCGCTACTGACCGTTTCCTCTTTTCTATCTTCAAAATCGGAAATGATCTCCTCCACTGCCTCCGTGGAATAACCCTCCGGCTCCGTGACATGCAGATAGCCAAAGGTGCGGGCCGTCGTTAACAGGGTACCATAGTATCGATACTTAAACTGTGGTCGGTAAACACGGAAATCCACGCCGATATCTCCCAAAAAGCTACTATATACATATACCTGAATGATCACAGCCCAAACAGCGATGCATCCCAGCATATAGGCGAAACGAAATCTCTTCTTCGGAAAGAGCGGAATCTTTTTAAGCTTTAGAAAAGCTGCCACCATGACGATCGCTAACATAAGAAACTCCGCCGAATCGACATCCATCTGTACCTGATAAGTATTGGCCACGGATATGGCGGTAGTCGCAGAGTAAATATCCGAAGCGATGAAGGACATGCTGCGCCAGACGGTCAATTCGTAATTCAAAAAGCCAAAAACAGCCGTCAAAATGGTCATGACGATCGAGGCATTCCGCACATTGTTAAATAGAAATAATAAAATCAGGTAAATGGCATAGTATAAAAGCAGATCCAGGACAAAATATAGGATCGGGATGGTGAAGATCGGGACCCAGAACTGTTCATTGTTATAAAGCTCCAGCCATAAAAATGCAAAAAACGGCATTCCGATTCCCAGTATTCTGGTAAGGATCCGATTGGTCTTTTCTGAAAAATCAACCCGGATCACCGTAAGAAGAACCAGAATTCCGAATAGTCCGCCACAGATGCTTAAGGAATCGGCATAGAAACGCTGAAAGAAATTACTATAGCTGCCATTATAATATAGATGTGGCTGTGCAAAAAAGGCTGCTGCCAATAATGCTTCTAATACTAAAAGGAAGTTTCTACCACTCTTACTCTTCCAAAAATCATGAAATCCGATGGATATTTTTTTCTTTTTAAAAAATGACTTCTTTTTTTTCTTAACAAAATCTGACTTCTTCTGTTCTGAATTCTTTTCTTCTGGGTCTGAATTCTTTTCTTTCTGATCTGACTTCAAATTCTTTTCTTCTGCCTGCAATTGAGATTCCGGAGCCTTTTTCTTTTCTTTCATAAAACCCCCATGAGGCCTTTGGCCTCTCCACTTCATAAATGTGAAGCAATGGAACAACGACAAGTTCAACACTCTGATATCACAGAATTTCGTATAGGAATGTAATGAAAAAATCCCTGCTCCATACCAAGGTATAGAGCAGGGACGATAAATCGCGGTTCCACCCTGCTTACTTGCAATAACCATAAAAAACAAGGATACAAGCCAGCTGAGCTGCCTTGCTCCACATGGGATAATAGGCTTTCGGAATGGCTCCGTCGCAAAAGCACCTTCACTCTACGAAAGACCATTCAAACTCTCGCGCATACGCTCTATAAATATGGTTATCACAAATCAACTTCTTTCGACGATAACGGTGTCGGCCGGATCCGATTAAGAATCTCTCCGAGGTGGTCTTCACTTAAATGCTCACAAGATGCTTCCAGCCAATGGCATCTCTCTCTGTCTGAGGGAATCTAAGCTACTGTCCTCATCTACGATTTTATAGATTCAAGTATGATTTTTTTCACATTTTCTATCTGATTATAACACAATTGGTGGTATTGTCAATTCATCGATTTCTTACGTTTTTGTGATGCACCAGGGGAGCAAAGTCGGAAAATGGGCGCAGTTGCCCCTTGTGGGCAAATGTGCACTGATTTTTCGATTTTAGCGACCCGCAAGAACATGAACATGGAGTGGGGTAGGGGCCCCATGGAATGCGAATGTTCTTAGCATGGCGGGAGCTTTTTAAAGCGGAGCCATGCGTATGCATCATAATCTGTGGTGATTCCGAGTGTAGCGAGGAATCATGTCCGTTTTTTGTGATAGACGTGAATCCACAGCGGCCAGGCTGCCTTACATCCTTGTAAAATACCAGGCTGCCATCTGCGCTCTTCCGGAAAATGACGCTTTCTTCAATAATTCTTCCACCTGCTTCTTATCATAGAATCCCGGTTTGATCCATTCATTTTCTTCGGTATGATCCGCAAATTCTCCATCCACCTGACAGATCATAACCCAGGCAGAGGAATCAGAGATATCCGGAGCGGCAAAGGAAGGCGACAATAGGTCAATTACCCTGGTAATCTTCAGGCCGGTCTCCTCATATAATTCTCTTTCCGCACACTTCTTGGGACTCTCTCCCTCCTCGATATGTCCGGCCGGAAGATTATAAAGAAAAGCATTGATCCCCATGCGAAATTCTTTACACAAAAGAAGCTTATCTTCTTTATATCCTATGATACAGACACCGGAGGCTTTGGCCCCGATCTCTTCCATCGATTCATGGGAATAATTACTGACCATCTCATATATTTTCTCATGACCGGCTGTATTGGTATAATTTAAGGTGTAATTCTTCAGATATCTGGTATCTCTGCTTAATTCCATAGAATTAAGAATTGGTATTTTTTTCATGTCCATGCTTCCCCATCACTTCATTCCCACAAAGAGAACAAGTCTTCTTCCACGCCCTGAAATCCTCACTCATGAGGAACTTGTACCCTTCTTTTAAGGATCTATCCCATTTATTCTATCACAAAATAATACATACATAAATCTGAGAATATTTTTCATTCCATTAGCCACACCACAAGAAAGCTACGTATATACAAATGTAAATAAAAAAAATCAAGAAATGAAAAAGGAGGCATTCACAGCAGCTGTGGATGCCTCCTTCTTTCTGATCTGACTGCTTATCGCAAAATCAAAGCATCATATAATTCTTCATATCTCTTCTTGGAAACGGCCCAGGATAAGTCTTTGGTAATTCCACGCTTGACCATATCCTTCCAGATTTCCGGCTGTTTAAAGAAGATCTGCTTACTATATTCCACCACATCGATAAATTCCTGACCGACATAATTGGTAAAGGTAAAACCATCTCCTGTATTATCAAATTCATTTAATGGGAGAACGGTATCCTTCAATCCACCGGTTTCCCGAACGATCGGAACCGTACCATAGCTAAAAGAAATGATCTGGGTCAGACCACATGGCTCAAAAAGAGATGGTACCAGGAAGGCATCCGCTGCCGCATAAAGCTTATGGGCCAAGGCATCGGAATAGAGGATATTCGCCGAGATATTCTCCGGTTCTTTTTGCGCATATTTACGGAACATCTCTTCATACTTCTTCTCGCCGGTGCCAACCACTACCAGCTGGGTATTCTCATCGATGATACCACGATCCATGGCATATTTTACCAGGTCAAGACCCTTCTGGTCGGTCAGACGGGAGATCAGGCCGATCATATATTTATTCGGATTCTCTTCCAGGCCAAGCTCTTTCTGTAATGCTGCCTTGTTGGCTGCTTTTCCCTCTGCAAAACTCTCTACTGTATAATTCTCATAGATTCCCGGATCGGTGGCTGGATCATATAAGCTATAATCAATGCCATTTACGATACCAAACAAGTTCTGGCTACGGCTTCGCATCAAACCATCGAGACCCTCTCCATAGTATGGCGTCTGAATCTCTTTGGCGTAGGTTTCACTGACGGTCGTAACATAATCTGCATAGACGATGCCACCCTTTAACATGTTGGCATCTCCCTTGTACTCCAGCTTATCCATGGTAAAAAGATCCCCACGCAGACCGCTGAGCCCCATCATGGTATCGATATCCCAGATACCCTGGAAGCGAAGATTATGAATGGTCATCATGGTGCGGATGCCCCAGAAAAATGGATTCATGGCAAATTCATTCTTCAGATAAACCGGAATCAGACCGGTCTGCCAATCATGACAGTGGATGAGGTCCGGACGGAAATCGATCACAGGAAGAATGGAAAGAACTGCCTTACTGAAGAAAACAAACTTCTCGATATCGGTACGGGTATCTGCATATGGCTTATCCCCGCCAAAATAATCCAGATTATCGATAAAATAATAGGTAATCCCTTCATATAAATACTTCATGATTCCCACATGAGCACTCGGTACCAATGGACCGGTACCCATATAGAAATGGGTCACATATTCAAAGTTATTACGGAACTTATCCGGAATCGCCTTATAGTTGGGAATGACTACACGGACATCCCACTCTTTTTTATCGAACTCCTTGGGAAGTGCACCGACAACATCAGCCAGTCCACCGGTTTTAATAAATGGAACACATTCTGAAGCTGCAAATAATATCTTCTTCATCGTAACCCTCCTAAATTATCTTTTGTAAAACGGAAAAAATATTGAAACTTTACCGAATCTAAGGATGAATCACATCGCCCTAAGATTCCGAAGTCCCTTGCTATTGATTACAAAATCTTTTTAAAAAACGGATGAACTCTTCCATCTCCGGTCTGGTACCAATGGTGATACGAAGATAATTATCAATTCGTGGCTTATTAAAATAACGCACATAAATATCTTCATTTCTGGCTGCCTCGAAGATCTCCTTGGCAGGAATGGTCTCATGGGAAGCAAAAATAAAGTTCGCCTTGGAATCCTGGAAATGGAAACCAAGCGCTTTCATCTCACCCTTAAACCACTCACGAGTCTCCATGATGGCAGCGCAGGTTTCTTTAAAATACTCCTCGTCTTCCATGGAAGCCACTCCCCAGACGATGGTCGGCTGATCCATGGTATAAGAATTAAAGGAATACTTTACATCATTTAAATACTTGATCAGCTCTGCAGAGCCCATGGCATAACCGATACGCATACCCGCCATGGAACGGGACTTGGAAAATGTCTGTACCACCAGAAGATTCTCATATTTCTCAATCAAAGGCTGGGCTGTCTGACCGCCAAAGTCGATATAAGCCTCGTCCACGATCACGATGACATCCGGATTATGCTTTAAAATGTCTTCAATATCGGAAAGCGGCATCAAAACACCCGTTGGCGCATTCGGATTCGGAAAGATCACACCGCCATTGGCCTCATAATAATCTTCTTTCACGATGTGGAAGTCTTCATCCAGAGCCTTGGTCACATACGGAATACGGAAAACATCAGCCCATACATCATAGAAGGAATAGGTGATATCCGGGAAAAAGATTGGTTTTTCACTATTAAAAAATGTCAGAAATGCCATGGCTAAAACATCATCCGATCCCACTCCGACAAAGACCTGATCCTTGGAAAGTCCCTTATAATCTGCGATGGCTTCCACCAAGGCAGACGCCGTTGGATCCGGATAAAGACGAAGCTTGTCATACATCAGATTCATTGGATATTCGCCCATCATTTCCAAAACCTGCGGAGAAGGCGGATAAGGATTCTCGTTGGTATTCAGCTTGATCATCTTCATTTTTTTTGGTTGTTCTCCCGGAACATATGGCACAACCTGACGGATATTCTTCATCCATTTTTTCTCATTTTCAATGATATTCTTTGTATTCATATTCTTTTCATGAAGGAAAATCATCCTTCTTATGCCTCCATCTCCTGAAGCTTAGACAGCTTCACTGCCTGATCCGCTGCCACTAAGCTATCAATCACTTCGTCCAGATCGCCACCTAAGATATTATCCAGGCGGTGTAAGGTTAGCTTGATACGATGATCTGTCACACGACCCTGAGGGAAGTTATAAGTACGAATCTTCTCTGCACGATCTCCTGTACCAATCTGGCTCTTACGAAGGTCCGCCTCTGCGGCATGGGCCTTGGCCTGCTCTAATTCATAAAGACGGGCACGCAAAACCTTCATGGCTTTGTCTTTATTCTTTAACTGAGATTTCTCATCCTGACAAGAGATTACGATACCGGTTGGAATATGAGTAAGACGTACGGCAGAGTCTGTCGTATTGACACACTGGCCACCATTACCGGAAGCACGGAATACATCAAAACGGCAATCATTCATATCAATCTGAACATCCACCTCTTCTGCCTCCGGCATAATTGCTACCGTAATGGTAGAGGTATGGATACGTCCGCCGGATTCTGTCGCAGGAATACGCTGTACTCGGTGAACGCCGGACTCATACTTTAAGCGGGAATAAGCGCCACCACCATTGATCATGAAGGAGACCTCCTTAAAACCACCGATTCCATTCTCATTGACATCGATGAATTCCGTTCTCCAATGCTGGGATTCCGCATAGGACTTATACATACGATAAATCTCCGCTGCAAATAAGGCCGCTTCATCTCCACCGGCACCGGCACGAATCTCGACGATAACATTTTTATCATCGTTGGGATCCTTCGGAAGAAGAAGGATCTTAAGCTGCTCTTCACAGCTGGCCACATCGGACTTGGCCTGTGATAATTCTTCCTTCAGCATCTCACGCATCTCTTCGTCGCTCTCCACCTCGAGCATCTCCAGACTCTCCTCAATGGTCTCCTTGGCTGCGGCATATTCTTTATATTTTTCTACAATCGGTGTCAAGTCATTCTGTTCTTTCATCAAAGCGCGAAAACGATTCTGGTCATTCACCACATCCGGCTCGCTCAGCTCTGACATTACTTCCTCCAAACGCTTCACCAAATCTTCTAAACGATCAAACATAGGAACCTCCTGTTATATATCTTATCACATGGGGAAAAACCTCATGTAAACTCTCTATTATCTCTTATGGAGCAAGGCAGCCTGGCTGGCTTACATCCTTCTTTTTCTCTTCACAAAAAAGCTTATTATCTAAATGATAGTATCCCGGAAACGATTCTGTCAAGTCCTGCCAGATCTTTCCTAAGAAAAACATCCGAAAATCCTGCCTGTCTCAGCAAATCAGATACAACAGAGCCCTGCTCCGCGCCAATCTCATAAAAGAGTGCGCCATCCTTCTTTAAAAAATGGGGAGATTTTTCCGTGATCTTACGATAAAATGCCAAACCATCCTCCATACCATCCAGTGCCATATGGGGCTCATGATCCCGGACCTCCGGCATCAAGCCGTCCACAACCCTTGTTGGAATATAAGGTGGATTCGATAGGATCAGATCAAACTTCCTTTCTTCCTCGGAAAGAGCATCGAGCGCATGAAATAAATCTCCCTGCAAAATCGTAACATCCGTCTCAAGGGACCTGGCATTTCTCCTGGCAACCTCGATCGCACCCTCTGACAGATCCGTCAATACCACCGTAAGCTCCGGAAGCATCTTTTTTAAGCTGATGCCGATACAACCGCTGCCGGTACATAGATCCAGAACACGAAGTGATGGTTTTTTTAATAGCTTGGTCAAGGCCACTCGATCCTTCAGAAAATCATAAGCGGCTTCCACCAGACATTCCGTATCCTGTCTCGGAATCAGTACATGCTCATCCACATAAAAGTCATATCCCATAAATTCACAGCAATGCATCAAATACTGCAAGGGCATATGGTCTTCTCTCAAAGCTAAAACCGGCTCTATGGCTTCCCAGAGAGCAGGGGAAAGTTCCCGCCCGGGATCCATGTAATAATCGGCCCGGCTGATTCCAAGCTTCCACTCCAGAAAAACCCAGGCTTCATACTCATAGGCCTCGATTCCGGCTGCTTGCAAACGAGAAGAAATCCTGCTTCTCATCTCTTGTAAATTCATTCTCTTCTCCTCTATTCCCTATGACTTACCTTTCACTTAGAAAAGCCAATCCTTCTTCCCATGACAAACATTCAAGAAAAAAGTCTGGCTTCTTCCCAGGATTTTCCTTCAAAAAAATGACTCTTTTTCCGAAAGCAGGCTAGTGATCAGTCTTCGATCTCTCCATTTCGCATGGCTTCCTGATAGGCTCTCCAGTCGAAAATACTATCGACCGAGGCAATGGCGACCTCGATCATGTCAAGATCCGGCTCCTTTGTCGTAAGATACTGCAGACATAAGCCCGGGCGACTGAGTATGGTAATCAGCTTACCATTACTTCTTCCCGCCAGACGAATGAATTCATAGGAAATCCCTGCCACAACCGGTATCAGGATCAAACGGCAGAGAAAACGTAACCATAAGGTATCTACCCGGATAAAAAGGAAGAGAATAATACTGATGATCATAACGATCAGAAGAAAACTGGTTCCACAACGCTTATGCAATCTGGAATGCTTCTTCACATTTTCCGGGGTCAGCGGATCCCCGCTTTCTAAACAATTGATGGTCTTATGCTCTGCTCCATGATACATAAATACACGACGGATCTCTTCCATCTTAGAGATGGCCCACACATATAATAAGAAGATAGACACACGAATCACACCCTCGATCAGGGTTCTTACGGTATAGGATGGAAGAACCTTTTTTAATAGCTCCGACAGGAAAAATGGCAAAAGCATAAAGATCGCTACTGCCAGGACCACGGACAGAACCAAAGTAAATCCCATCAATACACCATCGGCCTTCTCCCCAAATAGCTTCCTGATAAAATTCTCCAGATGATCCGGCTCTGCCGCTTCTTCGTCTTCAAAAAATTCCGAAGAAAACATCAGTGTTTTCATACCGATATATAAGGACTCCCCAAAAGCACAGACACCTCGGACAATAGGAATGTTCAAAAAGGGATAACGCTTGGTTATGGTCTCATAATGATCTATTTTCACTTCGATTTCTTTGTTGGGTTTACGGACCGCCACGGCATATTGATCTTCATTCTTCATCATGACCCCTTCCATGACTGCCTGCCCGCCAATGCTGGTTCTCTTCATCGCCGAATTCCTTTCTATCTAGACATAAGAATGATCTATTAAAAAAACAGGCGACGAAACACAGATTACAAAAATATCTTCTGCCAATCTGTGCAACGCCGCCTATAAAAAATATGTCGAATATTATTTTGCAAGTCTGCCGTACTTACGGTTAAACTTATCAATACGTCCATCAGTTCTAACAGCTTTCTGCTGACCTGTATAGAAAGAATGGCACTTAGAACAAATTTCAACATGGATATCTTTCTTTGTGGAACCTGTTACGAATTCGTTACCACAGTTGCAAACAACCTTTGCCTGATAATACTTTGGATGGATTCCTTCACGCATCTCTTTTCACCTCGTTCATCATAAGTTCATCTATAAAAAGATGATTTACATCAATATTACTACGTTTCAAACAGCTTTCTCATTATATCATAGATAAAATAGCAGTGCAAGCACGAATTTAAATATTTTATGATGGCCTATCCTAATTTCTCTCCATCAAAAGATTCGTAGCCCACTGCATATCGACGGTCGCAAACTTCTTGGAAGACTTTTTCGAAAGTTTCAGACCATAACGGCGCTCTGCATCGCGATAGTACTGAGAAGTGAATGGAATACGGCCGATTCCTTTCTTTTCAAAAAATACCATAAAATAAAAATTCCTGCCATCATAATCAAAAAGAATATTCATCAAGGTGTCATCTTCCATCTCTTTTTTCAGCTGATTCAGATGCTCGATCTTCATAAACTCGATGATACGGTCATCCATCAGCTGATCCGCAATCATAATCTTTTCCTTCATATCATTCAGATTATCCACCAGACGTTTGTGTCTGTGATTCTCCTTCTCCCACATGGCAATGGAAGCTTTGGTATTCTCTGTCATCTCCGGTGCCATATAGATCATAAGATTCTTCTTGCTATCGACATAAAGGCTTTCATATGTGAGCGGCGCTTTTAAGCCACACTGATCGCACTCAAATACATATAATTTATTCCGGAGCACCTGCTCCTTTAATTCCGGCTTCTCCGTCACATTGATTACCGAATATCTCTTACACAAATGAACCTTGCCACACTTGGGACAAGCCAGCTCTTCCTGTGTATATTTACTTAATTTGTCCATGCTATCTCCCCCATTATTGCTCTTGGCATTGGATATCGATCCGCTTTATCGGCATACTCCCGATCCGGATTCCTACACATTCCCTGGAAATGTATCTCCATGGCCGATGTCATCTTTCTAATACTAACATAAATAAAACATGGAAGCAAGCCAGGCAGGCTGCCATGCTGCACATGGCATAAAGCATCAGGCATGTCGTGACCCAAGCAGCTTCCATCAAGATTTGTCTTTCCTTTCCACAAGAATCTATTAATGCATTTCCATTCATTTCATGATATAATTTGTTCTATATGTCATTTTTTCAATGCAAAGGGAACCCGCATATTCTTCTTTACCGAAGAATCACTGTGGGAAAATAAAAAGAAGGAGGTTCTGATTCATTGAAAAGAAAAAATATTTTTATAAGAGAGCTATTTCTCTTATTTTATCTTCTGTATTTTTGCGCCACCTTTCTATATAAGCTGACAGATCTAAGAATCTGCTATTATATTCTTTGTGTCGCTCAATATACTTACATACCAGGTATGATTTTTGCGGCTGGCTATGAACTGAGCACGATGAATACCCTCTATCCGGAGAAGGAGGTTTTCCGCAAGAGAGTTCTTCTTACCAGCTTCTATTGGCTGGCACACTATTATATCATTGGTTACATCAAGGAAATCTTTCTGGATCACAGAGACATCTTTACTACCAATAAGGATATGTTAGCTTTGATCCGTATTCCAGGCATTGCTGCAGTATTTTTAAGTCTGTGTGTTCTTTATGCTTTGGCCGCATTTTTCTGGAAGCCACTGATGGAGCATAAGAGTAAGGCATGGATCATCATTGCTGTCTCCATTGTCGGATTTTTATGTACCTTACTGCCGGAAGGAATCATCGGTTACGGAGCAGTCGGTATCTTTACCGGTGCAGATAATTATGGGGCCGTTCCTCTGCTTCCATATCTGATGTTCCTATTCATCGGTGCTTTTCTGGCCGAGAAAGAGGAGTTTCATTTTTATGAAAAGAAGTATATCCTGACCGCTATTTTCCTCCTGGCCCTTGGTGGCGGATTGATTCTTTTCCATGAGAAGGTGGCGGCATTGACCATCATCGGTACCTTCCTGGCCTGGGTTGGTATTTTAATCCTTCGTTTCCTTTCTCCTCTCTATGAGAAGGTGGAGGATACTCTGTATGGAATTGTACTCTCCATATGGAAGAAGGTCTGCAGTATCTATCAAAAGGGGCAAAGCCATCGCTTGTCAAATGCCTTGTTTTATATCATCGGTTATTGTTTCCTTTTTGCTCTTGTAACAACATTTATTTTTTTCCCATACCTGCAGCAGCATCGTACTTTGATCTGGTCTGTAGACGGTCTGGGACAGTATCTGCCGAAGATCTATCGTTTCATGGAATATTTTCCTTCTATTATAAAGGATGTTCTCCATGGAAATCTTGATTTTAGACAGTATGATTTCCGTAACGGTTTAGGTGGTACGATCGCCACAAGCTATGATCCGATTTATTGGCTCTATCTGTTTTTTAATCCTTCCCAGATTGAAAAGGCTTACAGTGCCATGATCCTTCTTCGTTACTTTTTGGCAGGCTTAAGTTTTTCTGCCATGGTTTTATTTCTTGGCGGCAGCCATTTTGCGGCTTATTGCTCCAGTATGGTTTATGCCTATTCCGGTTATGCCATCTATGCCGGTACCAAGCATGGTCAGTTCCTGACTCCTATGCTGCTTCTGCCTCTTCTGGTCATCGCCATGGAGCAGCTGATTCGTGAGAAGAAATGGTATATGATGACGATTCTTGCTGGATTATCTTTGTTATGTTCCTACTATTTCCTATGGATGAATACCATTGCCATCGGAATCTATTTTGTGCTTCGTATCCTATGTACCAAGGAGTATCGTAACTTTAAGACCTTCTTCAGCCGAGGTCTGATCATTACCGGAAGTTACATTTTAGGAACTGGCATGGGTATCATATCCATCTTCACCCAGTTTTTCAGTTACATGGGTTCCAGCCGTACGGAGGGAAGCTCTCTGGACAGTTTTCTTTCTTCGACGGTTCTGTTTTATCGCCCGGAATGGATCCCGGATGCTTTCGTATCCTTTATCTCGGATTCCTTTACTCCAGGCCTATGGCTGAAACTGGGATTTGCACCGATTGCCTTCCTGGCTTGTGTGCTTGTTTTTACCCGTAAGACCAAAAAAGAGCTCAAACCACTCTTTATGATTGGAACTCTTTTCTGTATCTTCCCTGTTTTCGGATATATTTTCAGTGGTTTTTCGTCCGTGAACAACCGTTGGTGTTATATTTATGCCTGCTTGATTGCTTTTATCCTGGCAGAAATGATGGGGCATCTTCCAAAGCTTACCAATACCGAGTTACGTATTATGTCCACCATCACCTTATTATACGGAGGAATCATTTTCTTCTCCACCAAATATCATTCCGATAAGGTTTTTGGCGCTTTTGCTTTACTGGCAGTGACCTTAGTCGTTCTCTTCCTGATCAATCAGAAGCAGCCATCCATCTCTCCGCTTTTGGTCAAGCCGCTTTTATTCGGAATTACCATCTTGACCATCATCTTTAATGCCAACATGTTTATCACCTCCGGCAAGGAGGAGAGCACGCATTTGTCGACCTATTCCACATTTGGTTCGACAGAAAAGGCTTTAAAGCATACTGCCCTTCGCTATCTGGATGAGGTCACAGAGGAGGATGAGGATTTCTATCGTGCCACCAATCTTTGGACCGGTGGTAATATCCGAACCAGCAGCATGGTTCTCGGTTACAATGACTTATCTACCTTTAGCAGTACCTTAGGCAGCGGCATCGTCGATTATAATACGGCCATGGCCAATTGTAACTGGAATATCGTGAGTATCTACGATTATAATACCCGAACAATCATGAATGAACTGGCCAGTGTAAAATACCTTGGTGTGAATTCTGATAATAAGGTTTGCCTTCCTTACGGATACAGTAAGATTTACGAGAAAAAGGATGAGAAGAAGGATCGGACCTGGTCCATCTATGAAAATGATTATGCTCTTCCTCTGGGTTATACCTATGATAATATTCTTTCCGCAGAAGAGGCATCCTCCTATTCCTCCATGGAGAAGCAGGAATTAACCATGATGACAGCCATCGTAAATGCAGATCATGATGTGGATAACAGTAATCTGGATTCCAGTAAAAAATTATCCTTAAGCGCACATAAGCTTGCCATCAAGGACATGGAATTGAAGGGAGTGACCGTGGATGAAGAAAACGGACTCCTGACCATCGAGAAGGGTGGCTCCATCACTTTCCACTTCGATGGAGAAGCGAACGCAGAAACTTATATTGATCTGGTAGGAAATCTTTATCATGAAAAGGATGCGAAAGAGCATTTCTTAAAGACGCAGATCAGTGCAGAAGGAACAAGCTATGAGTATAAGTTCCGTATCGATTCTTATCGTACCGGACAAAATGACTTCCTTTACAGTCTTGGCTATCATGAGGACGCCATCGACTCCTGCACCATGACCTTTAAGGCAGCCGGTCAGCTGACTTATGAAGAGATTGCCATCTGGTCCCAGCCAATGGATCGCTATGCAGAGGAAGCAAATGCATTAAGAGAAAATGTATTGGAGGATGCAAAGGCAGAGAAGAATACTGTCACCGGTCATATCTCCTTAGATCAGGACAAGATGCTTTGTATTACGCTTCCTTATCAGTCAGGATGGACCGCTTATGTAGATGGTCAGGAGACAACGATCGAACGCATCAATTATCAGTATATGGGAATCAATCTTACGGCAGGGGACCATGAGATTGAACTGCATTACCAGCTTCCGCATATCAAATATGCCTTCCTGATCACAGGAGCCTGTCTGGGAATCTTCCTTCTGATCATACTGTTTAACCTCCTTCGAAAAAAGATAAGAAAATAAAAAAAAACGGCACGATTCATACATGAATCGTGCCGTTTATAGCATATGCTGCTTTCCTGGGACAGCCTCTTTTAGTAGGAAACTACCGTCGTTCCTCTTCCGATATTATTATAGATCCATCTGGCATCACTATTATAAAGACGGGCACATCCATGAGAGGCCGGTCTGCCGATGGTGGAGGTTGCGACGGAGCCATCATTCCATAATGGTCTGGTATGGAAGGAATTTCGTCCGCACCAATGGGTAACATATAATTCTTTCGTGTAGGTATAATACCAGCCGGTTTCCTTATAAGTCACCTTATAAACTCCCTGAGGAGATGGACTTACCGCACGTCCGGTCGCTGCCAGGCAGGACTTATATAACTTCCAATGTCCCTTGGAACCCTTGAAAATATTTACCTGCTGGGTATAATGGCTGATCCAGATCAGATATCCGGTAGAACTGGAATAACCCTTATAATTCACAAAGGCCTCTTTTCTCTCCTTGGAATATTTACTGCTGGTATAGACACTGGAGCCATCGCTCTTATGCTCGATGGTTCTTACACCATTTGCCAATAATTCCGTACGATGACTGGATTTATAGGACTTCGGTGTAAAGGTAAGTACCTTGGAATATGCTGCGGCATTGCTTACCTTGCCATTCACCTTACGATAAGCCAGTACCTTGATATTATATTTGGTCGTATTCTTTAAATCCCCTAAATTATAGGTACGCTTTGTGGTCGTTCCCAATAATTTATAGGTCAGACTACTTGCAGCCTTATAATAGATCTTATAACCGGTTGTGTTCACCGACTTATTCCATTTAAGTACCAGATCCTCACTCATATTCAGACCAAGACGCACATTGGATACCGTCGCCGGAACCACAGGTACTTTTGCACTTTTTACGGCTGACTTACCGCCCGCTACCGTCTTCGTTCCGGCAGCGCCATAAGCTTGTACCTTAAAATAATAGGTTTTTCCACCCGTCAGAGAACTTGTGGTATAAGAAGAGGTCTTTACTTTCGAAGCGATACACTTATAACCACTTGACTTCTTTGTACTCTGATACACCTTATAATAGGAAGCATTCTTCGAGGAAGTCCAGGCCAATTTCACCTTGCAGCCACTCAAAGATGCCCGAAGACCGGTAACCGTGGCCTGTGTTTTTATAAAATCGTAAGTGCTGGCACTACCTTGACCATAATACAGCTTTCCATTGAATCTGTAGGATAAGATCGTATAGGTCTTATATTCCGCATTGGCTAATCTGCTTCCGGCAATGCTGGCTGTCAGACTGGTCGTGGAACTGCCCACGGAGGATTTGGTCAGCTTGGCGCTGGCAAGCAGATTGGTGGAATCTGCACCATGGAAAACAAGAAACTCACCTGTGCAGGCATAACCATTCTTCCAGGTGCTGGATACCTTTAAAGCATCCTTGCTTGTTTTAGAAACTGTTGCTTTCGTAAGTGCAACACCGGTATAATAATTCACAGTAATGCTACTTTTATTCTTACCGGTTACCGTAAGCTTATACATGGTTTTGGTGGAATATTTCGAACCCAAAGCGATTTTAATAAACTTATCTCCGGAGGAGGCTCCCGTGACAGAACCACTCAGACAGGCAGAGCTGCTATTTCCCTTTGTCACCTTCCAGGTGTAACCGGAGGAACAGAAATTCCTGAACTTTAAGATCAGGGCCTTGTCCGTCGAATTCACATAAGCAATCTGACGATAGCTGGCTGCCTGTGCTGTCTTCGTGGTAAATGCAAAGCAAAAAGCCAGCATAAGTAAGAACAGCCACAGTTTCTTTTTGTTACTTTTCATCATTCTCTCCTTTCTTTCTCTTATCGATAAATTTGTTCTACATTCTATTTCTGAAAATGCGAAGAGGCAAGCCGAAGACATCGCCTTGCTGCAAATTGGGGATAGAAATCGTCAAAATTATCAATAAAATTTGTTATTTGTTATAATAACACTTTTCTTTTTCAAGTGCAACCTACATTGTTCCATAAGAAATGATATAATTCACCCTCATTCTTTGAGAATATTACTTTTTTTCTTTATTTATTGCATTTTTCTTTTGATATTTTATAAAAATCACTTGCATGATTTTCTATACATTTTCTTATTTCTTTGTTATAATAATATATCAAGGAACTATCCTATATATTCTTAAAAGAGAAGGTTATACATCATGATTAATTTTAATATTCCTCCATATACCGGCAAGGAGCCGGAATATATGGCAAAAGCAATTCAGAATCATAAGATCAGTGGTGATGGTGAGTTTACCAAGCTTTGTAACCAGTGGATCAAAGATCGGACTGGTGTGGCAAGTGCTCTTCTTACCACTTCCTGTACCCATGCTACCGAGATGGCAGCTCTCCTGTGTGATATCAAGCCAGGGGATGAAGTAATCATGCCATCTTACACATTTGTATCCACGGCAGATGCTTTTGTTTTGCGTGGTGCGACTGCTGTTTTCGTTGATATCCGTCCGGATACCATGAATATGGATGAGAAGCTCATCGAGGCTGCCATCACAGAGAAGACCAAGGCGATCGTTCCGGTCCACTACGCAGGTGTTGCTTGTGAGATGGATACCATCATGGATATTGCGAAGCGTCATAATCTTATTGTAGTAGAAGATGCAGCGCAGGGTGTTATGTCCTCCTATAAGGGAAAAGCGCTCGGCTCCATCGGTGACTATGGTTGCTTCAGTTTCCATGAAACCAAGAATTATAGTATGGGCGAGGGTGGCGCATTACTGATCAAGGATCCTGCCAACATCGAATTGGCAGAGATCATTCGTGAGAAGGGTACCAACCGTAGTAAGTTCTTCCGCGGACAGATTGATAAGTATACTTGGGTAGAAGCCGGTTCTTCCTATCTTCCAAGCGATATGAATGCGGCTTATCTTTGGGCACAGCTTGAGATGGCGCAGGACATCTACGATGACCGTATGGCTAGCTGGAATCTCTATTATGAGAATCTTCTTCCTTTACAGCAAGCAGGTAAGATCGAGCTTCCATATATTCCGGAAGACTGTGTACATAATGCCCATATGTTCTATGTGAAGGCCAAGGATCTGGAGGAGCGTTCCTCTCTGATCAAGTTCCTGAAGGAGAATGAGATTTCTACCGTATTCCATTATATCCCGCTTCATGGTGCTCCTGCCGGCCAGAAATTCGGACGCTTCCACGGCGAAGACGTCTATACCACGAAGGAGAGTGAACGTTTGACTCGTCTTCCTCTTTACTATGGTTTAGAGGCGGAAAAGGTTCTTAAGGTTTGTGATAAGATCAAAGAATTTTATAAATAATAAGGCTGCTGCTTTTACAGCAGCCTCTATTCACGTTATAAGGAGGTATAACTTTTGTTATATTCGATTGTTATTCCATGTTATAAATCTTCGGCAACCATTCGCAAGATGGTAGAATTAACCAGTCAAGAGCTGGATCGTCTAGGTAAGCATGAATATGAATTCGTCTTAGTGGATGACTATTCTCCCGACCAGGGTGCCACACTCGCTGCCATCAAGGAATTGGCAGACGATTATCCATTTGTAAAAGCGGTCTCTTTGGCGAAAAACGGAGGCCAGCATAATGCCATTATGGCGGGCCTTAATCTGGCAGAAGGAGATTTCTGTATCGGCATGGATGATGACATGCAGACTCATCCATCCCAGCTTACCTATCTGCTCGATGAGATTGACAAGGGCTATGATATCGTATATGGTTATTACCCACAGAAGAAGCATTCCGCTTTCCGTAACTTCGGTAGTTTTGTGAATTATGCCACTGTTCGTATCATGATCGGTAAGCCAAAGGATATGAAGACTTCCAGCTACTGGATCATCCGTAAGTTCGTCCGTGACTATGTCGTAAAATATGAGAGTCCATATACTCATCTTCAGGGACTCTTCCTTCGCACCACACGTAATATCAGCTGTATTCCGATCAAGCACTTTGAGCGAGAGGTTGGTCAATCCGGTTATACCTTTAAGAAGCTCATTCAATTATGGTCCAATATCATGGGTTACTCCGTAGTACCGCTGCGTCTGGCCACCTATTGTGGATATTTCTTCTCCCTCTTAAGCATACTGGGAGCCTGTGGTATCGTGGTTCGGAAGCTACTGGTTCCTAGCATGGCCATCGGATGGCCTTCCATGATGTGTGCCATCTGCTTCTTCACAGGCATTAATCTTTTATTCCTGGGATTGATTGGTGAGTATTTGGGGCGGATGTTCTTAGGACAGAACCACCAGCCACAGTTTATCATTCGCGAGGTTTATCAGCAGAAAAAAGTCAGCGAATCGAGAAAGTCCATCCAGGGTGTCGAAGTGGATTATGAAGACTTATCGGATTCCTCTGACGCCTGAGAAAAGAGATCCATGTCTTAGGTAGCGAGCTGTGTCTTACATAATTTGCCTATGCCTTATGTAAATAGCCTGTCATGAGATGTGAAAGAAGGCATCTTAGCCGGCTTACACTTTTTATCGATTTAGATTGGAGTTGTTATCATGAAAAAAATTATGATTCTCGGTGCCGGAACCTATCAGGTACCTTTGATTAAAACTGCAAAGAAGATGGGCCTTTATACCATCGTTGTCAGCATTCCGGGGAATTATCCGGGCTTTGCCATCGCCGATAAGGTCTATTATGAAAATACCGTTGATGAAGATAAGGTGCTTGAGATTGCCAAAGAGGAAGGCATCGACGGTATCGTAACCACTGGTACTGATGTATGTGTTCAGTCCATCGGAAAGGTCTGTGATGCTTTGGGACTATGCGGTATCTCCCGCGAGGCTGCGATCATCGCAAATAATAAGATGCTCATGAAGAGGAAATATGAAGAGTACGGTGTTCGTACGGCCCGTTTCCGCCAGGTAGCTTTCGATGATCCGGATATCAAAAAGACCATCGAAGGATTGGAATTCCCACTGATTTTTAAATCCGTCGATTCTTCCGGCAGCCGTGGTATTATTCGTGTGGATTCCTATGATGCTTTTGCATCCTCCATGGCCTATGTTAAGGAGAATACCCGTAAAGATTATTTCCTGATCGAGGAGTTTGTGGAAGGAGAAGAATTTGGTGCACAGGCTTTTGTTTATCAAGGTCAGGTATCCTTCGTTCTTCCTCATGGCGATTATGTCTTCCATGGTGATACGGGTGTTCCGATCGGTCATTTTGCTCCTTATAATCTCTCAGAAGAAGTCATCGCCGATGCAGAGCTTCAATTACGTGGAGCAGCCAAGGCCATGGGACTGGATAACTGTGCCATCAATGCGGATTTCATTTTAAAGGATGGCAAGACCTACGTTCTGGAATTGGGCGGACGTTGCGGCGCAACTTGTCTGGCAGAATTGGTTTCCATCTACTATGGCTTTGATTATTATGAGAAGATCATTCAGGTTGCCATGGGGCAGGATCCTGATTTTGATATCACCAGCCATGCGATACCGAATGCCAGCCATCTTCTCATGAGCGATAAGGATGGAAGGATCCTGGCTCAGGAGAATAAAAATGCCGCAGATGATCGTATCTATGAAGTGCAGTTTGATTATAAAGCAGGAGATGAAGTGCACGCTTTCCGTGTTGGCCCTCATCGAATCGGTCATATCATCACCCAAGGTCAGACATTGGAGGAAGCCCAGGACATCCTCTTTAAAGCCATGGATCAGATTATGATCACGGTAGAGTAAGGAGAGTATTCATAGATCATGCAAGAGAATACAGAAATTAAGAATACAGATCATAAGAATTCAAATGTCATGAATACCGATAAGAATCATCAGGAATCTCGTAAGATCGAGATTCCTGATTCCTTAATCGAACAGGCTAAGAAAAACGAATCCAATCCTCAGAAGGATACGCTGAATAAGCGTGCCTTAACCTCCGGTATGTTCTTCGTTTTTGCTCAGCTTTTTGCCAGAGGTCTCACTCTGGTCGCCACTCCATTTTATACCCGCCTTTTATCCACCTCCCAATATGGTGTGGTTCGTAATTATGAATCCTGGCTGATGGCGGCCTATACCGTCATGTCTCTTTGCTTATGGAGAAGTGAGGATGTGGCCAAGCAGGATTATAAGGATCATTACTATGAATATACTTCCAGTGTACATAGTCTGTCCTATCTCTCCATCCTGTTTTTCACCGCCCTGATGCTTATATTCAAAACACCGATCCAGAACTTCTTAGAGTGGGACGATGTAATGTTTTACTTCTGCCCTCTTTACGTGCTGACTTATACCAGTATGCTTTATCTGCAGCGTAGAGATAAACAGATGTTAAAATACAAGCTGGCTACCGCTGCGACCCTTCTGACCATCGTACCAGGTATCTTGCTTTCCCTGATCCTGCTTTATTATGGTAAGACCCACGGGATGGAGGAGAGTCTGATCCGCTTAAGAGTCATCGGTTATTATACCCCACAGATTCTAGGTGGCGCCATCATCGCCCTTCTGATCTGGAAACAGGGAAAAACCTTCTTTAACAAGGAATACTGGATCTATGGTCTCAAGTTCAGTGTTCCATTAATTCCGGAAGCGGAATCGGTACAGATTATGAATCTTTCCGACAAGTTCATGGTGCAGAAGCTGGTCGGTGCCGCAGAAACCGGTATCTTTGCCCTGCCCCAGACCGTATCCTTCATCATCTCCATTCTGGAAGACTCCGTATGGAATGCCTGGATTCCATGGCTTTATGAGAAGATTGCCCGCGATGAGCTGGAGGATGTAGAGAAGCCTTGGGTTACCGTTATGCATATCTTCGGACTCATGTCCTGGGTATTGGTTGCTTTGGCACCGGAAGAGATTGCTATCTTAGGAGATAAAAATGATTATGCCGCTTCCATCTATTTGATTGCACCGATGGTTACCGGTTCTTTGTTCCGTTTCTATAGCTATAGTTATTCTGCCATTCAGAATTACCATAAGAATACCCGTTGGGTTGCTTTCGGAACCATATCAACCATGCTATTAAATGTGATATTGAATTATATCTTCATCGTACATATTAATTATCAGGCTGCTGCTTATACCACCATGATCAGCTTTATCGTATTGCTTTTCATGCAGGGATATCTGGAGCATCGTATCACTGGCATGGTGATTGTTCCCCTTCATAAGACCGTCATGATCGGAGCCTTTTATGCCATCATTAACATGGCTACCATGAGCCTTTTCCATCTTGCCTGGTATCTGCGCTGGCTGATCATCCTTGTGGTATGTCTGGCCGCTTTAGTCATCCTGCGAGAACGACTTCTGGCAGTGCTTCATGTATTTACTTCAAAGAAGAAGAAGTCCGCCCGATAATATTTTACGGACCGAGAGGATTTTTTCACCATAAATAATCAAAAAATATCTTTTGTAAATGATTTCCTATCATTCACAGAAGATATTTTTTTATGTTATACTATACATGATATTCATCTCACATACCCTTGTGGTTCACAGTATTAAGGAGGAAACTATGAAAAAAATCTCAAGCCTATGCTTCGCTCTTGTCCTCTTATGGGGAGTTCTTCTCTTCCTAAGCTTTGGAAAAACAGCGAATGCAGAAGATATCATTCAAGGAAGCGGGGAAGATCCAGCCTATGATATCATTTATTTTACCGATTCTAAAATCTCTGCAGATCAGGAGCAGATCAGCTATGACAGGACCACAGAAAGTGGTGCACTGCTGATCAGCGGAGAAAATGGAGTTTTAAAGGAAACAAGCTTTACTTTCGACGATCCATTTGATTTCGGCACCGATACGGTTGACCGCGTGGAGCTTGATCTTCTTGCTAAAAAGAACAGTAACGTTTCTTTTCGTATCTATCTGGATCATGAAACCGAGCCGATCATGGAATCTACCTTATCCTGTCAGGCCGATTCCTCATCCTGGCAGCGCACTGTACCGATCGTAGTGGATCTGTCCGATCTTCATATTAGCGGAAGTCATGTCATTCATTTTCAACTGTTTGACGAAAAAACAGCAGAAAGTAAAACGAATGCCGTTTTACTTCGTAGCATCCATTTTGTAAAATCATCCGTGCCCGTTCTCTATCTTACGATCGATGAATCTTTGGGAAGCATCCAAGCCATGAATGATTCCGCAAATCACAGTGCAGAATGTTATGGTGATATGGCAATCACGGTTCCTGATTCCTGGCAGTCCCCTTATGAGCAGGGAACAGAAAAATATACCGGAGGCAGCTATACTCTGGATTATATCAGAGGTCGTGGAAATTCCACCTGGGATATGAATAAGAAACCATATAAGATCAAGATCAGTAATTCTTCGGATCTGTTCCATATGGGAAGTAATAAGCACTGGGTTTTATTGGCCGATAGTTACGATACCACCTTATTGCGTAATTATTTCACTTACCATCTGGCCGAAAGCCTGGGACTTCCTTATTCCATCAAAAGCGTCAAAGTCGATCTATATATGAATCAGGTATATTATGGCAGCTATACCTTCTGTGAGCAGGTACGTGTCGATGAAAGCCGCGTAAACATTGATGATCTGACAAAGAACTACGATGATAATACCATCGATGCTCTCTCGCTTTCCGGCGGTTATATCATCGGTATGGCAAATAACTCCCAGGATCAGACCTATACCTTCCAGACAAAGCATGGAGAGGATTTTACGGTTTCTGCCCCACAGTCCGATGCCACATTCACTTATACAAAAGCGAACCAGTATATCGAAAGCTATATGCAAAGAGTGGAATGCGCCATTTACGGGGAAGCAAATAGCCAGGGTGTGAAGGAAAATATCTGGGATCTTATGGATCTGGAATCCACAGTAAAATATTATTTTATTCAGGAATTTTCTGCCAACTCCGATGCTTATACCACCTCGAGTACTTATCTTTATAAGCCAAGAGATCAAAAAAATGCAGACGGAAACATTGAGGAAGCTAAGCTATACTGGGGTCCGATCTGGGACTTTGACCAAGGCTGGAAATCACCTGCCGATTGGGATGATTATCAGATAACTGCCAGCGAATGGATCAACCATTTACGTACCTATAATCCGGAGTTCATTCAGGCACTGAAAGAATATTGGCCAAGCTTCCGTCAGGAAATCGTCAAATTAGCATCCGATGGTGGCTATCTTGATCAATATATGACGCAGCTGCTTCCATCTGCCATTCATAACTATACCTTATATAAGGATGACTTAACCGACAGTCCTTTCGACGATGCTCCTAGTGACTCATTCTCAAGTAGTGTAAGCTCCACTGCTTCTTCCGCAAGTAGTGTAAGCAGCAGCAGTGAAACAAAGACCTATTCGATCAAAGAATATTACCAAAAATTAATCACAGAACAAAAAGACTGGATCCTTGTCCGTCTGGCATGGTTTGATAAAAATATCGATAACATCAAGATGCCTGCTCTCACTGTGATCTATCAATCGGAAGGGAAAACCTATTATACCGGACATGAATCCCTGAATTCCAAGCTCAGTGATCTCCCTGCACAGAATCCGACCAATCATGATTCTTCCATGGTATTTAAGGGATGGCATTTCCAGAAATATGATGAAGAGAGCGGAGAATGGGAAGAAACAGAGCTTATGGACAGTGGTATCAATATCGATCTGCAGGATCTTAAAGTCGTAGAAGACGGATATCAACTAACCCTGACCGCCTATTATGAAGATTGCAGAGAATTCACTTATCCAAGTAATGTATTTTTTGAAAGGAATCAGTATTATGTCTGCTATGATCCGGATACCGAAAATACATTAAATATCTTCTATGAGATCTATCCTCAAGATGTGTCAGAAAGCACTTTAAATTGGAGCACATCCAATGACAAAATTGCAAAAGTCGAGAGTAATGATGGCTACGTTTGTCTGGAATATTTTTCTTCTGGAGATATCACGGTAAATTGTAAGACAGCAAATGGAAAAAACTATACATGTCAGGTTCATATTTATTCCAAGGAGGAAGCAATCTATCATACTGCAACCGACATGACACTGGATCAGACCAATCTTACTCTAACCGTAGGAGGCTATAAGAAACTGAATGTCACCCTGGTGGAAGAAGACTCCATTCTCCTGCCGGACACTATGTTATCCGGACTTCTGTGGACCAGCGATAATGTAGATGTGGCTGACGTAAGCCACACCGGACTGATCACTACTTCTTCCGTCGGAACAGCCAATATCATCGTCTGTGATAAAGCGCTCGACGTCATGTTAAGCTGTAAGGTTACCGTGAAAGCAAAGCCAAAAACTGCAAAGGTAGGCGATGTGTTCACGAACGGTAAACTGAAGTATAAAGTGACAAAGCTTGGCAAGAATGGCACCGTAAAGGTGATCGGAGAAGCAAAAAATTACGAAAGCATCACCATTCCTGCCACCGTAAAATATCTCGGTAAGAGTTATACCGTAAATCGCATCGAAGCGAAAGCTTTTTATAAAAAGTCCAAGCTCAAAACAGTGATCATCGGTAAAAATGTATCCAGCATTGGCAGCAAGGCCTTCTACAAAGCAAGCAAACTGAAAAAGATTACCATTCAGACAACAAAGCTGAAGAAATCCACCATCGGCAGCAAGGCTTTCAAGCATATCTATTATAAGGCCAAGGTCAAGGTGCCAAAAAGCAAGAAAAAGTCTTATAAGTCCATACTGAAAAAGAAAGGACTTACCGGTAAAAAGCAGAAAGTGAGTTGAATCCTATGAAATATATCCGTAAATTATTCTTTGCTTTTTCTGTCTTCCTGAGCGTCCTTCTATTCATGGGCAGTACAAAAGCAGAGGCAAGTAGCCTCATAGATGATCTCGTTCGCATTGATTTTTCATCCAGTGGCATGGATGATGCTTTTGATCAACATAGTTTTAAAGATCTTGGAGTCACCAGTAATCAGAGCGCTCTTACTCTTGATAGCACCAGTGTATCCGACGGACTTCTGATCAGTGGAAAAAATGCGCAGATGAAGGCTTCCCTTTTCACCTTGGGATCCACTTTTGATTTTGGTAGCCATACCGTCGATCGTATTGAAATCGATGCCTTGGCCAAAAAAAGCACCAAAACCAAGCTCTCCATTTATTTAGATCAGGATACGGAACCCATCACCAGTGTCAGCCTTTATTGCCAGGCAAAGGAAGATGATTGGACACGTGTGAAGCCAATCGTGCTGGATCTCTCTGATTTACAGATCAGCGGAAGCCATGTGATCCACTTTATGGTCGAGGATCAGACGACAGATGATAGTAAGAAATCCAGTCTTCTCCTTCGATCAATGAAATTCATCCAGTCCTCGATTCCGGTACTCTACTTTAATATTGATGAGTCCATGGGATCGATCGCAGCCATGAATTCAGATAGTACGCATAAAACCGCTTGTTATGGAAATCTTACCATCAAAGTACCATCCGGATATTCCTCAGAATATGATGAGGGATCAGACCCTTATACCGGCGGAAGCTACGATTTAGATTATATTCGTGGACGTGGAAATACCAGTTGGTCTTTATTTGATAAAAAACCATATAAGATAAAGTTAGATGAGAAAGCTGACCTATTTCATATGGGCAGTAATAAGCACTGGGTGCTTCTATCCACCGGATTCGATCCATCCTTACTACATAATCGTATGACCTATAATCTTGCTTCCAGGATGGGACTAGCCAGTGTAGATAATCTATATGTGGACGTCTATATGAATGGAGAGCCTTATGGCACCTATCTTCTGTGCGAACAGGTTCGCGTCGGTAAAAGCCGCGTTGACATCGATGACCTGAGCGACCATTACGACGAATCCAGTCTATCTGATTTAGAACTTACCGGCGGTTATCTTCTTGGCATGGAAAATAATAGTCAGTCCGAAGAATATAGCTTCACAACATCTTATAAGGAGAATTTCACTGTAGTCTCTCCAGGTGAGGATGGAAGCGTATCCTATAAGAAGGCAAATCAATATATACAGAATCACATGCAACGCATCGAAAATGCCATCTATCACATTCCGAATGAAGATGGTGTCATTGAAAATGTATGGGATCTTATGGATTTAGACTCCACCGTCAAATATTATCTGCTGATGGAATTTGCCAATAATTATGACGCTTATGCGACAAGCAGTACCTACCTATATAAAGCAAGGGATGTCCGGAATTCTGATGGTAGTATCACAGAAAGTAAGGTATATTGGGGACCTGTCTGGGATTTCGATCTGGCTTATTATAAGAGAATCAATGATACGGAATATAAGGAGTTTGATGTCAATGATGGCTGGCTGAATCAGTTGCGCCAAAATGATCCGATCTTCCTTCAAGCCTTGAAAGAGTATTGGCCAAGCTTTCGCAGTTTGATCATGGATATGGTTGCAGAGGATGGTAATATTGATAGCTATGCTCAGGAGATATCCTCCTCCATCATCCATAACTACATGAAATACCCACTTCTCATCTGTGATGCTTTTGAAGAATTTTCTATGGATTCTGACGATGAAAGCTCCGAAGAAGATACCATTACAGAGAATTCACAGACGACAGAACCGCTTTATTCCATAAAAGAATACTATTCCCTTCTGGTACAGGCGCAAAAGGATTGGATCAGCAATCGCGTCACTTGGATCGACCAAAATATGGATTCGATAAAGATTCCTACTGTGACCATAACCTATATGTCAGAAGGAAAGGTATATCATGTTGCCAAAGAAGGTTTGGGACGTAGCATGATCCACTATCCAACTACCAATCCTAAGTCATCCGATGGAAATAAAGTCTTTGTCGGTTGGACTTATGAAACAAAAGATAGTACCGATGATGAAACAATCATCAACTCCTTTGATGCAGATAGTTGTGTGGAGGCCAGTGATCTCGTGGCAACCGAGGATGGATATGCTCTGACAGTTACCGCCCGGTTCGAAAACATTTCCAGCTTAGTCTACCCATCCAATGTGTTTTTTGAAAGAACATCCTACTATCTTCTTTATGAAGATGCAAGTACCAGTACCGAAGATTCTTGTGACAATAGCGTATTGATCCGTTATGACCTCTATCCGGAGAATATTACACAGGATCAATTGACATGGAGTATCGATCATCAAGATGTCTTCTACATCGCCGGTACCGATGACGGTGTTATGGTAAAATTCAAGAGCTATGGAGATGCTACATTGACTTGTACCACAGAAAATGGAAAGAAATTCCAGTGTCAGATTCATGTACTGAATCCGGAAACCTATTCTACGGAAGAATACGATTTCAGTGATTTAAATCTGTCACAATCCAGCCTAACGCTTACCTTGGGCAGTTATAAAAAATTAAACGTTACTACCGATCCGGAAAAGGCTTTCCTCGGTGGGAAAACTGCATTGGCAGGATTACAATGGAAGAGTGATAATGAAGAAGTTGCCAGCGTCGGTCCTTCCGGTCTGGTGATTGCGAAATCAATCGGTACGGCGAATATTATCGTCCGTGACCGCAGCCATGACATCATTCGTACCTGTAAGATTACCGTGAAAGCCAAGGCCAAAAGCGCAAAGCTTGGTGACGTTTTTACCAGTGGAAAGATAAAATATAAGGTAACAAAGCTCGGTAAAAATGGCACGGTAAAAGTAATCGGAGAAGGAAAGAATTACGAGACCATCACCATTCCTGCTACCGTAAAATATTTGAACAATAGCTATAAGGTAAATCGGATCGAAGCAAAAGCTTTTTATAAAAAGTCCAAGCTCAAAACCCTTACCATCGGTAAAAATGTATCCAGCATCGGCAGCAAGGCCTTCTATAAAGCAAGCAAGCTGAAAAAAATTACCATTCAAACAAGCAAGCTGAAAAAATCTACGGTGGGAAGTAAGGCTTTTAAGCATCTTCATAAGAAAGCGGTTGTCAAGGTACCGAAGAGTAAGAAAAAATATTATAAATCCCTGCTGAAAAAGAAGGGTCTGACCGGAAGCAAACAAAAAGTAAAATATTAAAGATTGGTATAAGCTTCTACTGCTTAAAATCACGCTTAAGATACAAAAAGGAATTGCCACAAACGGCACGGTCCATGCATGGACCGTGCCGTTTGTTATAGCATCACACTCTACTATTCTATTTCACTTCGCATACGATCATGCGAAGCTTACCATTCTTATCCGGTGGAATGGAATCCATCCATTCATATTCGATCTGGAAAGGATGCTTAAACTTGGCATTCAGCTTCTCTGTAAGCATCTTCTCCACTTCCTCTGTACTAAGCTTGGATACTTCTTTATTCTGTACACACTGCACATGAATCAAATCATAGGTCTTCTGGATGAAGCGGATCTGGAAGATATCCTCACAATGGGCGATGATCGGTGCAATCTCAAAGAAGGTAGTAACCTCACCAGTATCATAGCGGAAGAAGTCATTCATACGACCCTGGACACTGGTTATATAACGGACACCATTTCTTACTTCACAAGTACCACGATCTCCGATGGCATAGTTGATCAAAGGAATATCCGTCTTATAAAGAGGGGTCACAACAATATTACCCTCCTTGGCCGGACGATTCTTCTCATCGTAGATATTCACCACAAAGGAATCATTATGTACGACATATTCCTTACGATTGAAAAGCTTGACCATGGCAGCGCCGGTCTCTGCCGTACCATAGGAATCGATGATGCCAGGACCTAAGACTTCCCGGAAGAGCTTTCTTGCGGTATCATCAATCTTCTCCCCTGTCGGACAGTAGAATCTAGGCTTCTTAAGCTTCACATTATTCTGCTTACAGTAGAGACAGATGCGCATGAATTCACTCTTATTCATATATAAGAAATCCGGTTTGTAGGCATTAATCTGCTTTACAATCTCCGGCTCCGGATCATACTGTGCCACAAATCCTCGACGAAGGATACCGATTCTCTGTAAGAAAGTATCTTTGCCACCGGAAATAGAATGTGCACTCTTACGGCTCATGGTCTTCCCTAAAAATGGATTATAACCTGCAACCATCATAACACGGAACCAGTTGGCCATATTATAGGCCTTCTCCCTCGGAGAATATAAAAGCATCAAAGGAACACCGGAGGAACCGCTGGTGGTATCGTGGAACCAATCTTTATACTTTGGCTTAACCGCTTCTTCCTTCATCCAGGCACGAAGCTCATCCTTCGTCAGAAGCGGAAGCTTCGAAAGATCATCACCGGTACGGATATCCGAAGGCTTCACACCGGCCTGATCAAATCTCTCCTTATAAAATGGAATCTTATAAGCCTTTTTCACTAATTTCTGTACACGACGATCCTGAATCTTCATGACAGCCTTGAAATCCTTGGGAATCTTGGTTTTCATTTTAAATAAATCCAAAAAGAGTAAAACATTTACCATCTTTTTCTGCATTTTTTCAAACATAGTATACCTCTTTTCTTTATGGGAAAATTTCTTCTCTATTTATGATAACAATCTCAAATGATTTGTCAATAGGCAGCTCTTCCGAGATATCATCCTTCTCTTATTCTTAGAAATCATGGATACGAGATGCGACTCTTCCTTGATTTCTTCCTGTCTCATCCCCTTACAAGTTCTGCGCAAAAGAGAGAGAGTTCTCTACGAAGGAATTCACTCTCTCCAGGTCATCATGATCCGGATGTCCCTGGGTGAGCAAGCTCTTCTGAAACTTCTCCTGCGTCACATGACGAGGGTGATCCTGAGGTAATGCCATACGACGTCTCATACGACGAAGATCTATGGCTCCCTTACAGAGACACACCCCGATACACTGATTCTTCTCTTCAATCAGCTGACGGATGTTATTCTCCACACGTCTGCCATAGTCCCCTTCTACATTTCCTCCCATGGTACCCACCGCCAGAATCTTACGATCTTGACATTGAGAAAGAAGCTTAAGACTGGCATCATCCATCGATGATCTTCTACACCAAAAAGCAAGAATCAGCAGATCTGCGTCCTCCACAGGTCTATGATTACGAGCTGCATTAAGAAACGGGACCACATGCCCCCTTTTTTTCAAATTCTTCTTTAAATAGGAAGCAAGTTTTTTGGTATTCCCGGTTACACTGGAATAATAGAGCGGTAAATACATGAAACCTCCTGAACAAAATAATGGTAGTAGCTACATGATAACTACAGGACCTGCCTCCGGCAGCTCCCTTCGTATGCTAAGGAAAATAAGAAAGAGGACATCATAAAAAAGATGCCCTCTCAATCTTTTCATCCTAAAAGAAAATACTTCATTAAGCAAGCTCAATCCCTGCGATTCTTGCGAGTTCACGAATCGATTCTCTGGAAACCTTTTTACCCTTATACTCCACAAGATCATCACAAGAACCTGTAAAAATATCACTCGGATTATATTTCTTAATAATAATCTTATCTCCCTCCGTAAAAATCTCAAGTGGCTCTCTCTCTCCAATCTCAAAACTTTTACGTAACTCCATAGGCAATGTAATTCTGCCTAAAGAATCAAGTTTTCTAACAATACCTGTACTTTGCATATAGTCTACACTCCTTTGATATGTTTCCCCAAAAACATTTATGATTATAGTATAGCATATAGGGATATTGTGTCAATTGAATAAAATATCAAGATAACAGATTTTGCTAAATATGATATTTTTTTCGTTGACAATTAATGGTATTTTTTTGTCTGTGTCATGGCATTTTTTGTCGTTATTGCAAATTATTACTAATATAATATCATTCATAATCAAATATTTACAAGATTCACTTGTCATCCTATCATTTTTTATAAGAAACGATCATAGACATGCATACGCTCCACAAGGGATGATATGCGTATGGAATTGCTTCACTGCAAGCAGCTTTCATAATTCCACCAACGAAAATCTCGTACTTTATGAACCGCGAACGCGATCCAACTGGCCACAGCTTATAATTCCACCAACGAAAATCTCGTACTCTATGAGGCCCCTAAGTTCTCCACAGACCAGGATTAAAGATCTGCGAAACCGGACCATTTCTGATCTTTATCGGATAGGAGCAATGGACTTCCATCACTTAAGTGGTAGCCATCTGCCTGTGGTCCTCCGGGATATGCTCCGCATACCTCCGGCCACGCAATAGCAATGGTCGGATCATTCCAAGCCAGACCGCCTTCATCCCCCGGATGATAGAAATCTGTGCACTTATAACAGAATTCTGCCTCATCCGATAATACTAAAAAGCCATGGGCAAAACCTTCGCTGATATAAAACTGCTTTCCATTCTCAGCAGATAAAGTACATCCATACCATTGACCGTAAGTCTTGCTTCCCTTGCGAAGATCGACAGCGACATCAAATACTTCACCACGAATGACTCTTACCAGCTTCCCCTGCGGATGAGCAATCTGAAAATGGAGTCCTCTTAATACTCCCTTCGTACTCATGGACTGATTATCCTGCACGAATACCATATCAAGTCCGGCTTCCTCCATGTCTCTTTGATTATATGTCTCCATAAAATATCCACGGCTATCTCTATGGATAGTAGGTTCAATAATATAAAGTCCTTCAATCGGACAAGCTGTGACTTTAATCTGTCCCATATCTTACTCTCTTTCTATGCTCTTATTTTTCTTCTTTCAAAACTTTAAGGTAACGAGCCAGCGCATCCTTCCAATCAGGCAATGGCTCAAACCCCATCTCCCTTAATTTCGCTTTGTTCATACGACTGTTCTCCGGACGCTTTGCCTTGGCAGCATATTCCGCAGAGGATACCGGCACTACCTCCATCTCTATGCCAGCCTGCTTAAAGATCTCACAGGCCAAGTCATACCAGGTGATATAACCGCCTTCATTGGTCGCATGATAATTCCCGTAGGAATCGGTTTGAATCATATCCACCAATAGTCTGGCCAGATCGTAAGTATAAGTTGGCGTTCCATACTGATCATTCACTACAGTAATCCTCTTATACTTTTCGCTTAAACCAAGCATGGTCTTGATAAAATTCTTACCATTTTTACCGAAAACCCAGGCAATGCGAACGATAAAATACTTATCCACATAAGAACGTACCGCAAGTTCTCCCTGATACTTGGTTAATCCATAGACATTCACTGGTTCTGTCACCGGATCATCCGGCTCCCATGGTCTTACTCCCTGTCCATCAAAGATATAATCCGTGGAAATATACATCATTTTACAGGATAACTCTTTACACACCTTAGCGATATTCTCTGTTCCGGTGACATTCACCAAGGTACATTTCTCCACCTGGTCCTCCGCTGCATCCACGGCGGTCCAGGCTGCACAATGGATGACGGCATCCGGGGCTGCCTGTCCTATGACAGACCGGACCTCCGATTCCACAGTAATATCCATCTCTTCCACATCCACACCAATCACATCAATTCCACGGTGAATCAATTCATTCCGAAGATCATATCCTAGCTGTCCATTTACACCAGTTACCAGAACTTTCATCTTTTGTTCCTCTCATACGATATTATCTGAAAACTTTCGCAGCAAATCTCTATGGACTTACTGCGAATTCTTTATGCTAACTTCATTATCAGCTTTTTTAATTGTTCTTTCCGTCCTATCCTCTTCCTGGCAGATAAGAATACGGATGGGCAAAATTATTCCGCATCTTTTAAACGATCACCATACATCTTTTCAAAATAATTCTGATATTCGCCGGAAATGATACGTTCCCACCATTCCTTGTTCTCAAGATACCAACGGATCGTCTTCTGGATTCCATCCTTGAACATGGTTTCCGGCAGCCAGCCCAGCTCTCCATGAATCTTGGCAGGGTCGATGGCATAACGCATATCATGGCCTTTACGATCGGTAACATGGGTGATCAGGCTTTCCGGCTTATCCAGAGCCTGACAGATGATCTTAACGATATCGATATTCTTCATCTCATTATGACCGCCGATATTATAAACCTCACCGACCTTACCCTGACGGATGATTAAGTCAATGGCCTTACAATGATCCTCCACATAAAGCCAGTCACGAACATTTAAGCCCTCACCATACACAGGAAGTGGCTTATCTGCAAGTGCATTGGCAATCATGAGCGGAATCAGCTTCTCCGGGAACTGATAAGGACCATAATTGTTGGAACAACGAGAGATGGTCGTTGGAAGCCCGAAGGTACGATGATAAGCATTCACCAAAAGATCTGCACCCGCCTTGGAAGAACTGTATGGACTGCTGGTCTTAAGCGGAGTCTCCTCGGTAAAGAATAAGTCAGGACGATCCAAAGGAAGATCGCCATAGACTTCATCTGTTGATACCTGATGATAACGCTTTACATGATATTTACGGCTGGCATCCATCATCACCTGTGTTCCAAGAATATTGGTCTGCAGGAAGATTCCCGGATCCTCGATGGAACGATCCACATGACTCTCCGCCGCAAAGTTCACCACGATATCCGGCTTCTCTTCTTCAAATAAAGCAAATACTGCCTCTCTGTCACAGATATCCATCTTCTCAAAACGGAAATTCGGATAAGTCATCGCTTCCTTTAAAGTTTCCAGATTACCGGCATAAGTCAGCTTATCGATACATACGATGCGATCCTCCGGATGCTCTTTTAACTCAAGATATACAAAGTTCGCACCGATAAAACCGGCACCACCTGTTACTAAAATCGTCATAATTAACCTCTTTTCAAAATCACTTCTTATTCTCTTTACTTCTTTATGGAAATCGGTGCTCCCATCTGGGTCTGCTCCAGATACTTTCCATCTAAGACATCCTTAAGATACTGACCATACTGGTTCTTCTTCATGGATTCGTAGGCCCTCTCCATGTCCTCTCTGCTGATCCAGTCATTCATATAACCCAATTCTTCCAGACAGGCGATCTTACGATGAGAATGCTGCTCCACCGTCTTCACAAAATTCGTCGCATCCACCAGACTCTCATGAGTTCCGGTATCCAGCCAGGTAAAGCCACGGCCTAAAAGTTCCACATGAAGTTCATCCTGCTCTAAGTAAATCCGGTTCAGATCGGTAATCTCCAACTCTCCGCGAGCAGATGGCTTTAAATTCTTCGCATAATCTACCACACGATTATCGTAGAAATATAAACCGGTGACACAATAATTACTCTTCGGTTTGGCTGGCTTCTCTTCGATAGAGATTGCCTTACCATTCTGATCAAATTCAACGATACCGAATCGCTCCGGATCATCGACATAATAACCAAAAATCGTAGCACCATGATCCTTCTCTGCGCGTGTTACTGCTGCACGAAGTCTCTTCTGTAATCCATGTCCATGGAAAATATTATCTCCCAGCACCATAGCAACAGAATCCTCACCGATAAAATCTTCCCCAATAATAAAAGCCTGTGCCAATCCATCCGGACTTGGCTGAATGGCATAACTAATATTCACGCCATACTGATTTCCATCCCCCAAAAGTTCCTGAAATCTAGGTGTATCATCCGGTGTGGAAATCAACAAAATATCACGAATTCCTGCCATCATCATCACACTAAGCGGATAGTAAATCATCGGTTTATCATATACCGGCAATAACTGCTTACTGGTCACCTTGGTCAGTGGATATAATCTGGTTCCGGATCCGCCAGCTAAGATAATCCCTTTCATAAGTCTGCCCCCTCTTTCTTTTTCTAAATCGGATGAAAAGCCCGCCGGACCTTCCACCAGATACATGTAATCGAAACAGAACACATGCCACAGACACCCTATTCTGCATACTTTATTATAGAATCATGCTTCCTCTTTCGATTCTACTATCATTTTATTATAGCATAATCCTATCTATTCCTCAAGGAAAGTATCCCGAATATATGCAAAGATTCTCTCCGTGCTATGTCCATCAAGCGCCGAAAGAAAATCATGCTTAAACTGGATTCTTCGAGCACAGATCTCTGCGGACTGCACGTCCGATTGACCGGAAAGCATCTTTCTTGCTCTCTTGGTCATACTCATAAAGTCACTCTCCATATAACCGGGAGCAAAGCTATCATAATCGCAATAAAAATCTCTGCTCTCAATATATTCCTTTTTATCAAAGCAATAAAACAACATAGGCAGATCCAGAATCGCTGCTTCAAATATGGAAGAGCTATAATCGGTGATCAAAAGATCCGAAATCAGCATCAGATCATTGATATGATCCTTCCCTGTCAAATCCAGCACGCAGTCCTGATAGGTTTGGTCCACAAACAAATCCTGATGGACAAAAGGATGGTGCTTGACGATACAGAAGGTATCCTGTGGCATCTCCTTAAGAAAAGCATTCACATCAAAGGCCTCTTCCGGATAATAAGCATCTTTATTCCCATCTCCCCGGAAAGTAGGCGCAAATAAGATCACCTTTTTCCCGAGCAGCTGTGGATACTTATCATATAACTCCTTCCGGCGTCGGTCTTTATAAGCCTCATCAAATAAGACATCCGTCCTCGGTACGCCAAGGGCCTTCACCTTGGAAGGTGTGATACCAAAGGCCTCCGCATATATATCACAGATCGTCTCACTACTTACGGTCGCCAAATCATAATTTCTGTGATTCAAAGAACACTGCGGGGCACCTCCCGGCTTCCCCATCCGGGTCAGACCAAAGGTCTTAAAGGCTCCACAAGCATGCCAAAGCTGGACCACCTTGGTCTCTTTTCGGATCTTCAGGCTGTGTAACTGGGGATAAAAATCTTCCAGCACGATCACATGGGCCTGCGCACATAATCTGGCACACTCCTTTAATTCCTTTTTACTTAGGTCATCCACCGTTTTTGTCACAATAAACCTGCTGGTATGAATCTTCTCATTCTTCTCACAAAGATCCATCACTCTCTGCAGATTCCCTCCGGCTTCCGGAAGTCGTTCCGACAAAAAGAGGATATTGTTCCGATAGACCGGCAGCTTCTTGCTGAACTTCTCATAAGCTATGGCAAAATAATCGGTATTTCTCTGTCTTGGACTATAGCTATAGCCGCTAAATTCATACACCTGTGCATTCGCTTCCTTCAAGGCAGCCTTCTTGTCCTTCTGCTTCAGATAAGCCTTGCCGAGGAGGAAAGGAAGACCTGCTGTTCCAAGGATAAATTTCAACGGATTCCGTGACAACTGTTTTTCATTTCTGGCAAATAATTCTTTCTGAATCGGAAATGGCTGATCACTTACCAGATTCTCCTCCATGCCGATCCACACAGCAAAGGTAACATTCACCCTGCGTCTTGGAGAAGTCACGAAAACGTAAGGCAGCTCCACCAAAGCATCGGCATAGATATAAGGGCCGGTTTCCTCTTCGCGGATGACCACATCCATGGGAAATCGGCGTTCTACACTTCTTTGGGAAAAGACGGCCTGCACCCGGATTCTCTTACCAACGGCATCCTCGGGCATCTTGGCACGAAAACCCAGCTTCAAATCTGTGTGCTCGATATTTACAGTAACTCTGTAATTAAACTTTCTCATATTTTTATGATCTCCTATTCATACTCATTTTATTATAAAATATTTCTATTAAAACACAAGAAAATGTTAACAAAAGATTCCTTGGCATTCCCATTTCCCTCTCTTTTTTCAAAATGCTAGTTATGCTATGATAGAAAACAAGGATGAAGACCAGCCTGGCTGCCTTGCTCCGCAAGAAGCGAAAGATCATCATATGGGAGGATAAATAGAAATGGACAAGCAGTTTAATTTTCAGGAATTTCAAGCCATCGTTGCCACGCTACGCAGTGAACATGGCTGTCCATGGGACCGTGCACAAACCCATGAAAGCCTAAAGGAAAATACCATAGAAGAAGCCTATGAAGTGAATCAGGCCATCAATGATCTGACTGCCACAGGTGATGCTTCCAATCTCAAGGAAGAATTAGGAGATCTCCTCTTACAGGTGATGCTTCACAGCCAGATTGCGGAAGAATCCGGGGAGTTTACCCTGGAGGACGTGATCGATGGAATCGCGCGTAAGATGATTCATCGTCATCCCCATGTATTTGGCGGGAAAAGCTATGGCAGTATCGAAGAACAGAAGAAGGATTGGGAAGAACTCAAAGCCCAGGAGGAAGGCCATCAATATGATAGCCCTGTCAGTGAGCTTAAGGAGGTTCCCCTTGCATTTCCTGCTCTGATTCGTGGACAAAAGGTCATGAAAAAAGCCTTCCGTCACGATCTGATCTCTGATTCTGATTCTGAGATTATGCGTGAGATGCTTCAATCCATCGTTGACCTGCAGATTTCCGCCTCCCATCCGGAAGAGGAAGCGATGTCCCAGGCACTAGGAAAGTCACTTCTTTCTATTCTGAAGCTGGCAGCAAAATATAAAGTGAATGCGGAAACAGCACTGGCCAATGAAATTGATCGTTTTATTGATATTCAGGAAAAAAAGGATTGACTTCCCGTCAAATTTTTACCCTGATTTTCAGAAAAATAATTGAAAAACGACGGATTATCACTAAAATTTTATGTATTATGTACAAGTTTTGTCTGTTTTTCATTTTTTGCTTATGCTATACTTATGTATAAGGTTTACTATGCCATAGCATTGGCCGGGTGGCCTGTTATGATGCATGCGATATAATATTTTGAGGAAAGGGGCGGATTACAATGCATATTCAACGTCTTGTAGATCTGGAAGATTACGAATTTGATACCTTGCTCGTAACATATAACCATAAAAACCGTTTAAGTATTGAACTTGGTAAGGTCAGTGAGATTTTTGAAGGACTTCAGGCTGATGGCCTCGTTGGCGGTAACAAGGTTTATGGTCTTCGCGGTAAAGATTTCTCCTATCAGGGACAGCCTTATTATAATCTGATTTTTATCGGCATTCCTGAGAAGGCAAGTCCAAGAAGATACCAGCTTCAGTTTGGTCAGGCTATGAAGGAAGCTAAGAAGTTCAAGAGCAAAAACCTGCTTATGACTGCCATCGGTGATGATGTTTCCTATTGGCTCAGTTCTGCCATGAAGGGATTAATTTTAGCAGATTATTCCTTCGATAAGTACAAATCAGATAAGGAAGAGGCCGCAGAGCTTAATCTGGGTGTCCTTACCGGAATGGATGCTGCATCTTTCAAGAAGGAAGAACAGTATACACTTATGATCACGAATGCCGTTGCTTGTGCGCGTGATTTATCCAATGAACCGGCGAATATCATGACACCATCCGCTCTTGCGAATGCTGCGAAGGAAGTCTGCACGAAGAATAATATCAAGTTTACTGCCCTTGGTAAGGCAGAATGCGAAGCATTGGGTATGGGATCCTTCCTTGCAGTTGCCAAGGGTTCCAAGCAGGCTCCACAGCTGATCGTCATGGAATATAATGGACGCGTTACAGATAATGACCGCATCGCCTTAGTTGGAAAGGGTCTTTGCTTCGATGCAGGCGGATATAATTTAAAACCAAGTGCACATATGCTTGGTATGCACACGGATATGGCTGGTGGCGCAGCTGTCATCGCAGCTATGGGTGCCATCGCAGAAGCGAAGCTGGGAATTAACGTTACAGGAATCATTCCTGCATGTGAGAACATGGTATCCGGCAAGTCCATGAAACCAGGTGACATCGTGAAGTCTATGAATGGTAAATATATCGAAGTGCTGAATACGGATGCGGAAGGACGTATGGCTTTAGTCGATGCCATCACCTATGCTATCCGTGAATGTGGCGCTACTTCTGTCATCGATATTGCTACTCTGACCGGTGCTTGTGTGAATGCTCTCGGCGATCGTTACACCGGAATGTTCAGTAATAGTGAGGATCTGACTGCTAAGATCGTACAGGCTTCTGTTATCTCAGGAGAGAATGTATGGCGTATGCCTTTAGGCGAAGAGGAATACGATGACCTTAATAAGTCTGAAGTTGCTGACATTGCGAACTTAGGTGCACGTGTCGGCGCAACTGCAGCTGCTCGTTTCCTCATGGAATTCACCGAGAAGAAGCCTTGGGTTCACTTGGATATCGCCGGAACCGCAGAGGCAAAGGCAGACAAGGAGATTTACTCCAAGGGTTGCACTGGTGTAGGCGCTATGTTATTATACGAAGCAGTGAAATTAATGGAGAAACCATATAAGAGTTATTAATCCTTTGTGAATCTTTTACTCACCACTTATAGAAGTGGGAGTCTTCTTCGATAAGATAAAAAAACGTGCCAATGGCCAATGTCATATTTGAAAGACATTGTCCGATGGCACGTTTTTTATTATACTCTAAGAGCTTTTCTTTCTTTTTTTCCGGTCTTTCATCGGAAGCAGCTTCCACTTCATAACATAATCCGTCGGAATTCCAAAAATCGGCAGGGAGAAAATGATCGTAAAGAAGATTCCGGCCAAGAGATAAGCCGGATACTGCAGATTACCAAGACTCACCAGCCAATCACCAAATCCTTTAAATAAAAGAATCTTAATAAAGATCAGGTGCCAGAAATAAATCCGCATGGTCTGCTGACCAATCCAGCTAAAAAGTGGAATCTTCACATTCGGAAGAAGCGCGATCACGCCAAGACCTTCGATACTTGTCAGGAGATAACAGAGCAGGCGTAATCTCCAGGTTCCGTGCTCATAGTCCCACTCATTGAAAGGATTCCTTCCGGTAAATAAGTGGCGTAAAGGATAGATAAAATCAAACTTCCAAACACAAAGAAGACATACCCCAACCAAGGCCAGAATACATAGTGGCCGAATGACTTTATGCCGGGTGAATTTCAATACCTGTTCCGGTGTCAAATGATATCCCAGCACATAGAAAGGAAAATAAACCAAAATACGACTGATGCAAAGCATATCTCCGATCTCTACGAAATAACCTGCAATACAAACGATCACAATATTGACCGGAATTAAAATCACAGGAGGTACCTTTCGGAACAGATACATCAAGATCAGAAATGCCGCCATGACAAAAACGAACCAGGGAATTCCATCTTCCCAGAAGAAGTGAAAGGCTGACGGTTTCTCTATGATGATATTTCTGACATAATTCAGGCACTTATACAGATAAAAAATAATCAGCAGATTCAAAACCTTATTCCACGGAATCCCTCTTTCTTTACTGAACTTCTTCTGGAATAAACCGGAGATAAAATAGAAGAGGGGCATATGAAACATGTAAATCATCAGGAAGAGATATCTGATATCATCATGTCCTTCCACAGAAGGCTCTGCATAAGGCTCAATCATATGTCCGATGATCACCAAAAGAATCAAAAGATATTTTACATTATCATATAAGGCATTTCTCTTTCTCGAATCTGTTTTATAAGCAAGATTCTTAACACTCATAGTTCCATAACATCCTTATTTTTTTCATATTGCAGAGAAGCACTTCTTGACAGCTTCTCCTATTGTTCTATTCTTCGTCCGCCGGATATCGGCAAGCACGAACTTTCAAGCAGCATCTGCTCAAATCATAAGCTACTGCTCCGGAAAATATTCATCCACCATCTGAAGGAAAACGTCCATATCATTCTTATAGGTAATCTTCAGATTCAGCACATTGGCAGGAACAACCAACATATCAATGCCATTCGCCAAAGCAATCGCACCGGCAGATGTCATGGCTTCAAAGGTCTCCTCGTCTGCCTCTGTGTAAATCTTATGAATATCCTTAAACTTAAATGCCTCCGGTGATGCCCCGGATACAATCTGACGTCTGGGAACCACTCTCTGCAGCATCTTGGTCTCTTCATCCATCTGATATACGGTATCATACTGGCACTGTCCTAAAGTGGCGCCACCATACTTTGTCACACCCTCGATGACCTGCTTGGTACCCTCTTTGTCCACATATGGATGGGTCGCATCGTGAATCAGGACCACATCTTCATCCTGTGCAAAGCCTTCCATAGCTCTTAATCCATTTAATACGGATTCCGAACGAGTACCGCCACCGGAGGTAATGACTGTGAGCTTATCAATTCCCAGTTTATCACGCCACTCTTCCACATAATCGATCCAATCCTTATGAGAGACAACCACGATATGATCCACAAAATCACAATCCTGATAGCCCTTTAAGATAAAGGAAAAAATCGGTTTCTCCTTCACAAGAATATACTGTTTTGGAATATCTGCACCAAATCTGGTGCCACTTCCGCCCATCATTAATAATACAATATTCATAATAATCTAACCTTTTCTAACTTCCTAACAACCTTACCTATAGTTACCAAATGAAATCATGCCTGATAAATACGCTTTTTCTCATTATCTGCGCCATTGACACCATCGGACCAGCGGACCAGACGATGTGCCACACGGGCATGAAGTGGTGGAAGCTGCATATAATCACCATACTGCATCTCCAGGAAGATATCTGGTCTCTTCGGAACAGAAATCTCAACATCCTCAAAGATTCCTCTCTGATATGGAAGAAGATCTGCCAGATCGATAAAGGTATAGGTAGGGACAAAACTAGCGACTGTCTTCAGATCCAGTTCCTCCGCCTGGGAATTATACATGGTAGCCTTGGCCAGATAACGCTCCTGACTATCCTTCAGATCAATCTCATTCCAGGATTGGATGGTGGCCTTCACTTCTGCAATCTTCTGCGCTTCTTCTTCATTACGCGGTGGGAACGGTTCCGGAACATCACCAAACTGCTCATTTGCAATGGCATTATGTTCTTTGGATAACTGACGCACTTCCTCTACGAATGCCTCTCTTTCCTGCAAGTCATTTGGCACATAGTCAAATGGGAAGATATCCAAGCACAGACCCTTATGGAAATTCTTATCCTTATTCCACTCTGTAATATATTCCGTATCATCAATACGAAGCTTACTGAAAAGATATGGAATATTCGGATCGGACTCTCTTGTCTGTAAGAAGTATCCTTCGCCAAACAAAGGTCCAGCCTCCTTGATAAAACGGTCATAATCTGCACGCAGCATCGCAACATCCACATCATCATCCCAAGGAATAAATCCCTTATGTCTCATATAGCCAAGCATGGTACCACCGCAAATGAAATAACCTACACCGAGTTCTTGACATACACGGTCCAGCTCTACCATTAACTTCTTATCCATTTCCTGAATACACTTCACCTGGAATAAAAGATTCTCATCCTGGATCGGCTGCCATACGGAATAATCGCGTGGGCAGGAAATCTCAACACCACGATACTCTACCCGTCCCAGAGGATAAAGGTCTTCCACATCGATGGTCTTAGAGAAGACAAAACCATTTCTTGCATAGGAGTAAGCCTGTTCGTCTTCATTGTACTTCTGCGCAAGTGTTTCAATCTTTTCTGCCAAGGCCAAAGCATCGGTATGCATATATTCGACTCTCTTCTGCTCGATTTCTTCCTCCGAATACATAAAACGATACTTCTTAATATTACCCTTATTAAAATTGAGCATCTCCTGATACTGTTTATTATAAACCTTCAATTCTTCCTTAAAAGATCTTCTCAGATAGAAGGATTCCGGAAGCTTATCAAAGGCAGACAGATAAACGACTTCCTTACCATTCTCCTTACCAGGGAAGCTGATATAACGAATCTGAACCGGATACTTCTTCTCCTTATCCAGATACTCGGTGAGAACGAGCTGATACTTCTCTCCCTCTTCTCTTAAAAGCTTCAAAAGCTTCTCATACTGATCACGGACCAAACCAACATAGGCATTCACACCTGCTTTATTTGGAATCGTGTCATGATAAATAACTGCTCCGACTAAGAGGTCAGCAATGGCAAAGTATTCAATCTCATGTTCCTGGCAAATCTGATCAAGTACTTTCAATACCTCTGTTCTGGCAATGGTCACTGCATCCGTGAAGCCCTGATCGTTCTTATCAAACCAGAGATATTCATCTGCAGGAACAGAAAGCTTAAATCCACGGAAATCCTTCTTCTGTACCGGAAGGATCTCGGAGATCGCATGATCCTGTCCATATCCTGTGATCAGTCTTCCCACTCTTCCGGATGAAACAGAGCTGGCATCCTTGGCAAGCTTATTCATCCTCTTTAACTGCTTCATGGCAGAAATCTTAGAATCCGGAAGAAGGGCTCCACGCTCCTTCTGAATGAGAATCTCATACTCATCTCTCATCTTCTTTAATTTACTCTTCACTTCGGAAGTCGCTGGCATAGTCTCCGGCAGATAATCAAAAACCTCCATCAATACATGCAGATTCTTGCCGGTGATATCCGGACAATCATCTTCCTTTGAGATAAATCCTGCTTCTCTTCGTGGAACAGTAATATAATCATCCTGATATCTCTTTAAGGCCAGATTACCACTGGTTTTTTTATCCGATAAGAGCTGAATCACCTTATCATAATCTTCACGAAGAAGACCAACTTTCCAATTCTCAAGTTCATTGCTGGTCGTCTGTGCCTCACTCATACAATCGATCAGAAGAGGACCGATGGCAAAATAAGTAAGACCATGTTCCTCACAGAAAGCATCAAAGTTCTTCAAGGCTCTCGTCTGCACACTACGGACATGATTGACATACTTACTCTCATCCACGATCAAAAATGGCTTCTCCACTGCCGGAATCATCAAAGTAGTATCGCCAAAGGATACCTTGCGGGCCGGAAGAAGATCCTCCTTCTTCTCCACACGGCCAACCAACATCTCCATACGTCCATAGTATCCGGTGTCCTTTCCGTTATAGCGTGTAACGGCTGCATATAAATCCTTGTGCTGTTTCTGGAAGAAACTTGCATTATAATGGAAGATACCGGATAACTTCGCCTTCACCTTATCGGTCATACTGCGATTGCCCTTATACATAAGAGCATAATCTCTGGAATATCCATGATACCAGCGATTCTTAAGAATCACTTCCTTATTAAAGGCATCTTTTTCTGCCGAATCCGCCGGTACCTCATCCAGAGGAAGGATGGCAATCTCGATATCGATATCAAAAACTTCCTGATTCTCCTCAAGATGGAACTTCTTGGTCACGGAAAATGTGGCATATTTCACCATCTTGTTCGGATAATACATTGGTTTTAAATAAAGCCCCAGATCCTTCTCATGAGCCGTCAGGTAATCTGTCATGGTATCATAATCCTTACGGAACATATAGATCTGATAGGAGGAATCCTCCACAAAAGGATCTCTTCCTTCCTTCCAAAAGGTCAAAAGCTTACCAATGGCAAAATACTTAAGATCCTTCTTCTCACATATTTTATTCAAAATCTTTAACAGACCATAAATCGTCTCTCTTTTAAACTGTGCCTTCTTCTTCGCATTCTCTTCAATAATACGTTCTGCATCTTCATTCACAGAAAATGTTTCATTTTCTTTCCCGAAATCCATCGCATTCTTTTTTATTGCTTCTGCCATATTTAGTCCTTTATTTAAAAATAATTTTATTTAATAGTTTCTTTGAATTCTATCATATTGCCTGTATTTTTTCAACGATTGCAACTTGTCTTTTTCATATTATGGTATTATCATTCATATTAAGGTACTATCATTCATATTAAGGTACTATTATTAAAGAAGTTAAGCAGGAGCAGAGATCTGATTCTGATCCTTTCTTACAAAAAACACACATGCAAGCCGCACAGCCGTCTTGCTTCTCAATGAATGATGCGCTTCGGAAATCACTTCACAGTTGGCCGGAAGGGCGTACCTTGTGCAAAAAGTATTCTCACAATTCTGGGAAACAGAAACAATAGGAGTAATATGAAATCAAAAAATCTGAATCATCAAGGAAAGAAATCTACGATTGCAGAGGAAGCGTCTGTCCATTCTTCTTCGCCTCAAAAAACAGAGTCTCTTATTTTTAATTGGCATATCTTCAGTGAATATAAGTCACAATTATATGGACTAACGATCCTATGGATCATGGTTTTTCACAGTTTTTTAGTGGGAGTTTATTTTTACAGAGAAGCCGGTCCGCCTCTTGATTATGTCAATACCTTTATCAATCATGGGAATATGGGATGTGATATCTTTCTCTTCCTGTCCGGTATTTTTGCCTTCTACTCTTTTGCAAAAAAGCCTAGTTATCTACAGTATGAGAAGAAACGTTTCATCCGCTTATTTCTTCCGGTGATCTTGATCAATGGAATTTTTTGGATCTATCTTCTTATGACGGAGCATAGTATTCTGAATTTATGTCTAAGATTATCTTTATTAAATTTCTGGATTACCGGAGATCAGCAGATCTGATTTATCTCATTGATCCTGATATGCTATCTGATCTTCCCGATGGCTTATCGTATCATTTATAGGGAAAACCGCACCTTGCGTTTCTGGGCATGGATCTTACTTGTGTTTGTAGTTATCGGCTTTTGTCTCTCTTTGATGTATTTATGTCCGGAGAAGTATGGGCTAATGGAAATCGCTTTAAACCGTATCCCTATCTTTTTATTTGGAGCAGGTTTTGGAAAGGCATGCGAGTCTCATAAGAAGATGCCGGTCATCTTACTGCCCATCTGTATAATAACGGTTTTCTTAAGTATGTATCTTCTGCATGAATATATCATCGTTGATACCTTGCAGCGTTATTTTTATTTTAGCAGTCTTGCCTATCTGTTTTTGGCAGCCTGGTTCTTAAAATTCCTGCATAATTCCTATCTGAATGCTTTTCTTTCCTTCTTTGGAAAGAGATCCTTGGAATTATATCTGGCGCATATATTACTCAGAAAACTATATGTATGCACTCCCCTTTATGTCGAAGGAGATGCCATCCGATATTTTATTCTGCTTGGTCTCTCCGTGATTATTGCCTTTGTCGTAGAAAAGATGGAAAAGGGGATTCTTTCCTTGACACAAACAAAAAAAAGTCATTAAAATTCCCCCGGGGGATTCCTTTCGCCCGGGGGATTCCATCAAAACTAACACCATCATGATTGTTAATTTTTTATATATGATGGAAATTTTACATAAAAAACTTCCATGCGACATGCGTCGCTCCACAAGGGATGATACGCTTTCG
>R25__coassemble_122_pt1 | contig 49452 bp, 42 predicted proteins | sample R25__metabat2_low_PE_006 | metagenome-assembled genome bin R25 | reverse complement strand
TGAATGATCCGTGTTGCATCCGCATAGCACTTCTCCACGATTCGTTTCACTTCCTCATCGATGATTCTGGCAACATCTTCTCCAAAAGTACGGGCGTGACCCAGATCCTTACCAAGGAAGACCTCATCACTATCCTGTTCATAATTCAGAAAACCAAGTTTTTCGGACATACCATATTGTGTTACCATGGCTCTTGCCGTGCTGCTAACTCCTTTGATATCCTGGGAAGCTCCGGTGGTAATATCATCAAAAATCAATTCCTCCGCGATTCGTCCACCCATACCGACCTTAATATCCTGAAGCATCTTACCCTTGGTATGAAATACATTATCCTTTTCCGGAAGTGGCATGGTATAGCCGGCAGCACCAACTCCCGTTGGTATAATAGAAATCGTATAAACCGGACCCACATCCGGCAAAACATGGAACAAAATCGCGTGACCGGCTTCATGATAAGCGGTAATCCGTCTTTCCTTTTCCGGAATGACACGTGATTTCTTTTCCGTACCGACGCCAACCTTGATAAAGGCCTTTTGAATATCCGACATACGGATATAGGCACTATTCTCTCTTGCAGCATGAATGGCAGATTCATTCATCAGATTCTCCAGATCCGCACCGGAAAATCCAGGAGTCGTTCTGGCAATCTGGGATAAATCCACATCCTGTTCTAATTTCTTTCCTCTGGTATGGACCTTAAGGATCTCTTCTCTTCCTTTTACATCCGGTCGTCCTACGGCAACCTTTCGGTCAAAACGTCCCGGTCTTAAGATTGCCGGATCGAGGATATCGACACGGTTGGTTGCAGCCATTACAATGATTCCCTCATTGACGCCGGAACCATCCATCTCCACCAATAACTGATTCAGGGTCTGCTCTCTTTCATCATGGCCACCGCCGAGACCAGTACCTCTTCTACGTGCTACTGCGTCAATTTCATCAATAAATACGATACAAGGCGCATTCTTTTTCGCTTGTTCAAAAAGATCCCTGACACGGGAAGCACCGACACCGACAAACATCTCGACGAAATCGGAGCCGGAAATACTAAAAAACGGAACACCGGCCTCACCAGCGACAGCCTTTGCAAGCAAAGTCTTACCGGTTCCCGGAGGGCCCACCAATATGACACCTTTCGGGATACGAGCGCCAAGATCAATGTACTTTCCAGGATTCTTAAGGAAATCCACGATCTCCTCCAGCTCCTCTTTTTCTTCCGCGAGGCCGGCCACATTGGAAAATCCAATCTTCATAGAATCCGGCTCAATCATCTGTGCACGGCTCTTAGCAAAATTCGCCATCTTGCCACCACCGCCGCCACCTGCGGATCGATTCATCATCATGGTCATGAAGATCATAACCAGGATCATACCCAGACAGATTGGAATCACATTATTCAGCAGATTACTGGCATGCTTTACATCGGTAAGCGCATAATCCATGCCGGCCGCCTTGATCTGATCCATAGTTTCATTGACATCCGCTACATAAAAAGTATAGGTTTTATTTCCATCTTCCTTTAAGATAAGAGAAACGGAGCCGGTAGGAACTTCCTCATTCTGGGAGATTCGAATACTGCTGATCTTCCCATCTTCTAAATCTTTCTCAAACTGGCTAGCCGTATAAGCGTTATCTGAGGTAGCCAGACGGTCAGAAAAATAGCCGGAAATAAAATATACCAGTGCAAGCACTAAAATAAAAAATATTAAATTTCGATAACTTTTGTTCAAATTTCCATCCTCTTTCTAAATTGATTTACTATATTCTTCTTCATCAAGCTCCACAACGCCGATAAAAGGAAGATTTCTATACTTTTGTGCATAATCCAAACCGTAACCTACGACGAACTCATCCGGGATGGTGAAACCAAGATAAGAAATCTCCACATCTTTCCGGCGACGATCCGGCTTATTTAAAAGAGCACATAATTTCAGACTTTTCGGTTTTCTCTGCTGTAAAACCGGCATGAGATAATATAAAGTATTTCCCGTATCAATAATATCCTCCACGATGAGCACCTCTTTCCCCTCCAGGGTATCATCGAGATCCTTTTTTATACGAACGATACCAGAGCTTTTCGTGCCGTCCTCGTAGCTGGATACCTGCATAAAATCGACAGATACCGGTACGGTAATATGTTTTGCCAGTTCACAGGCAAAAAAGACGCCACCCTTTAAGATACAAATCAAATGAAGTTCCTTCCCCTCATAATCCTGGCTAATCTGTTCTGCCATCTCTTTGATCTTCTGGTTCACTTTTTCTTCCGGAATCAGAACACTGATTCTCTCACTCATATCTTACCTCCTATATGCCATATCATAATATTTCAATCATAAGTCGACGGTCCTGCTTAAAAATAGTGATACTCTACTCCGTGCAGCAAGAATCTCCATCGGAAATCATACTGATTTTTAAAATATGTCTGCTCTTTCGAGTCACTTTTGTGTTTTCGCTCCTTCTTCCACCGGGAATCCACAAAATATGATTCTCCCTGGAAAATAGAAAAAGCTGATCCCTCCATCGTGCAGGAATCTTCTCATCGATCAGATAACGGTTCAGCTTCTTCCTTCTGCCACAATGATCCATGATCAGATAATCCCCTGGTCTTCTGCAACGGAAGCATAAATCACCTTTTATAATATCATAATCAAAGTATTCCTCACAGTCCTTTTTCAGATTTTCCTGAGAAATATCTTCGATTAATTCCAGACGATAAGTGACGGGAGAAAACTCTCCCTTCTGCAGATTCAACGGTTGCAAAAGATTCAGATAAATCACTTGTCCTCTTTCCAGAAGATCACAGGAAATCCGAAAAACAGATTCCACAGGCTTTCGCTTGCTGGATTGTGAGATCAGATCAGCACGCTTCGCAAGCACGAAATCTTTCTCTTCCAATATGGCCATCATGTCGTAAGGAAGATCCAGCCTTTGTCCGCTCTCTTTCTTCAAAAGATCCAGCACAAGTTCCACGTGCAGGGAACTAATATCTCTACGGTGTTGCCCTGCTTGAAAAAGCATTCTGCGAATCATCTCTTTTTTTACGAAATCATCGCATTCTCCAAGCCATTGTCTGGAGATTCGAATCCCATCCTCTTGTTTGGAAACCTGCTCATACAGATGGTCCATCTGCTCTCTGACAAAGGAATTCTGCTCCTTGAGCTGCGAAGATAAGGTCAAAAAATGAGAAATAACCTGTGGATTCATTTGACGCATCAGAGGAAGGATCTGATGCCGGATATAATTTCTACTATAGTCCGTCCGTTCATTACTGCTATCCACGACATAGGGTTGTTGCAGTTGTGATAAAAGAGAAAGAATTTCTTCCTTCTCCAAAGATAGCAAAGGACGAATTCGATTCTGATATACCGGAAGAATTCCGGCCAGTCCTTCCGGACCGGTTCCTCTGATCATGCGGAAAAGCATGGTTTCTGTCAGATCTGTGCCGTGATGAGCCAAAGCAATTTTCTGACACTGCCATTCCTTTGCTGCCTGATTAAAGCATTCATAACGTAAGATTCGGCCGGCTTCCTCAAGAGAATAATGATTCTGTCCGGCGTAAGATGCTACATCCTTATGGATCGATCGATAAGGCAGCTTCCAATTCCTGCAAAAGTCCGCAACAAAGTTCTCGTCACGGCAAGCTTCTTCTCCACGAAGAAGATGATTGATATGAACCACATAAAGATGAAGATCATATCTTTCTCTTCGTTCTAAAAGATATCTGGTCAGAAGGATAGAATCTGCACCACCGGATAAACCGATCAAGATATGATCCCCTTCCGAAAGCATATGATATTTTTCCACAAAATCATCGATTTTCTTCCACATATTCCATATATACTCCGATCTTCCGGTAAAAAGTCCATCTGCTCAGCGTACCTTTAGGGTAAGCATCGTTTCTCAGGTTATGATCAGCCAAAAAGCAGAAATTTCTCATGATACGAAAAAACCGTCGCAAAAAATGCGACGGCTCACAAATATCGAGTAGCGGGAACTGGATTCGAACCAGCGACACCACGGGTATGAACCGTGTGCTCTAGCCAACTGAGCTATCCCGCCGTACTGACGAAGAATAGTTTATCACCAAAAAAGAACATTGTCAACTACTTTTCTTATTTTTTCTCTTGAGAATCATCCTCTGCTTGTTCCTTGGATTGCTTTAAGACCGACTCTCCCTTTTTGATCATGCCCAGGCGCTCTCTGGCTAATTGCTCGAGATACTCGTCCGAATTAATATGATCCATCTGTTCTTCCAGATCTTCATTCTCTTTTTCCAATTCTTTTACTTCTGTAGATAATTCATCGATGCGGGACTGATAGACATCCACACGCTTTTGCACCTTCAGACATCCAATAAAAATACCAACGCTCACAATGATCACACACACGCATACAAGCCTTGCTCTTGGTGTAAAAAATCTCTGTTTATATCGATCATTAAATTCTTCACTATTATTTTCCTTTTTCAATTTTGCCCTCATATCTATCCCTAATCCCTCTCATCAACTCTCTGACATTTCTCGCCAAAAACTGCGGATTCCCATTTCCTTCCTTTTCAAAAACACCATAATCCTTCATATATTCTAATCACATTCTCCCCTTTTTTCAATAGAAGATTTTTAATGATACGCGTGAGTCCACGGTCTGAAAATGAGCGAAAAGGAGCCCTTGGGGAGCAAGACGGCCCGGTAGCTTGCAGGAAAGTTTCTTATGAGCAAATATGAATTTTAAGAGTCAAATAATAAGAGCAGTCTTGACAAATACCATGTAAACCATTATAACTAATAAAGAATACAGTAAATAAGGCATAAACATGCGATTTTACGCATGATTTCGGAGGACATGAGTATGAATAAAACTGATTTAGTAGCAGCAATTGCTGAAAAGACCGCATTATCCAAAAAAGACGCTGATTTAGCAGTAAAAGCTTTTATTGAAGTCGTAGGCGACGAATTAAGTAAAGGGGAAAAGATTCAGCTTGCCGGTTTCGGAACCTTTGAGATTTCTGAAAGAGCAGCTCGTGAGGGTATCAATCCAAGAACAAAAGAAAGCATTATGATTCCTGCTTCTAAGGCTCCTAAGTTTAAGGCAATGAAGGCATTAAAAGATAAAGTGAATCACTAATTGAAAGAGGAACATTCATGAGACTGGATAAGTTTCTAAAGGTATCCCGTCTGATCAAGCGACGCACGGTAGCGAATGAAGCATGTGATGCCGGTCGTGTTTTGGTGAATGGCAAGGTTGCGAAAGCAAGCCTTAATGTAAAAGAAGGGGATCAGCTTGAAATTGCTTTTGGAAGCAAAACCGTCAAGGCCGAGATCCTCGACGTGAAGGATACTGCAAAAAAAGAAGAGGCGAAAGAATTATTTCGCTATCTATAAATAGAATAGACAGTTCAGTATTGCCCGGTTATGATCTGATGATAACCGGGCTCTTATTTTCCCTTATTTTCCTTTATTTTGTTTTCCCTTATTTCATTTTCCCTTATAAAATATCTCCGAGCAGATCGATTCCAAAACATAGCAATAAAATGTCTCGCAGCAGAACATATCCTGCAAACACAAGGGTCATTCCAAGCCATAGATGAAAAAGAAAGGCTTTCTTTTTCTTTTTAGGAAAGAGAAGGCAAAGAAGAAACACAAGTCCATATAGAAGAAAAAAAATCGGAAGGGGATTATAGATCAGAGACTGCAAAAAATGAAGATGCAGCAAGGCAAAAACTGCCCGGGTGCCTCCACATCCCGGGCAGTATATATGTAAGCTTTCTTTCAAAAAACAATGTTGCAAAAGATCCCTGATTATTTTTCTTAAAATCAGAAGCATGCCCTACATACCTGTTCTATTATTTGAATTCACAGCCATATTTTTCAATCAGCTCAGCACGTGCTGCCATATAGGCCTCATTCTGTTTCTGACCCACTACCTGCTGTCTGATCTGTGGATATGCCTCCTCATATGGAGTAACAGCAGCATCTTCACGGGAATCAATAAAAATCAAGTGGTATCCAAACTGGGTCTTGACCGGTCCGATTACTTTTCCAAGTTCTCCCTCAAATACTGCCTGGTCGAATTCAGGAACCATCTGTCCTCTTCCAAAAGTACCAAGATTACCACCCTGCTCCTTGGAAGGGCAGGTAGAATATTCTTTGGCTGCATCTTCAAAAGTTTTTTCTCCTGCTTCAATCTCCTTCTTAACCTTCAGACAAGTCTCTTCATCATTGGTAAGAATATGTTTTGCAGAAGCTTTGGCACCACTTTGGAACATAGCCTGATTTGCCTGATAATAAGCTTTACATTCCTCATCCTCTGCAGTGATATCTTTCACCAGCTGTGTCAATGCATACTGACTTAAAATTTCGATTCTGGCATTGGCCATAATTTCTTTAAACTCTTCGGTCTGATCGTATCCTTTTTCTACACCTAATTTTTCAAACAGGTAATAATTGGCATACTGTGTCAATGCCTGCTGACGTCCCTGCGGTGTCATGCAATATTCTCTCTGCTGTTCCGGCATTCTGCCGATAAACTCGTTAAATTCTGTTTCTGTGACATCTCTTCCTGCTACTGTAGCAATAATTTTTTCTGACATTTTTATCTCCTTTTCTAAAATTAATAGGCTTCTACATCCATCAAGTCAAAGGCTTCTCCCTGCGGATCCACATTAAAAACCATAGCTTCTTCGGTCAATGGATGAACAAATTCCAGACGAGTGGAATAAAGTCCCAGCTGCATATATTTCTTTTTCTTCTTTTGATAGATTGGATTATACTTCGTATCCCCGTACAGTCCCAATCCCCTGGATGCAAACTGAAGGCGGATCTGATGATGACGGCCTGTGCCCAAGAGAATCAAGACCCAGCTTAAAATACCATCCTTAGTCTCAATCTCATCGATCAATTCGTATTCCAGCTCCGCCTTTTTCGCTCCCGGACTCCCCTTCTTCACCAATCTGGAGGTATTATTCTTACCATCTTTGATCATATAATCTTCAAAGCTGCCGAATTCCTCCGGTAATCTGCCACAAACGATGGCCTGATAATACTTATCAAAACTGTGCTGCTTGATTTGTTGGGTCAAATGAGCGGCAGCTTCTTTGGTCTTAGCCAATACCATGAGGCCACCTACCGGACGATCCAATCTATGAACCACTGCCAGATAAGGCTCTTCTTCTCCGGCTTGCTTTTCAAAAAGATAATGTTTAAAATAGGTCTCCACATCCATATCTCTTGTATGGTCGCTTTGCGTCGGCATACCTATGGGCTTCTCACAGACAAGAATCCCCTCATCCTCATAAATGATCGGTATCTTTTTTATCTTCATATCACTCTATCCTTATGCTTGTGTCTTTTGACGCTCGATCAAAAGAATCTGATCCAGAATAGCATCTGCTACTTCTTCCTTCGACATAATCTCCAGGGCAATCTCTTCTTCTGCTGTGATCATGGTCACCACATTAGTATCGGTGCCAAAGCCTGCTCCCTGCACCTTAAGATTATTGGCTACGATCATATCCAGCTTTTTCTTCGATAACTTCTTCCGAGAATTCTCCAACATATTTTGGGTCTCCATGGAGAAACCGCAGATAATCTGCTGCGCCTGCTTATGCTCTGCCACATAACCCAGGATATCTGTCGTGCGCTTCAAGGCAATACTCATATCTCCATCTTTTTTCTTCATCTTTTCATCGGCCGTGGTAAGCGGGGTATAATCCGCTACTGCTGCCGCTTTGATCAGATAATTCTGTTCCGAGAGATGATCCTTCACTGCTTCAAACATATCCTGTGCAGAAACGACAGGAAGCATCTTCACAAATGGAAGATCCGGTAAAGAGGTTCTTCCGGCAACCAAAGTTACCTCCGCTCCACGGAGCATGGCCCTTTTCGCAATGGCATATCCCATCTTGCCGGTAGAATGATTGGTAATATAACGAACAGGATCAATGGCTTCCTGGGTCGGACCTGCGGTAACCAAGACCTTCTTACCGGCTAAATCCTTTTCGCAAGCGATTTCCTTCACGATATAATCAAATAAGGTCTCCGGTTCCGGCATCTTTCCGGCTCCGGTATCCCCACATGCCAGGTAACCGGTGGCCGGTTCAATCACCTGATAACCATACTTTTTCAGCCTGGCCATATTATCCTGCACGATCGGATTCTCGTACATATGCACATTCATGGCAGGGGAAAAGATTACTTTAGAATCACAGGCCATGATCGTTGTCGTCAGCATATCATCAGCGATTCCATTGGCTACCTTGCCAATGACATTGGCAGAGGCCGGGGCGATCATCATCAGATCCGCCTTCTGCGCCAGGGAAACATGGGCCACATGGAACTGGAAATTACGATCAAAGGTATCTACCAGACACTTATGATTGGTCAATGTTTCAAAAGCGATGGGATTGATGAAATTCGTTGCATTTTGTGTCATGATCACATGAACTTCGCAGTGCTGCTTCACCAGCATACTTGCAAGGTTGGCAATCTTGTAGGCCGCGATACTTCCTGTTACACCAAGAACAACTGTTTTTCCTTTTAACATATCTATAAACTCCTATGTATCTATAAACTCCTATGCTCTCTTATTCCATCCACGGACTTTCTTCTGAAAGAACTTCTTCGCGAAGGAAAAAAAGAGTATCATCAAAGAGGGACTTGCACTCTTTCCTGCCAAGCATGTCTTAAGTGACAAGAAAACCCCGTCACAAGCTGTGACAGGGCTCATCGCATCTTCATCAGGCTTGCCCTTCTGAGATGTTATTATAATGAGTTTTCACCGATTCGTCCACAGGAATCTGTGTCAATTCTCCTACTTTTTACTCTACGATAAAGTTATCGATCAATCTCGTCTTACCAATGTATACCGCCATAGCCACAAGAGTAGGACTCTTCACGGTATCAATCGGCTGCATGCTAATACCATCTACCACCTCAACATAATCAATCTTTGCCAGTGGTTCTGCTTCAATTTTTGCAACCATAGCTTCCTTTAATACCTTGGCAGAGGTCTCGCCTTCTTCCACCATCTTCTGTCCCATGAAAATGGACTGGCTTAAGACTAAGGCTGCCTTTCTTTCTGCTTCATTCAGATAGGTATTACGGGAACTCTTTGCCAGACCGTCTTCTTCACGAATGATCGGACATCCTACGATTTCAATGCCAAAATTAAGGTCGCGAACCATACGGCGGATGATCGCCAGCTGCTGGGCATCCTTCTGTCCAAAATAAGCGCGATCCGGTGTTACAATATTAAAGAGCTTGCTGACTACTGTACAAACACCACCAAAGTGAACCGGACGGCTGGCGCCGCAAAGAGTGCTGGAAAGCACTGTCATATTTACGGTAGTTGTTGCATCCGGGAAGTACATCTCGGAAGGTTCCGGATGGAAAACAAGATCCACACCAATGGATTCACAAAGCTTACAATCGGCATCAAAATCTCTTGGGTAAGATTCCAGGTCTTCATTCGGTCCGAACTGCGTCGGATTCACAAATACACTGGCTACTACCTTATCACACTGTTCCACTGCCTTTTTCATAAGGCTGGCATGACCTTCGTGAAGATATCCCATTGTTGGAACCAGTCCCACCGTAAGTCCTGCTCTTTTCCATTCTTTAACCTGTGCCCTTACATCTGCTACGGTATATGCAATTATCATGATTTTTCTCCTTATATACGGAACGATCAAAGTAAGAAGAACGTCCGCTTCTTTATCATATTTTTAAAATCCGACACTTCAGAGGCTGTGTCTGATTTTCATCCTATTTTATGGATCGATTAGTATAATTTTTCAATGACTTCGTCATCGATCTTATAAGTATGCTCTGCAGCAGGGAAGCTTCCATCCTTTACACATGCATCGTAATCCTTGAAAGCCTGTGACATGATCTCACCAACATTTGCAAACTGTCTTACAAACTTAGGTTTAAAATCAGAGAACATAGCAAGCATATCTGCGTATACTAAAACCTGTCCATCACATCCTGCGCCCGCACCAATTCCGATGGTAGGAATGGAAACCGTCTCAGAAATGATCTTTGCTAACTTTTCAGGAACGCATTCTAATACAAGGGCAAATGCGCCTGCAGCTTCCACTGCCTTGGCATCCTCGATTAACTTCTTAGCTGCCTCTAAGGACTTACCCTGAATTTTATAGCCGCCAAAAGCATTGATGGACTGTGGGGTTAATCCAAGATGCGCGCAAACCGGAATGGAAGCATCTGTGATTGCTTTAATCTGAGGACAAACCACTGCACCACCTTCTAACTTCACTGCAGCACATCCGGTTTCTTTCATAATGCGGCCTGCATTTAAAACAGCATCATATACAGAAGTCTGGTAGCTTAAGAAAGGCATATCAACAACAACAAGTGCATTTTTCGCGCCACGACATACTGCCTTACCATGATGAATCATATCTTCCACGGTCACTGCGATGGTATTCTCATAACCAAGTACTACATTTCCAAGGGAATCTCCCACAAGAATACTATTAATTCCTGCTTCATCGATCAACTTTGCTGTGGAATAATCATATGCTGTCAGCATAGAAATCTTTTCATGGTTCTCTTTCATCTTCTGATAAGTAGCAACTGTATTTTTCATTTGTATACCTCCAAATTAAGTCTGTAAAAGCTTTAATGATAGTCCTAATAGTCCTTATAACATGCCTTCCCAAAGAATGACTATCTTATCCGAAGTGCTTCTTCAAGGACCGAATAATCCCTATCCGGATTTCTACGCTTTCCAATCTCCATCAGCTTTCCGGATAAAAGGCGATAAAGCATCTGATCTTCTTCATTCAGACAAGAAAGATGCTTAAGTATGGTTGTAAGATCTGCTCGCTCTACGGGACCGGTGAGACTGGCCGTCGTTCCTGTTTCAAGAATATGCGCTACATTTCCCTTAACGATCGGTGTCAAGGCCTGTCTGGCACCTTCTTCGCTAAAACCGCACTCCTGCAGCATGGATATGCTTTGATCCAGCAAAGCCACCATGTGATTGCTGGCAATCGCTGCTGCCAGATGGTAACGAACTTTATTCTCCGCTGTAATCTGACAGATGGGATTCCCCAAACCACGGAACAGCTCCATGATATCATCCTTTGCAGCATCACCTTCTATGGTAAAATAGGCACCGGTTAATTCCTTGTAAGAATGAAACTTATCACTAACTGCAAATAAAGGATGGGTTGAATAAGCATAGACACCTTTTTCCCTGGCCTGTGGAAAGGCATCCACTGCTGACAAGGCTCCACTACAATGACAGATAAATTTACCTTCAACAGACATATCTTTTATGGTATTCCAGACCTCTTTGATCAATCCGTCCGGAACAGTAAGAAAGAGAGTATCACTTTCTTCCACCAACTGGCGAAGATCCTGATAGGACTTCGTCCCAGTGAATTCGGCTGCTTCTTTTGCTGCTTTTTCATAAGAATCAAAAAAGCCTGTCAGTGACAGGCCATAGGATACAAAATATTTGCCCAGAGAGGTACCTACCTTCCCTGCGCCAATGATTCCTATCTTCATGTAACCACCTCATTTCCTTCATCGAGGTGATACTCCAAGTCTTATTCCGAAAAAGATATAAGCTCGCTGTCGTCTGGTATAAGATATAGGGTATGGTTCCTGCATCAAGACAGAATACCATCCATCGTAGTATGGGTGTCCAAAGCGAATACCCGTTTCAATATATCATCTGCAAAAGTATCTGTAAATAGCAAGAAAGAAAAAAAGAAGTACTTTTTTCTGTCCAAATCCTGTCAGAAAAGTACTTCTTATTCCTTCTTCTTTAAGCAAGGTAGCGCTTCAGAGCTTCCACCTTATCCAGTTTCTCCCAAGGAAGATCCAGATCATTTCGTCCAAAATGTCCATAAGCGGCAGTCTGCTTATAGATTGGTCTTCTCAGATCAAGCATCTTGATAATACCAGCCGGACGAAGATCAAAATTCTCACGGATCATATTTACCATGGCTTCTTCGGAAAGCTTACCGGTTCCAAAGGTATCTACCATAATGGAAGTAGGCTGTGCTACGCCGATCGCATAGGATAACTGAATCTCACACTTCTCTGCCAGACCGGCCGCAACGATATTCTTTGCGACATATCTGGCTGCATAAGCAGCAGAACGGTCCACCTTGGTACAATCCTTACCGGAGAAAGCGCCACCGCCGTGACGGGCATATCCACCGTAGGTATCTACGATGATCTTACGACCGGTAAGACCGGAATCACCATGAGGACCACCAATGACAAATCGTCCGGTTGGATTAATAAAGAACTTGGTATTCTTATCCACCATATTCTGTGGAAGAATGACATCAAAGACGTACTTCTTGATATCTTCATGGATCTGTGCCTGTGACACATCCGGATTATGCTGTGTAGAAAGTACCACTGCATCGAGACGATCCGGCTTACCATCTTCGTCATACTCCACCGTAACCTGTGTCTTTCCGTCCGGGCGAAGATAAGGAAGAATTCCATCCTTACGAACCTTTGTAAGCTGTAAAGCGAGCTTATGTGCAAGTGCGATCGGATAAGGCATATACTCTTCGGTTTCATTGGATGCATAGCCAAACATCATACCCTGATCCCCGGCACCGATGGCTTCCAATTCATCATCGCTCATCTTATTCTCTTTGGCTTCTAAGGCTTTATCAACACCCATGGCGATATCGGAGGATTGTTCATCCAAAGAAACTAAAACACCACAAGTATCTGCATCAAAACCAAACTTACCACGAGTATATCCGATTTCTCTTACGGTATCGCGGACAATCTTCTGAATATCCACATAGGCATTCGTTGTAACCTCACCCATAACAAGAACAAGGCCTGTCGTCATAGCAGTCTCACAAGCCACACGGCTCATAGGATCTGCCTCCATTAAAGCGTCAAGAATCGCATCAGACACCTGATCACACATCTTATCCGGATGTCCCTCTGTCACAGATTCTGAAGTAAATAATAAACGTTCCATAATACCTCCATAATTGGCAAGGAAAAAACATGCCATCGGCATGTTTTTTGCACTCTTTCATAAAAACTTCCATGCGACTTTCATCGCTCCACAAGGGATAATATGCTATCGGAATCAGAGGAAAACAGGTATCAGACTTCCGGATTAAAACGGAAACGATTCTCCTCTTCATCACTATCCACCTTAAGGATCAAACCACCTAACTTCTGAAGCTTCTCAGAAAAATGTTCATATCCTCTCTGGATATAACCAATGTCATTAATACGGGTAAAACCGTCCGCAGCCAGACCCGCAATCACTAAAGCTGCGCCTGCACGAAGATCCGGTGTGAAAATCTCTGCGCCATGGTAGCGTTCTACCCCTGTGATGATCGCTGTATTTCCATCCATCACACGGAAAATGGCACCCATCTTCTCTAATTCATCCACATAACGGAAACGATTCTCAAAAATACTCTCCACGATCATACTGGTACCAGTCGAAAGACCCAATGTCACGGCCATTTGTGGCTGCATATCGGTAGGAAATCCAGGATATGGGAGTGTCTTGATCTGTGTATGCTTTAAACGATGGGTTGCCTTCACACGAATCGAATCATCGGATTCATAAACCTCTGCGCCAATCTCAAGAAGCTTGGCGGAAATCGCCTCCATATGCTTGGGAATGATATTCTTGACGGTAATATCACCTCGGGTAGCGGCAGCAGCCATCATAAAGGTTCCGGCTTCAATCTGATCCGGAATGATGGAATATTCCGTATCATGGAAAGACTCCACTCCCTTGATACGAATGACATCCGTACCGGCACCACGGATATTCGCACCCATGCTATTTAAGAAGTTGGCAACATCCACGACATGCGGCTCCTTTGCAGCATTCTCTATGATGGTATTCCCGATCGCCATAGAGGCGGCGATCATAATGTTGATGGTAGCTCCAACCGAGACCATATCCAGATAAATATGATTCCCACGAAGTTCTTCCGCCTCCGCGATGATCATACCACCTTCAATCGTAATATCCGCACCCAAAGCGCGAAAACCCTTAATGTGCTGATCGATCGGTCTTGCACCGATATCACAGCCTCCCGGAAGTACCACTTCTGCCCGCTTATACTTACCAAGAAGGGCACCGATCAGATAATATCCGGCTCTGATCTTACGAATATATTCATTATCCACGGACAAATGATCCGGGTCAATTCCCTTTCCACTGATCACAACTTCATTGGGACCTTTTCGGTCCACACTTGCTCCGATCTCTTCTATGGCCTGTAAGAGTACAATAATATCCCGAACATCCGGCATATTATCAATATGACACTCTCCGTCTGTCATTACAGCCGCCGCAAGAATACCAAGCGCTGCATTCTTTGCCCCAGCAATCATAACCTCACCACTAAGTGGCTTACCACCTTTTATAATATATCTCTCATCGCCCATTACACACCTCAAAAATCTATCTCTGCTCTTCTTCAGATTCAGAATACTTCAAGTCAACATCCATCCAAAAATATCTTCTTTGAACTTTATAAAAACTTCAAAGAAAGAAGTCATCCTTCATTACCAACACCACAGGATCACTTCAAAGTCAGGTATCCCCGTCTGAATCTTCTATCCTTCCAACTCTAAAAATAATGTAGTTTTATTACATTTAACTTTATAACGATATAAAATAGTCACACATGATCTTAAGATAATGTAGTTTTATTACATTTAACTTAAGATATATGTAATTTCATTACATATTTTCAAAAATGTTCTTTAAAAAATACATAAAAACATATCAAATCAATTTATTATAGCAAGAGAAATCCTTTTTGTAAATTGATAATTTATACTTAATAAAATAAAATATCCGGGATTTTATGGTTTATTTTTTCTTCTTTTTTCTTTTTTTTCTTACAGAAAAACCAAAAGTACCCAATGCTTCTCCCACCGTAAAATAGGTTCCATGGGAATAAACGATGGGCTTGGCACGTTCCAGATGAAAACTCCCCTTTTCATCCATGTATTTCTCGTCCACCGTGACATGGACTACATCCGCCAGAAACATACTATGAGAACCGAGGGCGACTTCCTCTCTCACTTTACACTCGATATTCACCGGACTGTCTTCGATGATGGCTACATTCACTTTTGAAGCTTCGCCTTTATGGAGATTCGTCATCTCCCATTTATCGACATCACGTCCGGAACGGACGCCGCAAAAATCCGTATCTCTTACCATGGCCTCCGTCGTGATATTCACGACAAACTCTCCCGTTTCCTTCAAAGCCTTGTAGGAATGCCTGCCAGGCCGGACAGAAATATAGAGCATAGGCGGATTGGTACATACAGTTCCTGTCCAGGCAATCGTTATGATATTATCCTCTCCTTCCTGGTCTCTGACCGTGACTAATACAGCGGGAAGTGGATATAACATATTCCCTGGTTTAAAATCAATCTTACCCATACTCTATTCCTTTCTGAATGATATATCGATTCTTTTCTTTTATAATTCCGCCTTGATCATCTGTCGGATCTGCTCGATTTCCTCCATGTTACCTGCCGGCTGTTCTGCCAGGAAGCAATGTCCGTCACCTTCATAACGTGGAATCAGATGCATATGGAAATGGAAAACTGTCTGTCCTGCAACCGTTCCATTATTCTGCATGATATTCATACCATCACAATTCAGTGCCTTTTTCAGAACACGAGCGATCAAGGTTGCCAAAGTAAATACCTTTGAGGCTGTTTCAGCATCCAGTTCATAAATATTGGCAAAATGCTCTTTCGGAACGATCAGACAATGTCCCTTTGTGGCAGGATTAATATCCAGAAATACGCGAAAATGGCTATCCTCATAGATGGTGCAGGATGGAATCTGGCCTGCAGCTATTTTACAAAATAAACAATCATCTTTCATTATTTTTTCCTTCTTTCTATAAAATATAAGGAAGAAAGAGGACGATTCCTCTTCCACTCCCTAAATCCCTCACAGAGGAGGAATTATTCTCTTTGGCGCCTGGCGTGATCGCTCCACAAGGAAATGATACGCATTTCACCCGAAGGGCGCGCCTTGTGCAGGAATTGCTTCGTTGCAAGCAGTGTTAGTCATACTCAAAGATTAAGACAGATAATCCGGCGATACGTACCCGCAAAGAATATGGCTGTAAATCCCACTCCTGTGGCTTTGCATATTGAACGACGTCTTCATAGGAACGGCTGGCACCACCAAACTCCTCCCAATCTGAATTCAGAAGCAAACGATATTCTCCATATTTCGGAACACCGACAAAATATCCCTCTCTTTTCTTCCGGCTAAAATTACAGAGAAACAGAAGATTCTTTCCACCACCCGGAGATCTTCTCACAAAGGACAGGATCCTATGTTTGGAATCCAGCGGATTGATCCAGGCAAAAGAAGGGGTATGTCTGCCTCTGGTGGCCATACAGTGATAGGAAACATAAATCTGAAAAAGCTTCTTTAAATAATTCTGAATCGGCGCAGATTCCATCTGCCTCCAGGACCAGCGCTTCTTTCCGGGTGCTCCCATCAGGTATCCCATGGTCAGTTTCTGCCAGGAATACTTATCATACTCATTCAGAAATTCCTGATTTAAGAACTGACGGTCAAAATGGATGGTATCCTGCAAAGCGATATTCAAGACTGTATTACGCATACCATTCTTTAACATCGGATGGGTCAGCTGACACTGATCCACATCCCGGTGCTTGGCTGCACTTAAAAGATATCTCTCCATATGCTTCGGCACACTATAATTAAGTAACATATCGAAAGGTGCCTGGCTGTAAAGCAGATGCATATTATGTGCCTCTGCTTCTCTGGTCTCATCAGCGATGACAATGACACTCTTATCCTCTTTTTTGATCATATGAACCGCCTGACAGAGAAAATCCTTGGTCTCCTTCTGAAATAAGACACCCATTTCTGTCTGTTGGTCAATCTTTCGTTCGTAGGAAGCGTTAACCATCTCCGTAATGCCTTCCAGAAGGAAACCATCCACATGATACTCTCGCATCCAAAAGATCAGATTAGCTAATAGATAAGAGACCACTTCCTTCTTCCCATGATCAAAACGGTACTCCTGACGTTCCTGATCAAAATGAATTCTTTCGTCTGCGTGACCGTACAAGGAAGTTCCATCAAAATACATCAATTCATTCTCTTTGCAGGAGAAAAAGCCCAGTGAAATATCAAGAATTACACCGATTCCCTTCCGGTGCAGCCCATTGATCCATTCACGCAGCTTACCGCGCATACCATGACAGAAGGCAGGTGTCTTCAATAAAACATGGGTAAAACATTTATAATTCAGAAACTCTTCCTGATAACGATCGAGAAACTCCCGGTCGCATACCGCAAATGGTTCATTCACCCAATCCTTACGATGGCGATCCCTCATCCACTGCTGATCCGTCCAAATGTATTCTTTAAGATCAAGAACGATCGAAGCATCTCCTTGCCCATCCAGATTCACACCACCAAAGGGATCCACCTTCTGATGAATCTCACCCTTGTCTGTTTTGATTTCGTAACGATATAAGGCTTTTACCTTAATACGAGGAATAAACAACTCAAAAATGCCGGAAGTGCTAAGGCGCTGCATAGGATACATCATACCATTCCAGAAGTTAAAATCTCCCACAACGCTGACTCTTCTGGCATGTGGCGCCCAAACGGCAAAATACACGCCTTCTACACCATGAATCTTCGCAGGATGTGCTCCCAGCTTCTCATAGCAATTCATCCAGTTTCCGTGGCAGATCATTTCTTCCTCTTCCGCTGTGATCAAGCTTGGAAAGCTATATGGATCCTCACACACAAAACGATTGCCATCCCGGAATACCATCTCGATCTGATAAGTAAAAGAACGTAAGCTGTGAACAAAGGTTGCATAAAGATTACTTCGTTCCACCGGATCCATCGGATATCGCTTGCCGGTGTCATCGATCACTGTCATCGAAACGGCCTCCGGATGAAAGGCGGAGATTACCTGTCCATCCCGAACGATATGCCTGCCAAGAATCTCCTTCGGACAAGCATTATTCCCAAAGGAGAGTTCCATCACCTTATCCTGCCTGATAATCTGTGCTACTTCACTTCTCATCCAATACCCCTTCTAACGATCGGACTATCCCCGTCGTTACTCTTTTTCACAAAAATTCCCGTATTATCTTCCATTCTGATCCACACAAAAATGATTCTCTATTATTACCATTTCTTTCCAATCAGAAATATCTTTACAGTCAATTATAATTACCAAAGGAAAGAAAGTCAACTTTTCCCTTTCACAAGCTTTACCCTTATAAGCAGATGAAAACTTCACGGACTTTGCGTGCTATTCGGTCAGAACCATCCACTTACCCCCAGACATAGCTTGACAGGATGCCGCTTGTCGGCCTGATCGCATAAAAAAGGAGCCGTTGTCATCAGACAACAGCCCCGGATAAATCTCAAGGATTCTATTTTTATTTTTCGACTGGTTTACGAAGAACGCCAAGTAAGATTGCGCCAACTACAGAACCAATCAGAAGAGATACGATATACATTGCAACATTTCCTACAGTAGGGAATACGAAAAGTCCACCGTGAGGAGCTCTTAAGGTACAACCGAATAATTCAGATAAACCACCTGCTACTGCAGAACCTACGATACAGGACGGAAGAACATGTGCCGGATCCTGTGCTGCATAAGGAATGGCAGCTTCAGAAATAAAGCAAAGACCCATGATTGCATTTACAGGAGCAGTCTTACGGTCATTATCCGTAAACTTATTCTTGAACATCCAGGAAGAGATTGCGATTGCGATCGGAGGAACCATACCACCAACCATAACTGCAGCCATAATCTTGAAACCTGCATCAGTCTGAGCAGCTAACATACCAGTACCAAATACATAAGCAGCCTTGTTGAATGGGCCACCCATATCGATGGACATCATACCACCAACAATCGCACCAAGAAGGATCGCATTTGCACCACCTAAGGAATTAAGTCCATTGGTAAGTAAGGTATTTAACCAAGCGAAGAATGGGTTTAAAGCAAACATAACAACGCCGATCACGAACAGACCTGCTACCGGATAGATCAGCATTGGTCTTAAGGCATCCATGGACTGAGGAATCTTCTCTGTCAATTTCTGTAAAGCTTTTACAATATAACCTGCAAGGAAACCAGCTGCCAAAGCACCGAGGAAACCACCGGAGATCACTGCTGCATCCGGGTTAAAATAGTTAGAGAAGGAAGTACCTGCGGAAGCGATGGAACCACCAACGAAACCAACCATAAGACCTGGACGGTCCGCAATACTCATAGCGATGTAACCAGCTAGGATTGGAAGCATGAAGTTAAATGCTACACCACCGACTGTCTTGAAGAATGCAGCGATTGGTGTGTTCATACCAAAGTTACTTGGATCGATACTGTAATCATCAAGTAAGAATGCGATTGCAATAAGGATACCACCACCAATAACGAATGGAAGCATATGAGATACACCATTCATAAGATCTTTGTAAGTTCTCTGACCGATTGTCTCGCCATCGGACAGATCTTCAGAAGCAGCACCACCTGCATGATGATATACAGGAGCCTGACCATTTTCAATCTTCTGAACCAATTCCTCTGCTTTATGGATACCATCGGCAACTTTTACCTTCAGTAATGGTTTTCCATCAAAACGAGCCATCTCAACATTCTTGTCTGCTGCGATAATGATACCATCACAGTTGGCAATCTCTTCACGAGTCAGCACATTCTTTGCGCCTGCGGATCCATTGGTTTCAGCCTTTAAAGGATAACCAAGCTTTTCGCCTGCTTTTTCCAATGCTTCTGCTGCCATATAAGTATGAGCAACACCTGTTGGACAAGCTGTAACTGCAAGAATACGATAACCGGACTTAGCAGGAGCAGCTGCCTCTTTGGTTTCTTGGCCATATTTGCTGCTTTCCATCGCATCGATGGCTGCCATAAATTCTTCTACATTCTTTGCTGCAAGCAGATTCTTACGGAAATCTTCATCCATAAGGATCGTAGATAATCTGGATAATGCTTCCAGATGAACATCTGCGCCGCCTTCCGGTGCTGCGATCATGAAAAACAGATTGGATGGCTGACCATCGAGTGCTTCACAATCTACTCCGGCCGGAACAGTGATTGCTGCAATCCCAGGATTTTTTACAGCACTGTTTTTGGAATGTGGGATACAGATTCCTTCTGCAATCGCAGTAGGACCCTGTGCTTCACGAGCCATGATACCCTTTTTGAATTCTGCTGCACTTGTGATATTACCAACTTTATCATGCAGTCCAACTAAGGTATCGATCATTTCTGCCTTTGTGCCAACCTTGGCATTCAGGATAACCGCGTCTTTTTTTAATAAGTCAACGATTCTCATTTCTCTTCTCCTCTTTCTCTTTGTTTCGGGTTACTTATGTCACAGCAAATAAATTTCTTATTGCCGTAATCATCAAAAAATAGGATAAGATTCCAATATACGAAAAACACTTCTTTCAATGAGGCTGCTTTTCCGTATAAAAAAATCTCACTTCAAAGAATGCTTCTGTTTCATACCCTGTGGAGCAAGTCAGCCCGGCTGGCTTGCATCCCTGTTTTATTTGAAAGTATTATACATAAATGGTATCTATCGAAGCTGTTTCATGGTCTCCTGAATCAAATCTATACTTGCCAAACCTTCGGAGAATGCAGTTGCACTTCCCGCTGCACTTCCGGTGATCAAGGCTTCTTTATAATCACCAGTCTGAAGATAACCTGCCACAAATCCTGCCACCATGGAATCGCCGGCACCGACTGAGTTCACCATTTTGCCCTTTGGTGTGCCCATCTGAATCGGTTCTGCATCCTCCGGTACCAGAATGGCGCCGTCACCGCCCATGGATACAAGTACATGTCTTGCACCTAGTTTCTGCAGTTCTCTGGCATAATGTTCGATTTCTTCTTTTGTCTTACATACCGTGTGGAACATTTCTCCAAGTTCATCATTATTCGGCTTGATCAGAAATGGATGATACTTCAGTACATTTAAAAGAAGATCTTTTGTGGCATCTACCACAACTCTACAGCCTTGTTTTTCTAATCTGGCAAGAATCTTCTCATAGATATCCTCCGGAAGAGTATTTGGAATACTTCCTGCAAGAATAAGGATATCTTCCTCCTTAAGAGCATCAAGTTTAGCATATAATGCCTCGATGGCTTCCTCTGTGATCACCGGACCCTGTCCATTCACATCTGTCTCATCGCCGTGTCGCATCTTCACATTAATGCGGGAATTGCCGGCTGGCAGATGAATAAAATCGGACTGAATTCCCAGAGATTCCACTCCCTTCTCAATGGCCATTCCGGTAAATCCGGCAGTAAAGCCAAGAGCCGTTGATTCCACACCGAATTCCTTCAGGATGATGGAAACATTGATTCCTTTTCCACCATAGAAAATGGATTCACGGACCGAACGATTGATGGAACCAACCTTAAGGTCATCCATGAATACCACATAATCCAGGGCCGGATTAAAGGTAACTGTGTAAATCATTTTTTCTCTCCTTTGCATCTCGTGGCGAAAGGACGCTGTCGCATATTCCTAAAATTTCATTACAGCTACATGAGATTCATCACCTGCATAGGGTTAATTTCCGGGAGGATCTGATTGAGAAACAATAAAGGGGGGAAGTGTAGGGTGAAATGTATTCCTTTTCAGTTCCTCCAGAAAATAACCACTGCGGAGGTCTTATGGAAATATGCGACAACATCCTTTCGGATTAATCGATTGCTATATGTGAAAATTATATAAAAAAATCCATGACAAAACATCTATCGTTTGTCATGGATTTCAATGACATCATTCACAGCTTTTGTGACATTTGTCACTTTGTATTGTCCTATTTGCTCTTTGTATTATCCTATTTGCCCAGATAATTCCTCCGGTTTCGAACCTATTCTAACAGATGTTTTAAATTCTGTTCCAGCTCAAACATTGATAAATTCATTTCCTCATCTGTCCGGATGACATTCTCGATATAATTATCCGCATACTGTAAGGCATCCTCATATCCTTTGAAGTAAGTCGGTGAAACCGATTGCCGGATCACCTGGTCGATCATCGTCATATCAATCCTTTCCGTCTCATCACCCTGACTATCTTTATTCAAAATCTCCTGCACCTGGTCGGAGCTTGTCACACTCTTTAAGACAGATGCGCCGGCAGAATATTTATAGGCCGTGTACTGATTCTCTTCATCCATCGTCAAGATCTTCATGAATTCCCAAGCCATATTCTTACAATTACTCTGACTGCTCATGGCAACCATCAGCGTATCCATCGAAGATTGATTTCCTCCGGAAGGACCTGCCGGCATGGCAACACAGTTCCATTCGAATTGAGAGTATTTTTTAATGCGCCATGGATATGGCATATAAGTACGATATTCCGCGAAAGTCAAAGGCTGAAAAGCCACATGTCCCAGGTCGAAATCTTCACTGCTGATCTGATAATTCTCGTTTAAAGCCTCTAATTTTTTCACAAAACTAATGGCATCCATCACATTACTACTGGTGAAGTTGCTTTCTTCCGAACTACCATTAAAAGGTTGACTTCCGTTCGAATAAACCGCATCCAGCCATCCATAGCCATAAGAGCCAAACTGATCTAATCTACCGTCACCATCGGTATCCTTCGTCACAAGACTGCAGATCTTATAAAAATCACTCCAAGTCCAATCCTGCTCCGGCATATCAATTCCTTCCTCTTTCAGTAACGTTTTATTCACAAACATCATCGTTGGATTACAGCGAAGAGGAAGTGCATATTGAATGGATCCCTGACTTCCGGCTGAGTAGCAAGTCTCATAAAACACCTCGGAATCAAAGTCATCATCCTTTAAAATTCTGGAATTCAGACTTTCTAATACATTTCGTTCTGATAGATTGGTGAAATCCTCCTGCAGTACCAGAAAAACATCCGGAACTTCCCCTGTCAATATCTTCGAGGATAACCATTCCGAATAATCATCCGCAGGAATTCCTTCCTCATAAACAACGGAAATATTCGGATATTTTTCATGAAATTTCTCAATCGCCTGTTGAAAAATCTCATACTGATCCGTACCAGGTACATCCCAGCTACTACCACTATAAATGCCTATAGTCAAAGTATCCTGCGTATGAAAGTACAGGTAGGTAAAGCCCATAAAAAGCAGAATACTGACCAAAAACAGATGGATCACTCCTGTTCTTATATTTATTTCTTTCATAATAACCTTCCATGCGACATGCGTCGCTCCACAAGGGATGAAGCCCTATTGAAAAATACGATTCACCACACCGGTCTGTACCGCCCAGATTGCCAGCTGGGTACGATCCCTAAGCTCAAGCTTACTCAAAATGGTGCTAAGATAATTACGTACGGTTCCCTCTGACAAGGAAAGTGCAAGAGAGATTTCTTTATTAGAAAGTCCGCATCCAATCTTTTGAATCACCTTCCACTCTGTCGCTGTCAGGTCCTTGGTCTGTTCTTCCCTTACTTGAATCGCATAATTACTTTGAGCCATTTGGTTAAAAAGTTTGACAACCTTACTGGTAATCTCCGGATTGATCATGGCCTGTCCACCGAATACGGTGCGGATGGATTGTGATAATTCTTTCATGGCAATTCCCTTCAAAAGATAACCGCTGGCACCATATTTTAAAGCTCCATAAATATATTCATCATCATCAAATGTCGTCAGGACAATGATATGGGTCTCCGGATAATCTTCCTTGACCCTACGTGTACATTCCACACCGTCCATCTCCGGCATACGAATATCCATCAGAATCACATCCGGATGATAGCGGCGTACCTGTTCTAATACCTCTAAGCCATTGGCAGCCGTGGCAACCACATCAATATCTTTTTCCGCGCTTAATACAATTTTCAGACTTTCCCGGATCAGTTCCTGGTCATCCGCGATTAAAACCCTTATCATAGTGCTCCCCTCCTAATCAGCAGATTTCTTCTCTTCCTTTTTCACCGATGGGAATGCTTGCATGAATTTCAAAACCTTCTTTCGAAGAAAATGAAATATCACCTCCCAGCATCTCCACTCTCTCTCTCATATGTGTCAAACCAAATCCTTCTTTTATGCTGTCACATCCCAGACCATCATCTTTTAAAAAGACTTCCACTTGCTTCTCATTCCGATCCAGACGGATCCATATCTCCTTGGCCCTTCCGTGACGAATCGCATTGGTCATCCCTTCCTGAACCAGACGGTAGATGGTTTCTTTGACATCCTCTCTGTAAGATTTATGTTCCCCATAGGATACAAAATAAATCTGTGTTCCTGTCGTTTTACTCATTTCATCGATCATCTCATGAATGGCAAGATCAAAGGATTTACTTTCCAGGCTATCCGGTTTTAATTTACGGACAGATCTTCTAACATCATCCAGGCTGCTCCGTGCCATTTTTGAAACAGCATGCAGCTGACTCTTAGCCATATCCGGGGAGAGATCCATCAATACTTCCACTGCCTCCAGGCCTACAGAAATTCCCGTAAGGCCATGTCCGATGGTATCATGAATCTCTCTGGCTAGACGATTTCGCTCTTTCATCTCACCAATCTGTTCTTTCTCCAGAGCAAACTGATGAAGCTGATGATTGGCTTTCTTTAGCTCAAAATTCAAATCGGAAAGTTGGCGGTTCAAGCCTTTCACAATCCTTTTTTCCTCTTGATCCTGCTGCGTCATCAAGGCAATATATAAAAGAAATAACATAATATTCAAGACTTCACACATGGTTTTAATGCCAAGGATATAGGACTTCGCAAAAGAATCATAATAGGAAGCCCAGGAATCAAAGGAATTCAAGGAGAAAAATAAAGAAACCATATTATAATTAAATATGATATAAAGCAAAAAAGCGAAAAACATGAAAAAAATCCAGTTTTTACGGGAACCTGCGTATTGCAAAAGTTCTGCCACAATAAAAAATATAATGCCATTATAGGACAGATCTAAGGACACAAGCAAAACCATTACCAGAAGGATCTCATAGATATTAAGGAGAATAAATCCATTTGGGGAGGGATCTTGATAACGGTTTTTCAGAAAAATACAGGCACATATTAAAAAATAACAAACAAAAACAATGTAGATACGAATCGCCGGACTGATTGGTGTCGTATTCAAAGAATAGAAAAAGCTCTGTGCTCCTTGCAGGGCAGCACGCTTTTGTGTAAAAGCTTGTATGGATGCCACATAACATATAATAGAGAAATTCAGGATTCCCATCGCCCATAAACACTGTCTGGGCTCAGATATTTCTAATAATTTATGGATAAATTTCATGCTTCTATCCTCTCTATTCATAAAGGCAGAAAAACAACGACAACAAATCATTCTATGGATTGCTTCCAGGGAAAAGTAAGCCGGCAAGCACCTTACTCCCAGTTGGTCAGACTGTAATCGTCGATATTTTTTTTCGTGATCAGGGTAATTGGTATGGTTTTATGAATCTGTACTTCATTTCCGTCTAGAATATCATATAGATAACGAGCGGCATACTGTCCGGTCAAGGTCGGACTTTGTGCTGCGCTTCCTTCCATTAGGCCCTTGGCAATCATTGCCTTGGCTTCCGGAGCGCCATCCACTCCATAGACAAGGACATCCGACAGAATCCCTTTGGCATCTAAGGCTGCCATGGCGCCTAAAGCACTGGGATCATTTAATCCCATAACGACATCAATGTGAACATTCTTTTCCAGCAATTCTTCCACCAAAGGCTGTGCGAGTTCCAGCTGCCCCTCGCATTCCAACTGATCCACGATCTCATAAGGCCAGCCTTCTTCTGTCAGGGTATCAAGAAATCCCTGAATCCGATCCCGGGCAGACTTATTACTACTCTGGACCATCAAAAGAATATTACCACCTTGCGATTTCTTCATGAGATCATGGGCGATGGCAACCCCGGCATGATAGTTATCAGAAACGATGGTACTTATCACGAGATCACTGTCATAAACGTCGGTATCCAATGCGATCACCGGAATTCCTGCCTCCTTGGCTTCCAAAAGTGCCGGCTTGATTTCCTTCCAATCCACAGAATTTAAAAGGATGATATCTACCTTTTCTGCGATCATTTCCTCAATCTCACGAATCTGTGTCTCATTATCCAGGCAGGAATCTCTTTCGATCAGAATATCTCCTCTCTCGGTAACTTCAGCCTCAATCTGCTGATTCAAGACCTCAAAGTAAGGATTATTCAAGGTCATATAAAGAACACCGATCTTCTTGCGGCTATTCCCGTCTTTATTTGTAATATTACTGGCAATAAGTGCATAGGATGTAGCAACCATCACCATGAGCAAAACAGCCAGACATAAGATTAAAATTCTGTTACTCTTCTTCCTTGGATACATTTAACTCATCCTTTCTTCGGATGCGATAGTGAATATAACTCTTTATCAGATAGTAGATAACACCAAAGGTAGGCACACCGAGAAGCATTCCCAGAAAGCCAAACATTCCACTTCCCACAAGAATGGAGAAAATAACCCAAAATGGAGATAAGCCAGTGGAATCTCCTAAGATCTTCGGTCCTAAAATATTTCCATCAAACTGCTGCAATACAAGAATAAATACGATAAAAATCAGGCCCTTGGTCGGACTATCTAAAAAGATAAGGATACCACTGGGAACGGCACCAATATAAGGACCAAAGAATGGAATGATATTCGTCACACCAACAATTACGCTGACCAGAACAACATATGGCAGATGTAAAATTGATGCACCGATAAAACACAAAATACCTATGATGATGGAATCCAGGATCTTACCACTGATAAATCCGCCAAAAATGCGATCGCTCTCCCGGATAATTTCCTTAATCTTGGAGGATACTTTATCGCTGAAGAATGCATGTAGGATAAGATTAAACTGGTGGGAAAAGGTCTCTATGCTCATAAGGACATAGATCGCAACGATACAGGCAATCAATACATTGGACACCACACCGACAACGCCAAAAACACCACTGATAATGACAGAAATCTGAGAAAACATATCCTCTTTCACCCAGCCTGTCACAAAATCCATGATACTTTGGTATGCATTATTTACGATTTCCTGCAGATAGCTGTTCCCTGCGATCCAACCATTCAAAGTAGTATACAGATGGGTCAGCTGTCTTGGAACGGTATAGATGATCTTAGAAATATTGGCATACAATTCCGGTACAACCATGGAAATCAAAAGATAGATCAAACTACCCACCAGAAGCAAGGTGAGCAGAATCGAAGGCAGACGAAACATTTTTTCATTCTTCGGATTATGATTCACTTTCTCCTTCCAGAATGTCATACATAAGGATTCGATGGTTGTGGTGATTGGGTGGATCAGATAAGCAAAGGCAACCCCTAAAAGAATCGGAGACAAAATGGAGCACATTCCCTTTAAATTTTCTAAAATAGAATGAAATTTAAAAATCGCAAAAAAGAAAAGAATGGCACATATGATCACAAGAAATTGCGACATACTCGCAAGGAAAGCCTCTTTTATGCTTTGTTGTTTTTTCTCATCGTTCATATCAGAACCCTCCATATCATGAAAAACACCCATGTGACTTACTTCGCTCCACAGGGTATGTAGCATATCTAAGTCACATTATAGCATAAAAAAATGAGGATGCAAACCAAGGTAAAAATCAGAAAATCCATTTCTATTGACGAAGATCGGATTTCTTTTTATACTGATGGCAATGACCGATCACTATGAGAAACAGGCTCATCATTTCATCATATGAGGAGGAGTGCCAATGACTTGTCCAAATTGTGGAAGATCCTTTGAGGAGGATCTGTCCATCTGCCCAATCTGCCTGACCCCATTAGCGAATGCCTACTACATTTCCCTTCCGAAAAAAGAGAAGAAAAAAGGAAGCGCTATCTTATTGCTTTTCTTTTCCGTTCTTTTCATCGGGCTCCTTGCGGCAGGCGGATATTTCTATTACATACAGACCATCAAGACACAATGTTCCAGCGTCAGTAAACAGTTCATGAAGTCCGCAAAGGCCATGGATTTTTCTGCCTTTCAGGAAGAGGACCTACCAACGGACTTCCGTCAGGAGACCGATATCCGTCAAAGCTTATCGGACCGGATTGATAGCAGAATCGATGATCTGGGTTTATCTTATTATCTATATCTTCTCGATATTGAAGTCGATGATCAGGCCATCTTTGATATGATATCGGAGCATGCCGAATATGCCATCACAGATGTTGCGGCCACTTACCATACATGTGATGTCACAATAACTTGTTCGAATCTGAACTATCCTGAGATGATGGCACAGATGCAGACGAAGCTTTCTGAAATTACCGAAGAGGCCAATCAGGAGAATAACTGGTGGATGTCCTTAAAGGAATGGATTACATCCATCTTAACAGAAGGAGAAGAAGAAGATTCCCTTCCCGGCACCTTTTCAGACTGGCTGGAGGAGTACAAGGATAGTGGGGAAAAGGTGAGCCACACCGGTAAGATTACTTTTGGAATCAAGGATAAGCACTGGACGATCTTATCGATCGATAAAGATCTCTTATATTATTTCTATGGTTTTCCGGAGATGGAAGAAGAAAAAGAATAACACAACAAAGGGCCATCGCTTCAAGTGCGACGGCCCTTTTTCTTTCATGGTTACATGTCCTAGTTTTCGTTATTTAAATATTTTTCAATATGTGCAATTGCATTGGCTTCATCTTCGCCATCTGCAATCATGGTCAAATCAGAACCTGCCGGCAAGCCTAAGCTCATCATACCCATGATGCTCTTTGCGTTCACCTTTTTTTCTTCCACTTCCACATAGATCTTGCTATCATACTGACTTGCAATCTGAATAAACATTGCAATCGTACTTGGATCTAAACCTGCCGGAATCTTAATTGCCATAGACTTTGTAATCATGTTGACCTCCAATTCTTAAGTGACTATCTTCCCTTTTTATCTCTTAGATCCTGTGCCATCTGACTCAGCTTCCTCAGTCGATGATTCACCCCAGACTTTCCCACCGGCGGGTCAAGAGCTTCCCCAAGTTCTTTTAAAGTCGCCGACGGTTCTTCCAGCCTCGCACAGGCAATTTCTCTCAGTGCAACCGGCAATCCCTGCATCCCTACCATGCTGATCACATACTCGATATCTTCGATCTGCTTTCTCGATGCCGACACTGTTTTATTGATATTTGCCGTCTCACAATTCACTCTGCGATTCACAACATTTCTTACATCCTTAAGAACACGGACACTTTCAAAATTCAGTTTCGAAATGCTGCCACCCATTACCGCAAGAATGTCGGAGATCATTGCTCCTTCTTTCATATAGACGACAAAATATTTTTTACGAAGCACAATCTTCGCTTCTAATCCAAAGAATTCCATCTGTTCCCGCAGCAAAACTGCCAGAGTTTCTGAATTACATGTAATCTCAAAATGATAGTTTTTCTCTGGATCTGTGATGGATCCTGATGCCAAAAAAGCTCCTCTTAGAAAGGCCCTCTGACAAGTGTTTTTCTGAAGAAGACTATTCCCAAAAAAATCTTCCTCTTCTGCAATTCTTCCCAGATCATCCATAAAACCACTGTATTTTAATAATCTCATGCGCTGATCTTCTTTGGGTATCCCATAGCTATAAGACTCGATCTTTTTCGCTATGGCGCCCATCTGCGAAGTCAGGCTTATGAAATGTTCCAGGATCAATGGATTCTCATTATGAAATATGACATCCGGTACTCCGCCATCTTTTTTGATAACTTCGCCACCAAATATCAGTAGTGCGGCAAATTCTGCAGCACAGTCATACATATCTTCACAGGATACCCGGGAAAGTTCTTTCTTCACATCCGAAGAAAATGACATGATTTCTTCCCCCTATCATCTCTATCTTCCACAGGCTCTCTTTCTGTGTTTCTAACAAGTATCGTTTTTACCCATCCAACTACGGGACCTGCCAGCGACAGCTCCCTTCGCATGCGCAGGAAAATAACAGAATCTGTCACCGACAGTTCCCTTCGTATGCGCAAGCAAAGAAAACAAAAGTTCACAAAACCCTCCATGGGATACATGATAAGGGAAATCTGACCCTCGTCATACTTTGTAGACTAAGACAGGTCAGACGAAGGATCAAATCCGATCAAGCGCACTTCCGGTTCCATATGAACTCCAAACTGCTTCTCGATCTTTTTTTGTACCTGTCTGATCAAAAAAACTACCTCTTCCGCTGTAGCTTGGCCATGATTAATTACAAAACCTGCATGCTTCTCAGAAACCATAGCGCCACCTACTGTGTATCCTTTCAAACCAGCATCCTGTATGAGCTTACCTGCAAAATAACCTTCCGGTCTCTTAAAGGTAGAACCTGCACTCGGATACTCTAAAGGCTGCTTTGTTTTTCTTGCCAATGCCAACTCATCCATCCGTGCTTTAATCTGCTGTGGATCCGCCGGCAACAGACGGATGCGCGCTTCAAGAACAATATAATTCTTCTCAAAAATGATACTATGCCGATAGGATAAATCTAATTCTTCCGCAGACAGCCTTATAATCTGACCTTCCGGTGTGAGAACATCAACATCCAGGAGAATATCCTTCATCTCACCACCATAAGCGCCGGCATTCATGGCCACAGCTCCGCCGAAAGAACCCGGAATACCCGCTGCAAATTCAAAGCCTCCAAGACTCTCACTCAAAGCCACTCTGGCCACTCTCGATAGAGGCGCACCTGCCTGAATAGAAATGATATCATCCTTCACATCAATCTGAGAAAAATTCTTACCCAAATGCATCACAAGGCCGCGAATTCCATCATCGGAAACCAGAAGATTACTTCCATTCCCCAAAACAAAAAAAGGAATCTCTTTTTCTTTCACCAATGCACAAAGTTTCTGAATCTCCTTGACATTCGCTGGCTCAACAAATAAATCTGCCGGTCCACCGATGGAAAAAGAAGTGTGCTTGCTCATTGGTTCATCCATTGTAAAGCTTCCTTGCGTAATCACTGTATGTAATTGTTCCAGAAATGCATGATACATATCATATCTCCTAAGAAAAAATGAAAAAATACATAGTTGTTGAGTTACTCTACTATAATAACCTAAGCATTTTTATTTCACAATGTTAAATTAGAACGAAAAAAAAGGAGACTTTGTGTCTCCCTTTAGGTAAAATGCTAAATTTTTGAAAATTTCTTTCGTTCAGACAGTATTTTTTTGTACTGGTAGATTAAAAATTTACTATTGTAAAACTAATTTGGCACTTCCATAGATACCGGCATCATTCCCAAGCTGAGCGATGGCAAACTTTAATTCCTTCTGTCTTCCGAAAACAAATTCATTATAATAGCGCTTCGCAACATCAGTAATAATTGTTCCCGCTTTGGCAACCCCGCCGCCAATGACAACCATCTCCGGATCTGTCACACCAGCGACAAAGGAGATTCCTCTGGCCAGGCGACGACCAAACTTCTCCACCTGGGCGATGGCAAATGCATCACTTGCCTTGGCTGCATCAAAGACATCCTTGGCTGTCACTGCATCAAGATCACGTAAAGAACTTACTTCCTGGGATTGTGCCAAGGCTTTTCTTGCCTCACGGGCAATACCGGTCGCAGAACAATAAAGCTCCCAACAGCCATATTTTCCACAATTACAACGCACTTCTTTTTCATGCATATTAATGCGAATATGACCAATCTCTCCGCCATATCCATGAGCGCCACTGACATTCTTTCCATCCACGATGATTCCACCGCCAAGACCGGTTCCCAAAGTTACCATGATCATATCCGTGCAGCCCTTGCCGGCGCCCTGCCACATCTCTCCTAGCGCTGCCACATCGGCATCATTACCGACAGCAATCGGAAGATCGATCATAGATTCCAATTCTTTCTTTACTTCCGTATATCCCCAGCCCAGATTCACACATTCCTGCACGGTACCGGTTTTATCGACACCTCCGGGGATTCCGATTCCAAGACCAACGAATTCCTCCATGGCATATCCTTTTTCCGCTGCCGTTTTTTTACAGCTCTCTACGATGTCCGGGAGAATATTCTTTCCACCATCCTCTGTTCTGGTTACAATCTCCCATTTATAAAGTAAATCACCATCGACGGAAAAGATACCATTCTTCACAGTAGTGCCACCCAAATCTACACCAAAAATATACTTTTTCATTGATTGTTCCCTCTCTATTTTCAAAAAATCTCTATCATTTGCAAGGTCCATAGGGACTACTCTACGCTTTTTTCGACGATATAAAGATGCATCCTAAGAATCATTCTTCCGATTTTTTCGTCAGATTACCGGTCACACGATTATATAATTCCTGGGCCGCATTATATCCCATCTTCTTAGCACGGAAATTACTTGCCGCGGATTCGACGATAACGGCAAGGTTCCGACCCGGACGAACCGGAATCGAATAGCAGACGATTTTATTACCAAGGAATTCAATGGATTCCTCTTCTAAGCCTAAACGATCATAATTTCTTTCACGATTCCAGTCTTCTAAGCGGATTACCATATCGATCGTGGTAAATTCCATAACACTCTTCACGCCAAACAAACTCTTCACATCCACGATACCAATGCCTCGAAGCTCGATAAAGTGTCTGGTAATATCCGGCGAAGTACCGGTGAGCTTATCATCGCTTACCTTACGGATCTCCACCACATCATCCGATACCAGGCGATGGCCTCGATGGATCAGTTCCAGAGCTGCCTCACTCTTACCGATGCCACTCTCGCCCATGATCAAAACGCCGACACCGTGAACATCGACCAATACACCATGAATGGAAACACGAGGCGCCAGTCTTTCACTGAGCCAACGTACGGCAACCGCAATAAATTCGGAGGTATTTCTCTGGGTAGTAAGGACCGGAATGCCTTTCTTCTCCGCCACATTAAGCAGACGCTCACAAGGTTCATTTCCCTGACAAAAAACGATACATGGAATATCATAGCTTAAAATCTCTTCGTAGATTGGAATCATCTTATCATCCGGAACGGTCTTGATATAGGCATATTCTGCATTACCGATGATCTGGATACGATGTGCCTGGAAGAAATCAAAGAAACCCGTCAGCTGCAGGGCCAAACGGTTGGCTGCCGCTTCTGTGATATCGATATCACTAACATCAATATCCGGAAGAAGATTTTTAAGTTCCATACGTTCCATCAAATCTGTTAATTTTACTTTATACATATCGTAAACCCCTTTTACTTTTTCTTGCCCAATACGCCTGATCCTCATTATTTCCACATCATTCTCAGAAAAAAAGGAGCTGCATATTTCTATAATCATAGCATAACTTTCGAGGATTGAACAGAATCTATTTCCATAGGTTTTCCATTTTCTTCTATATTTATATCGGATGGATGAAAGTACTGATAAATCTCCTGAGCCACATTTCTTGTGATACCCTCGATGGAAGCCAGTTCTTCCAGAGAAGCCTCCCGGATCATACCGATATCTTTATAATGGCGAAGGAGTGCCTTTCTTCGGGCCGGACCGATTCCCTTGATATCATCTAAGACGGAATGGACCTGACTCTTACTGCGTAGACTCTTGTGGTACTCGATGGCAAAACGATGCGCTTCATCCTGCAGGCGGGTGATCATTAGAAATGCTTCCGAATTCTTCGGAAATTCTACGATCTCATTCTTATAATAAAGTCCTCTGGTACGATGAAAATCGTCCTTTACCATGCCACAGACCGGAAGATCAATCCCCAGCTTCTCCAAGACCTTTAAGGCGATATTTACCTGTCCTTTTCCACCATCCATCATAAGAACATCCGGAAATCTGGTAAAGCTTCCCAGCTGCTCATCCAGCCCTTTTTCCATTCTTTCCTCTTGTTCCTTCAAACCGTGAGAAAATCTTCTGGTCAGAGCCTCTTCCATGCAGGCATAATCATCCGGCCCCTGTACGGATCGAATTCTGAACTTACGATAATCACTACGCTTCGCTTTACCATGTTCAAAAACAACCATGGATGCCACATTCTGGAAACCATTGGTATTAGAGATATCAAATGCTTCCATGCGAACCAAGCCACGAATTCCCAAAAGCTTTTCCAACTCCTTCATGGCTCCGATGGTTCTTTTTTCTTCTCTCTTTAATTTCTCAGAATCTTTGGCCAGAACATTTTCCGCATTCTGCTTGACCAACTTCATCATCTGGAACTTACTTCCTCGTTTTGGTACCGCAATACTAACTTTGGCACCGCGTTTGTCGCTGAGCCATTTTTCCAGAATCTCCCGATCCTGAATCTCCAGCATGGTCAGAATCTCTCTGGGGATAAATGGAGTTCCCATATAAAACTGCTTGATAAAATCAGTTAAGATCTCCGAAAAGCTGCTGCCATTTACCCCGGACATATGAAAATAGTCTCTGCCCAAAAGCTTACCATGGCGAATAAAGAAAATGGATACCACGGCTTCTCTGCCATCCCCACTCATGGCGATCAGATCACGATCCTCTCCATTGGTATCATTGATCTTCTGCTTTTCTCCGATTCGCTTCACATTTAACATCAGGTCCCGGTATTGGGCCGCCTGCTCAAATTCCAATTCTGCTGCCGCCGCCTTCATTTTCTGCTCGAGATCTTCCAGGATCGACTTGTCATTTCCATTTAAGAAATCCAACATTCGATCCACATTTCTTCGATACTCTTCCTTGGAAATGAATCCCTGACAGGGGGCATCACACTGATGAATCTGGTGATAAAGACAGGGTCTTTCTTTCCCAATCTCTTTTGGCAGATATCGATTACAGTTACGGATCTTATATACCTTCTGGATCAATTCGATGGTTTCCTTGACCGCTGCTGCGCTGGTATAAGGACCAAAATACTTAGACTTGTCTCTTTTTACCTGACGACAAAAAAGAATTCTGGGATAATCCTCCTGCACGGTAACACGAATGTAAGGATATCCTTTATCATCCTTCAGCATGGTATTATAATGGGGACGATGTTCTTTGATCAGATTACACTCCAGAACCAGAGCCTCGAGTTCGGAATCGGTAATAATGTATTCAAAATAAGCGATGTGTGAGACCATATGCTCTATCTTCACACTTCGCTTATAGCCTGCCTGAAAATACTGTCTGACCCGGTTTTTCAAAATCCGGGCCTTACCCACATAGATAATCTCATCCTGGGCGTTATGCATAAGATAAACTCCTGGTTTTGCCGGGAGTTTCTTTAATTCCTCTTCAATATCAAACAAATTCTCACCCCTTTCTGCTTCCATCCAAACAATACAGGAATATTATATAGTAAAACCCGTATTCACTCAATGCTTTTGCATTCAATCAACACGGGTTTTCTAAGCTTTCTATCCTTTATACAAGGGTGTCATCCAAGGAGCTTTCCGTTTCCGGATCCTCCTGCACAGAAGGCTGCTCACCGATTCCTTCCGGATTCTCTTTCTCGGAAGGCTGCTCATCGATTCCTTCCGGATTCTCTTTCTCGGAAGGCTGCTCATCGATTCCTTCTACCTTATCCTCAGTGATTTCTTCCTTCTTATCTTTATTAAAAATATCCATGAATTCCTTACCGGTGATATTCTCTTTTTCGATCAGGAATGCAGCGATATCATCAAGAACCTCACGATGCTCACGAATGATGGAGAGAGAGCGGTCATATGCTTCTTTTAACATAAGCTGTACTTCTTCATCAATCTTAGCACCGGTGGCTTCCGAACAATTCATGACAGAACGGCCATCCAGGTAACGATTCTGGATGGATTCGAGTCCCACAAGACCAAATCGATCGGACATACCATACATGGTGATCATGGAACGGGCGATGGATGTGGCACGCTCGATATCGTTCGAAGCGCCGGTAGTCACCGAACCAAACACAACCTCTTCGGCGGCGCGTCCGCCAAATAATCCGACCAACTCATCCAGCATCTCTTCCTTACTCATGAGATACTTTTCTTCCTCAGGAACACTCATCGTAAATCCGAGGGCACCCATAGTACGTGGAACGATGGTAATCTTCTGGACCGGCTCGGCATTCTTACAGGTTGCGATACAAACCGCATGACCCACTTCATGATAAGCAACGATCCGCTTCTCTTTATCATTCAGAATACGGTCCTTCTTTTCCTTACCTGCAAAGACAACCTCTACTGCCTCCATCAGATCCTTCTGACTGACAGCATTACGGCCATCCTTGACGGCAGCTAAGGCTGCCTCGTTGATCATATTTGCCAGATCAGAGCCTACTGCACCGGAGGTTGCCAAGGCAACGGCATCCAGATCGACCGTTTCATCCATCATTACATTCTTCGAATGTACCTTAAGGGTTTCCACACGTCCCTTTAAGTCCGGACGTTCTACGATGACTCTTCGGTCAAATCGACCTGGTCTTAATAAGGCCTTATCCAATACTTCCGGACGGTTGGTTGCTGCTAAGATAATCAGACCCTTAGAGGAATCAAAACCATCCATCTCTGCAAGCAAGGCATTCAAGGTCTGCTCACGCTCATCGTTTCCTCCACCATAGCGGCTGTCACGGCTCTTACCAATGGCATCGACCTCATCGATGAAAATGATACATGGAGCCATACCCTGTGCCTGTTTAAAAAGATCACGCACACGGGAAGCGCCCACACCGACGAACATCTCCACAAAGTCTGAACCGGACAGAGAGAAAAATGGAACATTTGCTTCACCGGCTACTGCTTTAGCCAGCAAGGTCTTTCCGGTTCCGGGAGGTCCTACCAAAAGGGCTCCTTTCGGTAATCTGGCTCCGATTTTGATATATTTTCCAGGATTATGAAGAAAATCCACCATCTCCGTCAGACTTTCTTTGGCCTCATCCTGACCTGCCACATCTGCAAAGGTAACACCGGTCTTTTTCTCGACATAGACCTTGGCATTACTTTTTCCGACACTTCCCATCATGCCGCCACCCTTACCAAGGTTACGCATGATAAAGAACATGGCACCGTAAATCAAAACAAATGGTAAAACATAGGATAAAAGAACCGATGCAATCGTCGCGGAAGAGCTATTATCCTTCTTGGAAAACTTCACATCTGCATCCGCCAAACGATCCACCAATTTATAATCGGTGATGGCGACCGTGTAATAAGTCGTTTTCATCATAGGATTACTCTGCTCCGTCGGTTCTATGATCAGCTTTGTTTCATCGATGGTCACCTCTTTGACTTCCTTCTTATCAAGCATGGTAAGGAACTCACTATAAGTGATCTCCTCTTGATTTCCATTTCGATAACGATTCAAGAGATTGGAAAATAAAAAGGTGATTCCAAGGCAGATGACAACCATAACGACGGCTGTTCTGATATTCTTCTGCTTATTGGGATCGTTCTTTTTGTTCTTATCGTCCATATACACCTCCGTTAATCAAATTTTGTCTTTTAAAGATGTCGGATGACTTCCATGGCATCTGACATATAATCATTCTCCGCATACTCGATCTTACCTGCATCACAGGCAGCTGCAAGAGCCGGATCCATAGGGATGCGTGCGAGAACCGGAATATGATACTGCATAGCGATCTCTTCAATATGGCTCTCTCCAAACACATAAATCTTCTCCTCACAGTGAGGGCACTTGACATAGCTCATATTCTCCACGAGACCAAGAATCGGAATATTCATCATGCGGGCCATATTCACAGCCTTCTCCACGATCATGCCAACCAATTCCTGAGGGGAAGCCACAATGACGATACCATCCAATGGGATAGACTGAAAGATCGTCAGTGGAACATCGCCGGTTCCAGGTGGCATATCGATAAACATATAATCGATATTATTCCAAAGAGTCTCTCCCCAGAACTGCTTGATCACTCCACCAAGAACAGGGCCTCTCCAGATGACCGGATCCGTTTCATTGGCAAGCATCAGATTGACGGATACGATATCGATACCACAATCTGTGGTATGAGGAAGGATCAAACCATCGGCATTCCCCATCAGATTCACCTTAGCTCCAAAGGCCTTTGGAATAGAAGGACCTGTAATATCTCCATCAAGGATGGCTGTCTTATAGCCTTCTCTCATGCTTGCACAGGCAAGAAGGGATGTCACCATAGACTTACCGACACCACCTTTACCGGATACGACACCGATTACCTTCTTCACAGAACTTCCGGCACTTAACTTCTCCATAAAATCTTCCGGCTGCATCTCTCTGGATGGGCAATCCACACCACAGCTACTACAATCATGTGTACAATCACTCATAATAATATACCTCTCTTATCTTTGTTACACCTGGAATCCTTCCTAAGATTTTCTCAGAAATCCTTCCTTCTTCGCCTTTTTTGCCTTGCAAGGAAAACGATGGCAGCTGCCCAACATGTCTAAGGGCGGGCACCGTTTTTGTATGCTATGGCGAATTATCAGCCCGGGCATATCTGACATATCCCCGGGCCCTACTAACCTGTGTCTTTACTGAATCTTCGCAAGTAATGCCTTTACATTTGCCTCGATGTCTCCACCAAATACCGCAGAGCCGGCAACGAAAGCATCAACACCTGCCTCACTGGCTGCTTCGATGGTAGATGTCTTGATTCCTCCGTCAACTTCGATCAAAGTAGCAAGACCTCTTGCCTCGATCATTGCCTTTAAGTCACGAACCTTTTGTGTACAATATGGGATATAGGACTGTCCGCCGAAGCCAGGATTCACCGTCATGATCAGAACCATATAAAGATCATCCAGCACATAATCTAATACGGATAAAGGAGTTCCAGGGTTAAGGGCAACCGCTGCTTTCTTACCGCAGGCATTAATCTGCTGGATCACACGATCAAGATGTGTACATGCTTCTGCATGAACTGTGATGATATCTGCGCCAAGGCCAGCGAATTCCTCGATATATCTGCCTGGATCTTCGATCATCAGATGAACATCAAATACGGCATCTGTCGTTGGACGCAAGGCTTTGATCACCGGATTGCCAAAGGAAATCTGTGGAACAAACATACCGTCCATGACATCGATATGTACCCACTGTGCGCCTGCTTCCACTGCTTTTTTCACGTCTGCTCCAAGATTCGCAAAATCTGCGGATAAAATTGATGGTGCTAAAATCTTCATATTGCATATCCTCCATAATCTAAGTAAAAATAGAACATTCTCTGTCTATTTTTATAAAATGTGAATCCATCCAAAGACTTCTTCATCCTGTCTCGGATCCACTCCCCAAAAGAGATAGTAATTATTTACAAAACCTCAAAGTACATCATACCATAATCTAATGATTCTTCAAGCAAAAATATGGAAAAACACAAAGATTTCACAGAGAAGAAGGCTTCCCTTCTGATACATTTTAGGAATCAGTGGATGGGGAAAGAGGAAATCAAGGGAGGAAGCTTTTTCGAATTGCTTCCTGTCAGGATATTATGATATGATAAATAAAACTCATAAAAATCAAGGATGCAAGCCAGCCGGGCTGCCTTGCTCCACATAGATAGCAAGCACAAGGAGGAAACTATGCGTTTTTATGTACCTAGTAATATATATGTAGAAAAAAATTGTGTAAAAAATCACAAAGAGGAATTTCCTAAGATCGGAAAGAAGGCTCTCATCGTGACCGGACGTCACTCTGCGAAAGTGAATGGTTCTCTGGATGATGTGCTTTCTGTATTAGAAGAAAAAGAAATTCCTTATGTAATCTTCGATCAGGTAGAGGAGAATCCTTCTCTGGAAACCGTCGAAAAAGGAGCCCTGCTGGGAAAAGATTCCGGTGCGGACTTCCTGATCGGTATCGGTGGTGGATCCCCGATCGATGCAGCCAAGGCCATGGCCATCCTCATGGCAAATCCAGAGGAGCCGGCTGCAGACCTTTATGTGAATAAGGGACTCTCCCATCTCCCGGTCGTTGCCATTCCGACAACCTGTGGCACCGGAACAGAGGCGACTGCCGTATCGGTCTTGACCAACCATCAAAAAGGCATGAAAAAAAGTATTCCATATAAGATCTTCCCTAGCCTTTCTCTGGTGGATGGAAAGTATCTGGCCGCTGCCAGGAAGTCTCTCATCATCAGCACTTCTATCGATGCCCTGGCCCATGCAGTGGAAAGTTATCTGAATAGCAAGTCTGACATTTATAATCGTATGTTCCCGGAATATGCTTTCCGTCTCTGGGCACAAAACAAAGAAGCTCTGGCAAGCGATGCGGCACTTACCGAAGACCAGTGTGAATTATTCATGCTCACTTCCACCATAGCCGGAATGGCCATCGCCCATACCGGTACCGGAATTCCTCACGGCATGAGCTATGATCTGACCTATCATAAGAATGTCCCTCACGGCATGGCCTGTGGATATTTCCTGGCAGCCTACATGGAGGTTTGTGCCAAATATGTTCCGGATCAGGTAAAAAATGTGCTTACCATGCTGGATTTTGCTGACCTGGAAGAATTCCGTACCTATCTGACTTCCTTGATTGGAAGCTTTGAGATATCCAGGGAAGAGAAAGAAAGCTTCGCTCAGGCTATGGCTTATAATGAGGGCAAACTCTCGGCAGCGCCATGTAAGGTGACGCCGGAAGACATCCATTTCATTTATGAGAAGTCTTTGATCATAAAATAAGAGAAAAAGAGAGGAAACGCCGGAAGTGCGGATTCCTCTCTTTCTTTTAAAATTAAAATCTTAGTTTTGCATCCTTGGTCGCAATATTATGTTCTCCAAAGATATCCCGCAGCATCGCCAAAACCCCTTCCTCAGCGGAGAGGTTCTGATACGCCGGCAGACGCTTTATGGCCTTTTCCTTGCGGGAATAGATGACCAGGGAATCCTTTCCCGGATAGTTACGGATCAGCTCAAATAAAGCCCCTTGCTTTTCTTTATATTTCCCGATATCCTCCGTCTGGATCCAGACCTCTTTGGCGATCTCATTCATAGGAAGAATGACCGAAGCGATCAGCTTACCGCTTTCTTCTGAAACCGATGCGCGTCCCTTGATATAGACCCCTTGGTCCAAGACCAATTTTTCCCTGTATTTTTGAAAATCTCTTGGAAATACAATAATCTCCACACTTCCATACAAATCTTCCAAAGTAAGAAAGGCCATATTTTGATTATTCTTGGTCAGCTTCACATTAATATCGGTCACTAAACCACCAATGATATAATCTCTGCCATCTTCCACAAGAGCATGCCCCGTTTCTTCATCTGCCTCAAAATCGGAAGACTTGGCTGTCGTTTGTTTTTGTAAAGAAGTCATATATGGCTCCAAAGGATGTCCACTGACATAGATACCAAGAACCTCTTTTTCGAAGGCCAGCTTTTGTGCTTCTTCATATTCACCCACGTCCGGATACTGCATCTCATACTGCTTCTTCTCTTCTTCGCTGAAAAAATCAAAGAGGCTCATCTGTCCGGTAATGCTTTCCTTTTTCTCACGATTCACTTCGTCTAAGATAAGACTATAGACGCACATAAGCTGCTTTCTGCTGGCACCAAGGCTATCAAGAGCTCCCGCCTTGATCAGATTCTCTATGGTTCTTTTATTAATTTCTTTCGAGGTCAGTCTCTCCATAAAATCCTTCAGATTCTTATAGGGACCATGCGCTTCTCTCTCATCCACCATCTTTTGAATGACGCCCTTTCCAAGACTCTTAATGGCCGCCAGACCATAACGGATTCCGTCACCGGACACAGAGAATCCCGCTTCTCCTTCGTTAATATCCGGTGGAAGGATCTGAATGCCCATGGCGCGACAGGTATTGATATATTCCGTGATCTTCTTGGTATTGATGATCACGGATGTCAACAGGGCTGCCATAAATTCGACCGGATAGTAGCAACGAAGCCATGCGGTCTGATAAGAGACCACGGCATAAGCTGCTGCGTGCGATTTATTAAAGGCATATTTTGCAAAATCAATCATCTCATCGAAGACCTGATTGGCCACATCTTCCGGGATTCCCCGCTTAATGCAGCCCTCCACTCCTTCTGCCTCGTTTCCGTACACAAAATTCGCACGCTCTCTCTGCATGACGTCCGCCTTCTTTTTAGACATGGCACGACGAACCAGATCGCTGCGGCCAAGGGTGTAGCCGGCCAGCTTCATTACGATCTGCATAACCTGCTCCTGATAGACGATACAGCCATAGGTCGGCGCAAGTATCTCTTCCAGTTCCGGACAGCGATAGGTGATAGAATCCTTATTCTGCTTTCCTTTTACATACTTAGGGATAAAGTCCATAGGTCCCGGACGATATAAAGAGATACCGGCAATGATATCCTCGATATTCTCCGGCTTTAATTCCTTCATGAAGGACTTCATGCCGGCACTTTCCAGCTGAAAAACACCCTCTGTCTTTCCCTGACTGATCATCTCGTATACTTTGGCATCATTATAATCAATCTGATTGATATCAAATTCCCTCCCAAGCTTCCTGGAAATCATGCGTACGGCATCCTGGATCACCGTCAAGGTACGTAAGCCTAAGAAGTCCATCTTTAAGAGGCCAAGCTCTTCTATGGTGGTCATGGTAAACTGGGTCGTAATGACATTATCTGCGCCTCGCGACAATGGAACAAATTCATCCAAGGACTGGGAGCCAATTACCACACCCGCTGCATGAATGGAGGTATGTCTTGGCAGACCTTCTAAGCGCATGGACATGTCTACCAGATACTTGACAGAATCATCGGATTCATAGGCCGCCTTCAGATCCGGATTCGATTCCAGAGCCTTCGCTATAGTAATTCCCAGTTCCATAGGGATCATCTTGGCTACTTTATCGACCTGATGATAAGGAATATTCAGAACACGCCCCACATCTCTGACTGCCATGCGGGCTGCCATGGTACCAAAGGTAACAATCTGTACCACTTTATCCTTCCCATACTTATCATAGACATAATCGATCACCTCCTGCCTTCTCTCGTAGCAGAAATCCACATCAATATCAGGCATGGATACACGCTCCGGATTCAGGAAACGTTCGAAAATAAGCTGAAAACGGATCGGATCGATATCTGTGATTTCCAGACAGTAGGCTACGATACTTCCGGCCGCGGAGCCTCGTCCCGGCCCTACGGCGATTCCGTTTCGCTTGGCATAATTAATGAAATCCCAGACGATCAGGAAATAATCCACATAACCCATATTCCGAATGGTATTTAATTCATAATTCATACGATCAATCAGATCCTTAGAAGGCTGACTGCCATAACGCTTTTTCAATCCATTTTCACAAAGATAACGTAAATAGGATTCTGCATCATAGCCTGCCGGAACATCATACTTCGGCACCTTCTGCTGACCAAAAACGATATCCACATTACAACGTTCGGCAATCTTGTGGGTATTCTCCAATGCCTCCGGCGCATAGGGAAAAAGCTTTTTCATCTCTTCTTCTGACTTGAGATAATACTGGCCGCCTTCATAGCGCATACGGTCCTTATCCGTCACCAGCTTCCCGGTCTGAATGCAAAGCAGGAGATCATGAGGAACGGCATCTTCTTCCTTAATATAATGAATATCATTGGTCGCAACCAGAGGAATCTCCAATTCTCTGGCCATTCGTAAAAGGCTGGTATTCACCAAGGTCTGTTCCCGGATGCCATGATCTTGTAATTCCAGAAAGAAATTCTCCTTACCAAAAATAGAACGCAGTGCCAGGGCAGATTCTTTCGCACCCTGGTAATCATCCTTTAAAATCTTATTGGGAATCTCACCGGCCAGACAGGCGGAAAGGGCAATAATTCCCTCATGGTACTCTTTGAGGATCTCATAATCCACGCGCGGACGATAATAGTAGCCCTCCGTAAAGCCTCGGGTTACGATCTTCATCAGGTTCTTATAGCCTTCATTATTCTCCGCCAATAATACCAGATGATGATAACGATCTTCCCCCTTACTGAACTCACGGTCGAATCGAGAACCTGGAGCTACATAGATCTCACAGCCCAGGATCGGCTTAATTCCAACCTCCTTGGCCTTCTTATAAAAATCGATGACACCATACATTACACCATGATCGGTGATGGCAAGACTATCCATGCCCAATTCCTTGGCACGTGGCAGCAATTCCTTAATCTTACTGGAGCCATCTAAAAGACTATATTCAGTATGCACATGCAAATGTGTAAATGCCATAAATTTCCCTTTCTCCATCACAATGCAACCCGCTCCATAAGGAAGCAGCTGCGCAAAAAATAAGCAAACCAGATGAAAGGTCCGCTCACCGTAGACCTGCCTTGGCAGAATACTTGGCAATCAAAACATCCCGCATCGAAAGCTCGATGCGGGATCAATCTTACTACTCGGAAACAGATGGATTCAAAATACCGTAATCATCTGTCTGAATCAAACTATAAAAAGAAGTGGAATCCTGCTCCGGTGTCGGAACGACCTTCTTATAGACCGAAAAACCAACGCCACCAATCAAAACGATTGCAAGAAGACCGACAATAAACTTACTGAACTTCTGCTGTCTCTTCTCCTTCGCTAAAATCTGCTTTCTGTTCTTTTTATACTCTTTTCGAGCATTCACCTTTTCCTGACTCATAAATCTCCTGCTTTCTAAATGTATTTGCTTTCCTTATATTCTTAATATTCTTATCGCTAAGGAACCTTTTTCCTTTTAAAAGCCAATTTGTATTTATTATAGCCGATTTTCTATTTTATCGCAATAGAATGAAAAAATATTTTTTATTTTGTTCATTCTGACTGTTTACAGAAAGCAAAAGGTTATGATATATTTTATGTTAGAAAGAAAGAGGTGTTTCAAATGACAGATAGACAGTCGAAATTAGTAAAGATCGTAAATCAGCACCAAAAGATTGAAGTTAGTAAGTTATCCGAACTCCTGGGCGTGTCTCAGGTAACCATACGTAAAGATCTGGATTTTCTCGAAGAAGAAGGGCTTCTTGCCAGAGAGCATGGCTATGCCTTAATTAAGAATGCCAATGATATCAACACCCGTTTAACTGTGAATTATGATACCAAGCTGAATATTGCCACGAAAGCAGCTGAGATGGTGCAAAATGGAGAAACCGTAATGCTTGAGTCCGGCTCTACCTGTGCCCTTCTGGCTGAGCAGCTTGCTAAGCTGAAGAAGGACGTTACAATCATTACAAACTCCGCATATATCGCCATTCGTGTGAAGGATCTTCCGATTCGTAAGGTCATCCTTCTTGGCGGAGATTATCAGAAGGAGTATCAAGGTATGGTAGGACCGCTGGTGCGAAAGTGCGCCAAGGAGTTTTATGTGGATAAGTTTTTTGTCGGAACGGATGGATTTATTCCGAATGCCGGTTTCACTTGTGATGATTTGACTCGTGTGGAGACGATGCATTATATGTCGGAATCTGCAAATCGCGTTATTATTCTTGCGGATTCCAGTAAGTTCTCACAAAAGGGTGTTGTCATCCAATCCACTTTTGATGAGATTGATACTGTCTGCACGGATTCGAATACACCGGAAGATGTCCTGAATACTTTGAAGAAGAGAGGCATCCGTATTTCCATCGCCGAAGCATAGAGGCAGGCCACTTGGATCTGACAGATGTTGCTGGGAGAAAGATCTGGCAGAAAGCAGAAAGAAGCATAGGATAGAACAAAATATACGATGAAATGAAATATAGCATAGAGTGAACTATACGATAGCATATATTTGTTAACAAAAGGAAGTGATCTGCGTAAGTGCGGATTTCTTCCTTTTTCTTTCGTTTTCACGTAAGAAATTCCTTCTATTTATAGTAAGAATTTGTTTCTTGACCTTCTTGCATTTTCATGGCATGGTTATATCGATAGATATCTTCGATTCCATAAAGAAAGCAAGTTTTAGGAGGGTAAAATATGTTACGATCCGGTAATTCCGTCCATTATATAAAAAACAAAGAAGCAAGCCAGCCAAGCTGTCCTGCCTCACAAGAAAGGATACACTTTTCGGAATTGCTTCGCTGCAAGAAGCTTCTGGCTTTCTTCGCTACGATGGGACTGATTTTAGGAATTCCTTTCATCCATGCCATCTCACTTTCTGCCGCAAGCAAGGAGATTCATTCTTTAAAAACAGGGGAGACGATATATATCCAGTCTCCCTTCTCTGGCACAGAAGCTTACCCGATCAGTTCTGCATCCTATGTCGCTACGGTGAACCAGGGATTTCTTAAGGGAAACTATCCCGGAATCGCAGAGATTTCTTATGTAAAAAATGCTTCCTTTAAAAAAGAAACTTATCTAATCAAGGGTCTTCTACCGGCCAACTCTTATCTGAAGGTGAACGAAAAAAAGCAATTTCATCTCTTCGGTGTTCAAAAGACATCCATCCGTTCCTGGAAGAGTTCTGACCCATCCATTGCAGCCATCAATTCGCAAGGACTTTTACTGGCCATAAAAGCGGGCACAGTGCGTATCACTTGCCAGACTCAGCACGGTAATATATATACAACACTGCTTGATGTGGTGAATTCTACGGCAAGTGCCACAGAAGACAGGCAAGAAGAATCCACGGTTACCCAGGAGAAGGAAGAAGTATCCGTTCTCCTCTCTTGCGAAGAAAATACCATTCTTTTACAGCCGGGTGACAGCTACAGGCCGGAGATTACTGTAAAAAAAATATCCGGAAATGGCTTAATCCCGGACCTAAGCTGGACCAGCAGTGATGTTTCTGTGGCAACAGTGGATGCTCTTGGAAATATTCGGGCCTATGATGACGGAACAGCGATCATTTGCTGCCAATGTGCCGATGCCAGCATCTCATTTTCCATCAATGTAATCTCGGACGGACAGAGTGGAAATCACTGCCAGCTTACCCTTCTGACCGGAAGCCAAGGCATCAAACGAACTTATGATCTCCATAAGCAGAATGCTCATGATTATGATTCTTACGATGATTATCTTGCCTGGCATGGTTGCGCCCACTGCTCTTTGGCCACAGTTTTAGGCGCTTACAATACTTCCTATGCACATATTCTGCCAAATGAAGTGATCAGCGGAATCGATAAGACCTATTCCCCTTCTTCCGAATGGACCAAAGAACATGAGGAACATTCCCTTCGTTATCAGATGCCATTATCCTTAAATGGAATCTCTCAGCTTTTAAGTAAAGGGAAGGTGAATAATGAATATATCCCATCCTTCCAATATCAGGAAGCGCGTTCCGATATTCTTGCACATCTAAAGACCGGAAATCCGGTCATCATCGAGGTAAGACAAAAGAATTGTAAAAGTGGAAAATCTTCCAAGCGTTGGACAAATTCTTTGCACACCATGGTATTTCTCGGGGCTTTTAGCGATGACCGCGTTCTTCTGTGTGATTCCGTCGACCGCTCCTGGTATGATGGTGGTCAGCGTTATAAGATCGTAAGCATCGACGATGTCATGGAATATATGTTTTCTTCCAGTAGAAGCACAGAGAAATATTACTACGATGGACAGGATTGTGATGGAGGCTATATCAAGATTTATAGTGATTCCAATTCCTGATCAGCGATTCTCAATCTGCCAGTCGATGGCCTTCAATTGATGAAACTCCAGAAAATCATTGGCCTGGCTGAAGTGATGACAGCCAAAAAAGCCACGATAAGCCGACAAAGGGCTCGGATGAGGGGCTTTTAAAATCAGATGCTTGGGATTCGTGAGCATAGGAATCTTACTCTGTGCCGGTTTTCCCCATAACATATAGACAATCGGCCGATCCTGCTCATTTAAAATACGGATGGCAGCATCTGTGAATTCTTCCCAGCCGATTCCACGATGAGAATTGGCCTGGTGGGCCCGGACCGTCAAAACAGTATTCAAGAGCAATACTCCCTGCCTTGCCCACTTCTCCAGATAGCCATGATTGGGAATATAACATCCCAGGTCGTCATGCAGTTCTTTATAAATATTCACTAAGGATGGTGGAATCTGCACTTGTGGCTTGACAGAAAAACATAGGCCATGTGCCTGTCCCTGATCGTGATAGGGATCCTGACCTAAGATCACAACTTTCACCTCATTTAAAGGTGTAAAATGAAAGGCATTAAAGATATCATCGGAAGGAGGAAAGATTTCCCTCTCCTTGTATTCTGTGCAGATTGTTTTGTATAATTCTCTATAATAGGGCTTGGCATATTCTCCTTTTAATGCTTCTGCCCAGTCATTACTGATTGCTGCCATTGATTTCTCTCCTTTTTCTTTTTGTAACAAGATCTTTTCCCAGGAACAAATGCACATCCTATATAAAAACCGAAGGCTCCCTTCGTATGCTAAGGTAAATAAGAGAGACTGTTATAATATAGTAATTCTATATTATAACAGTCTGATCTTTAAAACAAGAATTCCATTTAAACACGTGGCAGATTCTTTTCACTCTCACCAGGGCCATAACCCATCTGATCATAATAAGCCTTCGCTTCTTCCCAGGTCATCTTCTTCACCGGTTCATTCAGATAATCTAAGATATCCTGAATCCCTTCTCCCGTATAAGAACTCGTATAAAAAATCTTCTTACAACCGGCAAGTCTTAACCAGTGTGCTGCAAGTTCCGGCTCCGCTGCCCAATGATCAATCTTCGTAACGATCCCGATAATATCTCGGTTACTGGTTGGAACCAGATGTGGTGGATATAGAGAAAATGGTTCTGTCGCGCTACATAACATGCCAATCACATCTGCATCCGCACCGTGAATGGCGAGAGCTCTGGAAAGTTCCTTGGTCTCCGCATACTCACCAGGTGTGTCAATGACAACATCCTCATGGCTGATATACTGAGTCTTATGATAGGAAATCTTCTCTCCTCTCATCGCCTGCATGATCGTAGTCTTACCTGCTTCACTACGACCAACAAACATAATCGTACGCATATTACCTCACCCTACTTTTCATAATAAACAAGGATGCAAGCCAGCCAAGCTGCCTTGCTCCACATTACATGAGGTCCTTGACCTCACCATAGTACATGAAGCACCACAGAGGGAAACTTACTTCTTCGTTACAGGGCATGTAGCATAGCCTAAGTCTGTCTGGAAATAATGAATGACAGCCTTCACTGCAGATTCTACTGCAGAAATACGTCCGGTAAGAATCAAAGTACCGCTGAAACGGTCAACGAAACCAAGATAAACATCACCACTCTTGATTGCAATATCTGCACCGATGACTGCGGACTCACTTGGAGTAACAGTGACGATACCGATGGCAGAACGCTCGAAATCGATATCCGGATTCAGACCAAGCTTACGATACACGATCGGCTTCGGACTAGTAATAACATGTGCAAGGGTAATCTGTCTTCCAGGTACGGTCTCCTGAATAATACGAAGTCTTCCTTCGGTATCCTTAGGTAATAATTCTTTAATGTCCATAATCACTGCTTCCTTTCTATTACTTACAATTTATCATCATCTCATCCCTTCAAAATAAGTCGAATCCATAAAGGAGCCGGCTCATCTTTACTGATATAGATTATAGGTCCTCCCAGGCTAT